>Ga0256840_1001344_pt1 | contig 23385 bp, 24 predicted proteins | sample 355202metaG_FD_185969 | JGI IMG/M metagenome (GOLD analysis project Ga0256840, IMG submission 185969) | Hydrothermal vent microbial communities from Mid Atlantic Ridge, Atlantic Ocean - 355-202 | ecosystem: Environmental > Aquatic > Marine > Hydrothermal vents | place: Atlantic Ocean: Mid...
ACCCTATCCCTGAAAAATATCTGGAAACGCATACAAGTCTTAATACATGGAATACACCAGATTGGCAAAGTTTAATACAGGCTTCAATGGCTGATGAAAAATTACGTAAAGAATATAATTAGTACCTATTCGGAAACTGTTCAAAATTAAAAAAGTTTCTTTTGTGAAATTTGATTGATTCTAAAGAAGTACTGTTTCGCATTTTATAAAGTTTTAGCGTATGTATAAGTATCTATTTGGTCCTGTTCCTTCAAGAAGATTGGGTATGTCTTTAGGTATTGATTTGGTTCCTCATAAAGTATGTACTCTAAATTGTGTATATTGCGAATGTGGAAAAACAACAAATCTTACATTAAACCGAGAAGAATATATTTCTTACAATCATATTGTTGACGAATTGTATCATTATTTTGCAAACAATCCTGAACCTGATTTTTTTACTTTTTCGGGCTCGGGAGAACCAACACTTAATTCCAAAATCGGAAAAATTATTGATTTTTTAAAAAAGAAAAAACCAAATATACCGGTTGCTATATTAACAAACGGAACATTGTTATATAAAAAATCTGTTCGGAATGAACTTTTAAAAGCAGATATCGTTTTGCCCTCACTTGATGCTGTTTCGCATCATGCATTTATTCAAATAAACAGACCTAATCATGATTTAGATATTGATAAATATGTAAATGGACTAATAGAGTTTCGAAAAGCTTATAAAGGACAAATATGGCTCGAAGTATTTATTCTTCAAGGATATAATGATAGTTTAAATGAGCTGAATCTACTAAAAGAAGCAATTTTGAAAATAAAACCCGATAAAATTCAACTAAATACATTAGACAGACCGGGAGTTGTTGAAGAACTTCGTCCGGCAACAATCTCTGAATTAAAATGTATCCTTAAATACTGGAATTTTAATAATGCAGAAATAATTGTATCTGTTCCTAAACGCAAAGACATTAAATCTTATCGGAAAGACATTGAGGCAGCTATATTAGAAACAATAGCACGCCGTCCTTGTGTTGTTGATGATTTAGTGAAAATATTAGGTTTGCATGCCAGCGAAATTAATAAGTATTTGGGAGTATTAGAAAGTGATGAAAAAATTATGTCCGTTCGGCTTGAACGTGGTTTATTTTATAAAATAAAAATAACATAATTAATTTTTGGAATGATAATTAAATATTTGCATTCTATCAACACAAATTGAATCTTACCTAAATACGTTCGTTAATAGACAAAAAATTGCAAATCATAGGGCAGTAAAACTTTTTTACAAGTTTTAAATACACCCGTTTAATTTGAAAAACAAATTAAAACTCCTTTATTATCAACTGATTGTTGGTTTTCAAGATTTATAACTTTTCAGTTTAGCTTCTATACCATATCAAAAACAAAATTTATTGAGCATAGGAACTTCAAATTTGTAATTATTCAATTACTAATAAAAAAGTATGAATCCGGTCTTAAAAACCGGATTTTTTTGTGTTCATAATTGATTTTTTTAAAAAAATTAAGTCATCAAAGCGCATTATATCCAAATCTAAATATATGTTATATGATACATATCTTAATTTATAAAAATTCTAAATAATAATCAATTTATTGATTATCAGTGTACTGGTGTTGTGTTGTTAAATCTCATGAGCAACATCATGGTTTAATATGTTTTTTAATATATTGCTAAATATCAATATTGTTTAATTTTGATTGCACAATAAATATGTGATTAGTATCACATTTTTAATTGTTGCATAACAAGAAATAATTTAGTATAGCATTTGCTTAATATAAAGGTTTAAAAGAAACAAATGAAAACTACAAGAAGAGATTTTATTAAAATTGCTTCGATGGGTGCAGGAGGTCTTGCAGCCGGAGCTTCTCCATTTGTTAATTGGAGTCTGGATTTTTTGAACGAAGACCAAATTGTTCCTGATGATTCAAAATTAAAAAGAGTTCCTACTTATTGCGAAGTATGTTTTTGGAAATGTGCCGCATGGGCTTATGTAAATGACGATGGAAAAATTGTTAAACTAATTGGTCATGAAAATGACCAAAACAGTAACGGTCGTCTTTGTCCACGTGGAACAGGTGGTCTTGGCATGCTTGAAGATGAAAACCGGCTTACAAAACCGCTCATTCGTGAGGGTGAGCCGGGAAGTCAAAAGTTTCGCGAAGCTAGTTGGGACGAAGCCTTTGACTACATCGTTGAAAAAATGAAAAAAATTGAGGAAAAATACGGTAAAGAAAGTATGGCTTTATTTTTTCACGGTACTACCGGTCCTCATTTTGAATATCTTTGGGAAGCCTATGGTTCTGATACTATGGCAGAACCAGCAATAGCTCAGTGCCTTGTTCCGCGCGAAGTAGGTTTTAAAGCAACTTTTGGTAAAGGTCTTTCATCGCCCGAACCTACCGATATTAGAAATACCCGCTGCCTTGTTTTAATTGGTAATCACATTGGCGAAAATATGCACAACGGGCATGTTCAAGAAATGTCGCAGGCAATTGACAACGGGGCAACTATTATTACGGTTGATCCTCGCTTTTCAACAGCTGCCAGCAAATCTAAATACTGGTTACCCATACGTCCTTCAACCGATATAGCTTTATTGCTTGCTTGGATGCACGTTATTATTAAAGAAAACCTTTACGACAAAGAGTATGTTGAAAAATACACTTACGGATTTGATCTACTCAAAAATCATGTGAAAAGTTTTACCCCTGAATGGGCATACACAAAAACAGATATAGACCCTGAAATAATACGTAAAACAGCGCGTGAAATGGCAGCTGCTGCACCGGCTGTTATTATTCACCCGGGAAGACATACTGTTTGGTATGGTGATGATACCCAAAGAACTCGTGCAATTGCTATTTTAAATGCACTTTTAGGTTCTTACGGCAGAAAAGGAGGCTTTTATTTCCCCGAGAAAAAGCGATTGGCAAAATATCCGCATCCTGAATTTGAGGAACCAAAATGGACTTGGAAAACGATTACCAAAGATAAATACAAATTAACTCCGCTGGGAGCAACTAATGTGCTTATCGACCACTCATTGCCCGAGAATAAGAGCGAGTACAAAATTAAAGGTTGGTTTGTAGCAGCTACAAATATTTTGGTTTCAATTCCTGATATGGAAAAAACCAAAAGAGCTATTCAAAACTTAGACCTTTTAGTAGCCATTGATACGATGCCTGCCGAAATAACCGGTTATGCCGATGTGGTTTTACCCGAAGCGGTTTATTTAGAGCGTTATGATTATATACGTGCTGCACAGCACAGAAAACCGCATATTGCATTACGTATGCCGGTGGTTGAGCCCAAAGGCGATTCAAAACCCGGTTGGTGGATTGCTCGGGAGTTAGGTATCCGTTTAGGCTTAGAAAAATATTATCCTTGGAAAAATATTGAAGAAGTATTGGACTGGCAGTTGAAAAAAGAAGGTACTTCGCTTGAAGAAATGAAAAAAATAGGGATTAAATATTTTGATAAAGAAGATTATTTATTCATACCGGATGGTGCTGAATGGGAATTTAATACTCCTTCCGGAAAAATAGAATTGTTTTCAAATACTTTGGCAGCTGATGGTTATCCCGGATTGCCTAAGTTTACAGAGCATAAACAAAACCCGCAAGGTTTTTACCGTTTGATATACGGTCGTGTACCCATGCATACTTTTGGAAGAACCGTAAATAATCCATATTTGAATACATTGCGTTCGCAAAATCATGTTTGGATAAATCCCAAAGTTGCAAAAGATTGGGGAATTGAAAACGGGCAAAAAATCTGGTTAGAAAATCAGGACGGAGTGAAATCTACTTTTGCGGTAGAAGTTCGAGTAACCGAAAGAATTAACTCTAATGCAGTATATCTGCCGCACGGGTTTGGTTCTACAGGAAAAAAATTAAGCAGAGCTTACGGTAGAGGAGCATCTGATTCAGAAATGATTACAAATGTTAAAATTGATCCGGAAACAGGAGCAACCGGAATGAGAGAGAATTTTGTAACATTTTTATTGGAAAATCCTCATAAAGAAAAACAAGAAGTTTAAAAATTATCCTAAAAAAGGAAAATATAAATTATAAGTTATGAGATACGGAATGGCAATAGACACTAAAAAATGTGTCGGATGTAGCGATTGTGTCGTTGCATGTCAAACGGAAAATAATATTCCTCATGGTTATGCAAGAGATTGGATTTCAGAAACAGTATCGGGAACTTATCCTGAGTTGGCATTAGAAATTCGCTCGGAAAGATGTAACCATTGCGATAATACACCTTGTGTAAGAACTTGCCCTACAGGTGCAAGTCATGTTATTGAGGGCGGTATTGTAAAAGTAACACACGAAGAATGTATTGGTTGTGGTGCATGTGTTGAGTCTTGTCCTTACGATGCCCGTTATTTCCACCCCGATGGATATGTGGATAAATGTACTTTTTGCGATCATCGTGTTAAAAATGGTCAAGACCCTGCTTGTGTATCGGTTTGCCCTACATATTGTATGTATTTTGGCGATTTGGATGACCCCAATAGTGAGGTATCGAAAAAAATTGCTACACGGAAAACTAAAGTTTTGGCACCCGAAGCAGGTACGAAACCACAAATATTTTATTTAATCTAATACAGTAAAAAAAGATTATTATGAACGAAGAATTAATCATAAGCGGAAGAATGAATCCGTATATTGATCCACATCTGGAAGTTTGGGAGTGGCAAATACCTTTATATTTATTTCTTGGTGGTTTAGCCGCCGGTTTGTTGTTTTTTGCCGCATATTTTGTAATGACCGGCAAAGAAAAAAAATACCCGACCACTGTCAAATACGGTCCTATTGTTGCTTTTATTGCAATATCAATTGGTTTAGTAGCTTTATTACTCGATTTAAAACACCCTTTGTATTTTTGGCAATTATATACTACCATTAGGATTGATTCGCCAATGTCGTGGGGTGCATGGGTATTGTTAATTATTACCTTTGTTTCGTTAATTTGGATATTTAGTTATCTAAAAGAAGCTTTCCCGAAGTATAATTGTAAAATCGGTTTTATCCATAACCTGCTGGGTATATTCATTGTGAAAAATGACGATGAAACTTGGGAATGGAAATACTCATGGTTAGATACATTTGAAAAATACGCACAAAGTAATCGCTACGCTTGGGCATGGGTAATGGCGGTTTTATCAGTTATTCTTGGCGTTTATACAGGTATTCTTTTATCAGCATTTAATGCACGTCCGCTTTGGAATACTGCTATTTTAGGACCTTTATTTTTAACATCCGGCTTTTCTACAGGAGCTGCCATGTTAATGATTATGACCAAAAATCATGAAGAAAGATTATCATACAGCCGTATTGATTTATTTTTAATTGTAATTGAACTATTTTTTATTACACACCTTTTTATGGGGTTTTTGGCAAGTTCACAAGTAAAAGTTGAAGCTGCACATTATTTCTTAGGCGGAGAATTTACAGTTACATTTTGGGTAAATGTAATTATTTTAGGTTTGGTATTGCCAGCAGTATTAGAGGCTTTAGAGCTGCTCAAATATAAAATTCCCGTTATTATTCCCGGTTTATTAATCTTATGGGGTGGTATTATGTTTCGTTTCATTATGGTTGAAGCCGGACAAATTATCAGATATTTATATTAATCTGCAAAAAAATAAGAACAAATGGAAGAAATTAAAGTACAACAACATACACCCAGGAAATATATGAACCCGTATTTAGCCGGTGTTCTCCTGGGATTGGTTATTCTTTTCTCTTTTTATCTTACCCGTGAAGGTTTAGGTGCCAGTGGTGCTTTTAAAAGAGGTGTGGCAAAAGTAGAGCAAATTATTATTCCTGCTCATGTAAATAGCGAAAAATCAGCATTTTATCATTATGTAAAAAATGGAGAAGACCCTTTAAAAAACCGTTTGGTTTATATGATAATCGGTGTTTTTATCGGAGGATTTTTATCCGGTGCTATTAATCATCGTTTAAAACTAAAATTAGAACATTCGCCTAAAATTACTTCAAAAACCAGAGCAATTGCCGCTGTTATTGGTGGGGCAATATTTGGTATCGGCTCGGCATTTGGCCGTGGGTGTACAAGTGGAGCAGGTTTGGATGGAATGGCTGTTTTAGCTACTTCCGGTTTTGTTGTGGTGGGGATGATTTTTGGTGTGGGTTATTTGGTAGCCTGGTTTTTTAGAAAGCTTTGGATTTAATTTTAAAATTAAAAAAAATATAAAATATGGGACCATTATTTAATGCTTCGGACGAATGGAGTTTTGTGATTGCCTTAGTTATCGGAATTGCATTCGGATATTTACTGGAAAGTGCAGGCTTTTCTTCGTCAAGAAAATTAGCAGGAGTTTTTTACGGATATGATTTTGTGGTATTACAAGTTTTCTTTACTGCTGCAATAACTGCTGCTATAGGCTTATTGTTTTTTGAATATTTTGGTTGGATTGATTTATCCGATATTTGGGTAAACAGGTTCTATACCGGCTCAGCCATATTGGGTGGTGCACTCATGGGAATAGGATTTGTAATCGGAGGTTTTTGTCCGGGAACAAGTGCTTGTGCCTCTGCGATTGGAAAAATTGATGCAATGCTGTTTTTGGGTGGCTTTATTATTGGCGTAATACTTTTTGATGCTTTTTATCCTTTATATGCAGGATTTTATAAAGCGGGAAATCAAGGGCCTGTTAAAATATATGAATCTTTGGGTATGGATCGAGAAGTATTTTTATTGTTATTTGTTATCGTGGCAATAGCTTCGTTTGTTGCAACAGGATATATTCAGCAAAAAATTTCTCATAAATCTAAAAAATATTAATAAATCTCTGAAGTTATGAGTGATACACGTATTATTAAAAAAAGATATATTTTCATGGCAAGTGTTTTTATCGGCTTGGCTCTTTTGCTGGTAATTTTGCCTAAAAAAAGTACTTCTAAGCAATTAAAACCGGAACAGCTGCTTCTTCAAATAAACGATAATAATAGATATGTTTCTACCGATGAGGTTGCCCGTAAAATTATTGCAGCCGATAGTTACATGCAGTTAATTGATGTGCGCAGTCCCGGTGAATATGCCGAATTTCATTTGAAAGGAGCCATTAATATCCCGATAGACAGCATCTTTAATAAAGATGAAAAAGGAAACTACGTTTATGAAGATATTTTAAATCAGGATATTAAAACAAATGTTTTTTATTCAAACGGAACGGTTTATGCAAATCAGGTTTGGATTTTATTAAAACGTTTGAATTATAAAAACAATTATGTAATGAAAGGTGGATTAAACCGTTGGATAGAAACGGTTATTCGCCCGAAACGACCTCCGGTAACGGCTACTGTAAACGAAATGGCTTTGTATAATTTCAGAAAAGCAGCCAGTATGTATTTTGGTGGTGGCTCAGTTGCTGCTCCTGCCGAAGATAATACCCCTGCTCCAATTATTAAGAAAAAAGCCGGAAAAGAAGAAGAAGAAGGGGGTTGCTAATTCACATACAAAAAAATACAATTATGGAAAACAACGGACATAGTTTAGAAAGTAAAAAAATATCAAATAAACTACCAACAATTGGGACAATCTTTATTTTGGTTGTTATTATCGGATTCCTTACAATGGAACGTCCAAAGCATGTTTATCGTCTAACTACCGATGAAATGCTTAGTAAAACAATGGCTCATGATTATATCATTCGTTTTGATAAGTTTTTTGATATTTATTATAATCATGATAGCCTATATCGCTTTATTGATTTGCGTTCGGCACATGATTATCAGATAGGACATTTACCCGGAGCAATTAACATTCCTTTAGCAAAGATATTGGATGATGAGTATAAAGACATTGTAAATCAAGACCAAAAAATTAATGTATTTTATTATTCTGACCAGTGTGGCGCTTGCGGACCATGGATGATTTTAACACAACTGGGGTATAAAAATAATTATGTTTTGGCAGGTGGTTATGATTTTGTAACAGAGCATATAATCAATGATTACTCTCCCATGCTTGGAGATTTTTCTGCCGAAAAAGCAAAATATAACTTCAAAGAAGTTATTAATAGTACTGCAGGAGGCGCATCTGCTGCTTCGTCAGAAGTTTCTGTTCCCGTACCGGTTATTAAGAAAAAGCCTAAGGAAGAAGAAGAGGGTGGTTGTTAAATATTATTGGGTTTAAAATAGAATATTTGTAAAGTATTAAAATTCTGTCAAATGAGAAATAAGATATATTCATTATCGTTAATGTTTTCTTTAATTTTATTATTAGGTACTTCATGTTCAAGTGATCAACCTAAGAAAAAATTGGTTGAAGAACCTAAAAAAGAAATTAAAGAAAATCAGGCTCTTATTCAATTTTTAGAGCAATCAGGAAACTTCATCAACAGTCATCGTATTCCTACACTTATTTCGGCTGATGAGGTTTATGCTAACTTAAAAAAATATTATGTAATTGATTTACGTAGCCATAGTGCCTACGTGAATGGGCATATTGATGGTGCTGTAAATGTAGCTAAGGCTGATTTGATTTCATATATGAAGAAAAATGTAGCAGCCGGAACCTATGAAAAAATTGTTTTGGTTTGTTATTCTTCGCAAAACGCTAGTTTTGCAAGCATGCTTTTACAGTTATTGGGTTATAAAAATGTGTATTCAATGAAATGGGGAATGAGCTCTTGGGATGTCAATAATAATAAATGGTTAAATGCAATTTCCGATAAGTATGCTTCAAAACTTGAAACAAAAGATAATCCAAAATTACCCAAATCATCTTTACCGGAAATAAAAACCGGCAAAACATTGGGCTATGATATCTTGGAAGAAAGGGCAAAAGAAGTATTAAAAAAATCTGATTTTATCATTAAAATTGATAAATTAATGCAAAATCCTTCCGATTATTATATAATTAATTATTGGCCTGAATATAATTATCAAAAAGGTCATTTGCCCGGTGCCGTGCAATATACACCAAAACAAAGTTTGAGCCGTGATGCTGACTTATTAACTTTACCCAAAGACAAAAAAATTGTTGTTTATTGCTATACAGGACAACATGCAGCTATGGTTGTAGCCTACTTACAGGTTTTAGGTTACGATGCTTACACCTTAGCTTATGGTGCAAATTCATTTATGCATTCAAAATTAACAAGTTTAAAAATAGGACACGCATTTACACGTAAAGAAATTAAAAACTATCCCTTAGTTCAAGGTGAGTTGCCAAGTTTAAAAACCGAAGGAACAACAAATAACTCTATTGAAGAAGAGCCTGCTCCAGTGCCTGTTATTAAGAAAAAAAAGGTAGAAGAGGAAGAAGGCGGTTGTTAGTAAATTCGTTTTTTACTTATAAGAGCAGTTGGTTTTAATTATCAACTGCTTTTTTTTTGAAAAATCGGATGCAAATCTTGTATTTTCTACTGATTTATATCATTGTTTGTATTTCAGTTTCCTATTAAATTTGTAGTGAATTATTGATATTCGATATGCAAGAAAATATCTTCAACTTTTTATTTGAAAACAGTAGCGATGCTATTTTTTTATCCGATTTGCACGGAAATATTATCGAGGTGAATAAAACTGCTTGTGAAATAATGGGCTATACAAAGCAAGAGTTAACAAAAATGAATTTTCGTGATTTAAAAACGCCCAAATATCGTCAATCGGTTGGGGAAAATATTCAAAAAATAATTGAAAATAAACTTTATACTTATGAGTCAGAACATCTGAAAAAAAACGGGGAGGTTTGTCCTATTGAAATTAAAAGTCGATTAACTGAATATAATAGCAAAACGGTAATTATTTCGGTTGCGCGTAATATTATACAGCGTAAAGAATTTGAAAAGCAACTATTGCAAACCATCATTAAAACCGAAGAAAAAGAACGAAAACGCTTTGCAGCAGATTTACACGATGGTTTAAGCCCGATATTATCCACCATTAAACTCTATGCTGATTTATTAAAAGATGATAATTTAAAAAATACGAATAAACAAGAAATACTTGAAGATATTGAAAACTTATCAGAACTTGCTATATCCACAGCAAAAGAAATAGCGAATAATATAACACCGGGTATTTTAGATGATTTTGGTTTAGCTGTTGCTGTTAATGAATTTTGTAAGTACGTAAACAATACCAAGAAAATTAATATCGAAGTAAAAACCGATGAATATTTTAATGAAAATAATAAACTTATTGACACAGTTTTGTACCAAGCAGTGAAAGAATTAATTAATAATGCAATTAAACATTCGGGAGCTCAAAAATTAAAAATTGAATTAAAATCCAAGAATCAGCAAATTATCTTGTATTATAAAGATAATGGTAGAGGTTTTGATGTAGATACCATTATGGAAAGTAATACCGGTTTAGGTTTAAAAAATATCATGAATAAGATTAAAACCATTAAAGGTACTTGTGATTTTTATAGCAAAAAAGGGGAGGGAGTCCGGTTTATGGCGGTAATTAAAAACTAATATACATGGAAATAATAGGAATAATTATAGCTGACGATCACCTTATTTTTCGTAAAGGGCTTAGAATTGTTTTAAACGAGATACCTTTTGTTAAAGTTATAGCAGAGGCATCAGACGGGAATGAATTGCTTAGCATTTTAAGAAAGAATACAGCAGATATTGTTTTAATGGATATTAACATGCCCGGCATGAACGGAATTGAAGCAACTCAAAAACTTAAAGACAAATATCCGGACACAGAGGTAATAGCATTGACTATGCATGAAGAAATCGGCTATTTTAATAAAATGATTGAAGCCGGAGCAAAAGGCTTTTTATTAAAGAAAACCACTAAAGAACAATTAGAATCTGCCATTAAAGCTGTTTTTTACGGCGAAACTTTTTTCTCCGAAGAATTTGTTTTAAGTACTAAGCCTAAATATGTAGCACAAAAAAATACTAATATTGAAATCTCCGAACGCGAAAAAGATGTACTGAAACTTATAGCCAAAGGATATTCTAATCAAGAAATTGCCGATAAATTATTTCTTAGCAAACGCACTGTTGATGGTCATAAAGCACGCCTATTTGAAAAAACAGGAGCCAAAAATGCACCTAACCTAATTATGTTTGCACTTAAAAACGGATTAATTTAGTTTGCCGGTAAATATCACAATAAGGAATATATATTTACTTCTATTCCGAATACAGTTTCCTAAAAAGTCCAACATTTATAATAACTTGTCTGCCAACAGGCTTATATGTATTTACCTGCATAAACATACTTTCATTTTGTGCAAAATACCTATTTTTATTAAAAGACTTCAATGTCTTTTAAGTATCGCTGTTAACTCTTTCGCATACAGTTTGTTACAGTGTGTTGGCTAACATATTTTTATTCTCTCTTTATTTCTGTGTATATAACATTTTGATTTACACTGTGTTATTAAAGTCTTTAGGTATTTATACCTAATTTCCGAAGAATAAAATACGCTAGCTTAAAATACTGAGCTGTCCTATCTTTGTTATACAAAATAATTAAACAAAAAATCATGGAAAAGCCAAAAAAAATTTTAATCGTAGATGACGATATTGATGTAATAAATGTCGTACAAACTATTCTTGAAAACGAAGGTTATCTGGTAATTACTGCCGGTGGTAAAAATGAAGCGCTTGAAAAAGCAAAACTTGAAAAACCGGATTTGGCAATTTGCGATGTTATGATGAGTACCCAATTTGAAGGATTTGAACTGGCAAAAGAATTTACTACACGAGATGAATTTAAAAATATGCCGGTACTTATTCAAACTTCAATAAATGTATTCTCTTCGCCGGATGAGGATGCAATGCGTTTTGCACGGAACTACCGAAGCGAAATGAATGATCATGATTTAGATGTTTTACTTGTTGAAAACTTAGAAACCGGTAAAGCAGGAATTGACTATAAAAATGAAAAAGGAGAAATTGTTTGGTTGCCGGTAGATGGATTTATTAGAAAACCCGTTAATGCTCAAAAACTTATTGAAACCATAAATAAAGTTTTACCATAATTTAAAATTTAACCTTAAATCTGCAGCTATGTTCGTAGCGAAAAGCCAAAAGTTGGACAAGTTTTTGGCTTTGCAGTAGAAGATAGTTGTGGATTTTAGGTTTAATAGTACGCCGGAAAAAGAGCGTTTATATCTGTTATTGACATATCCGATTAACATTCTTTGACATAGCCATATCATATCCGGCGTACTTTTTAAAAACTCTTCAAATCTTTTCTGTAATGGTTGAAAAATTCGAAATAGTTATTTGTATGGGTAGTGCTTGCTTTTCGCGAGGAAGTAAGAAAATTGCCGATACAGTAAATGAATATTTCGGTAACAACATTCCTGAAAATGTATTTTTAAGAGGCAGTTTATGTACGGGAAATTGTGAAAACGGACCGGTTATGATAGTTAATGAGCAAGTTTTTAAGGACTTGGACGAAAATAAAGTTTTTGAAATATTAGATCAATTTAATTTAAAATAAGCTATGTCGCAACTTATTGTAACCGATAAAGATAAATGTAATTTAAGTTACACCTGTATTCGTGTTTGTCCTACCAAGGCTATTAAAATTCAAGACGGACATGCACATATTATCCCCGAAAGGTGCATAGGTTGCGGACATTGTGTTACTGTATGTTCCCAGAATGCTATTTCATATCGCTCCGAAAAAGAACTTACCATAGATTTAATCAAATCAGAAAATAAAGTTGCTGCATTGTGCGATCCTGCAATTGCCGGCGAATTTGTTGATATTTCCGATTATCGAAAATTTGTGGCAATGCTAAAAGAGTTGGGTTTTGATTTGGTAAACGAAGTAGCTTTTGGTGTTGATTTAGTAGCTCTAAAATATAAAGAACTCTATGATGATTTTCATGGAAAATATTATATATCAACAAAATGCCCGGCTACTACCGGCTATATTATTCGTTATAAACCCGATTTAGTAAATAACCTTGCGCCAATAGTTCCCCCTTATATAGCTATGGCAAAAGTAGTCCGACAAAAATACGGCAGCAATCTAAAAACCGTTTATATAACTGCATGTACTTCGGCAAAAGATGAAGCGAAAGCTTTTTCCGGCACAAACGGTGCGATAGATGCAGTACTTACCTTTACTGAACTTAGAGCACTTTTTGATAATTATAACATCTATGAAAAAAAAGTAGAATATTGCGATTTTGACCCACCGCTTGGAAAAAAAGGTGGATTATTTCCAATTAGTCATGGATTATTGCAATCTATTGATATTATTGAAGATTTGCTTGAGAGCAATGTGTTGGTTACAGAAGGCAGAACAAATTTTCTGCAATCGTTGAATGAATTTAGTAATGAAGATAAATTTACGCAACATCTAGATTTATTTTATTGTAAGGGCTGTGTTATGGGCCCGGGTACAACTCCCGGCGGGAAAAAATTTACACGTAGAACACAAGTAGTAAATTATGTAAAAAAGCGTTTGAAAGGCTTTGATAAAAACAAGTGGGAAAAAGATATTCAAGAATTTACCGGCATTGATTTATCAAGAAATTATAAAACTATTGATAGGCGTTTGCCTTTTCCTTCTGAGAAAGAAATACAAAAAGTACTCGAAGATATCGGCAAAACAAAAGCCGAAGACCAATTGGGGTGTGGTTCTTGCGGATACCCCACTTGCCGCGAATTTGCTATTGCTAATGTTCAAGGATTGGCAAATTATGAAATGTGCTATACTTTTTCTTTAAAAGAAATGCATAAATCGGTTAATAAACTAAATGCTACAAACACAAAACTGGAAAAAATACAAGAAGCTTTAAAAAAGAGCGAAGAAAAAGCAAAAGCCGAAAAAGAAGCTGCTACAGAAGCTGCCGAGACTGTTACTACCATGCTAAATAAAATTAGAGCAGGCGTAGTTTTAGTTGATAAAGATTTTAAAATTATCGAATCAAATCATAGTTTTATAAAATTACTGGGTGAAGATGCTGAAATTATCAACGAAACCATTCCCGGCTTAAGAGGTGCAGATATTAGAATCTTATTACCATTTAGCAAACTGTTTGAAACTGTTTTGCATACCGGCGAAGACATTCTAAATAAAGATATAAAATTAGAAGATGCTTTTTTAAATGTTTCTGTGTTTACAGTTAAAAAATTTAAAATTGTCGGAGCAATAATTAGAGACCTTACATCTCCGGAAGTCCAAAGAGAAGAAATAATTAGTAGAGCAAGAAACGTAATTCAAGACAATTTAAAAACAGTGCAACAAATTGCTTTTCTTCTTGGAGAAAGTGCTGCAAAAACGGAACGTACTTTAAACTCAATTATTGAAGCACAAAAACTTAGAAACGGTACACATGACCATGATGCAGGAAAATAATTTTTTTCTCGATATATACTGCCACCAAAACAATCATGTTGGAGAGTTTATTTGTGGCGATGTGTTTCTTTCTAAAAAAGTAAAAGAAGAAGACCGTACAATTGTTGTGCTTTCCGATGGAATGGGTAGTGGTGTAAAAGCAAACGTTTTGGCTACGCTTACCGCCTCAATGGCTGTCAATTTTGCTGTCGAGCATGGAGAAATTACCACTACCGCCGAAATTATTATGGATACATTGCCTGTTTGCAGTACACGCAAAATGAGTTATTCCACCTTTACGATAATTGATATAGAAGAAAACGGATTTACAACCATTGTAGAATACGATAATCCCCAATGTTTAATTCTTAGAGGAAAAAAAATACTAAACCTGAAATGGGAAAGTATTGTACTTGAAAAAGGGGCAAACAAAGGCAAAAAAATCAGAACCTGTAGTTTTCAGGCGCAAATTGAAGACCGTATTTTCTTTTGGTCAGACGGAATTGTTCAGTCAGGTATGGGCACACGGCGCTTTCCTTTTGGCTGGGGTTATGAACTTTTGCAAAAATATGTTTTGGAAACAGTACAAAAAGAACCTTACGAGGCTTCAATAAAACTTGCCAAAAAAGTTGTAAATAAAGCCCTTGCCAACGATGGTGGTAAATCAAAAGACGATACTTCCTGCGGCATTATTTATTACCGGAAACCAAGGAGATTGCTTTTTGTTAGCGGACCACCTTTTTATAAAGAAGATGATTTTGCGTTCAGTAAAAAAATTATCAATTATAAAGGGAAAAAAATTATTGCCGGAGGTACAACTGCCGAAGTTGTGGTGCGCGAAATGAAATTAAAAGCCAAAGCCGGTTTAGAAACCATTGATGAAAGTTTACCGCCCATTTCTTATGTTGCCGGTATTGATTTGGTTACCGAGGGAATTTTAACACTTGGTAAAGTTGTTAAAATTCTTGAAGATTATAATTCCGATTATCCATTAAAAAACGGACCTGCCGATCGTATTGTGAAAATGTTTTTAAACAGTGATGAAATACATATACTTAATGGTACAAATGTAAATGTAGCTCATCAGGACCCGAACCTTCCCGTTGAATTGGAAATTCGCCGGTCGGTTATTAAACGAATTGCAAAATTGCTTGAAGAAAAATTTTTAAAAGTTGTTGATATAGAATATATGTAAAATATGACCATTGAAAAGATAGCTAAAATATTGGATGCTAAGCTTGTTTGCGGAAAACAGATGTTAAAGCAAAATATTGAATACGGCTTTGCCAGCGATTTGATGAGTGATGTTTTAACACTTGACGAAGAAAATGTTGTGCTAATTACCGGTTTAACAAATATGCAAACCTTGCGTACGGCTGAAATGGCAGAAATTCCTTGTGTTATTTTTGTACGCAACAAAAAAGCATCTAAGGAAATGATACAAATTGCCAATGAAAACGATATGGTAATCATAGAATGTAAATATTCTATGTTTAAAACAATTGGTATTCTTTACGAAAATAAATTAGAACCAGTGTATTAAAAGATGAACTTTAATTATAAAATAAAAGGTGGTGATTTTTCGGCTGCAGGGCGTGCTTCCAGCGAAATAAAAAAGATACTGAAAAAACTAAATGTAAACCCAAAAGTCATAAAAAGAATTGTAGTGGCACTTTACGAAGCAGAAGTTAATGTTGTTGCACATGCTGATAAAGGAAGTATAAATGCTGAAATTGACAGTGAAAAAATACGTATCACAGTAGTTGATGAAGGACCCGGTATTGCTGATATTGATTTAGCTATGACCGAAGGTTTTTCAACAGCATCTTCAAAAGTTAGAGAAATGGGCTTTGGTGCAGGAATGGGATTGCCGAATATGAAAAAAAATGCTGATATATTGAACATTAAATCAAAAGTTGGGCAAGGAACAATGGTTGAATTAATAACATTTTTTAAATCATAATTTACCAAACTATGCGAACAAAAGAATTTTATCATTCATTAAAAGTAGATAAAGATTTATGTTATGGGTGTACGCATTGTTTACAATCATGTCCTACAAAAGCAATTCGTATAGTTAAGGGGAAAGCTATAATTATGGAAAATCGCTGCATTGACTGTGGCGAATGTATGCGTGCATGTCCTGTTCACGCTATTTATGTTGAACAAGATGATTTTTCACAAATTTTTGAATATAAAAACAGAATTGCTATTGTACCGGCTGTTTTTATCGGACAATTCTCTCTGAAAAAATCCTATGAAGAAATTATTAGTGCTATTAAGGAAACCGGATTTACTGATGTTTATTTAGCCGAAGATAGTGTGGAAATTATCAACGATATTATGCTGAATGATTACAATACAGGACGCGAAAAACCGCTTATTAGCACTTTTTGCCCGGCAATTGTACGTCTAATTCAAATTAAATTCCCCGCTTTGGTTGAAAATATTATTCCCGTAAAAAGTCCTGCCGATGCTACCGCGCAATATTTTATTAATCAAACCGGTAAAAAAGATATAGAACATAAAGAAACCGGTATTTTCTATGTAACACCTTGTCCTGCAAAAATTGCCGATTTAAAAGTTCAAAGCTCAAATAAAAAAACTTTAATTACGGGTGTTATTAACATGAACACCTTGTATAATAAAGTTTATCATATTTTGGAAGTAAAAAATAAGTCAAAAAATACTAAACCGCAAGCAATGCAAACTGCCTTGTCGGCTAAAATTCTTCAATGGAGTTTAACGGGGGGGGAAGCCGAAAATATGAAAGGACGATGCCTGGCAATTGATGAAGTACACAATGTAATAAAATTCTTGGAAAAAGTAGAAGATGGAGAGATAAGCAATGTAAAATTCCTCGAACTAAGAGCCTGTGATCATGGTTGTGCAGGAGGTGTTTTAATGACTGAAAACAGGTTTATAACCGTTGAGCGAATAAAGCACAGAGCGTCAAAATTGCCAAAGTCGGTTAATAAAAATATCAATACAAAAGAATATCAAAACTTATATAAAAATATTACAAACATAAATATCGAAGCACGTCCGGTTGATAGCTTAGATGATGATATGGAGCAAGCATTTCTTAAAATGAAAAAAATCAGACACCTTATGTGTTATTTACCGGGTATAGATTGTGGTGCTTGTGGTGTTCCGGATTGTCAAACGCTTGCAAAAGATGTGGTTGCAAAAAAAGCACATTTATCAAACTGTGTTTTTATACAGCGAGGCATGGAAAAAAATTACAAATTAAGTCCCGAACATTCAATTAAAATTATTGAAAAAATCTGGGGCGAAAAAAGATTAGAAAAAAACTGTAATAAAAAAGGAGCAGAAAATGAAACTATCTGAAATTGTTAAAACACTTAATCTCGAAGTTTTCAGTAATGAGCACCTGCTTGAGGACATTGAAGTAGTAGGGGCATATACATCTGACTTATTAAGCGATGTAATGGGTAAAGCTCAGGAAATGCAAATTTGGATTACACTGCAGAACCATAAAAATGTTTTGGCTGTGGCATCCTTAAAAGATTTAGCCGCTATTTTGTTAATTAATAACATTAAGCCAAACACCGAACTGGTTGAGCAAAGCGAAAAAGAAGAAATTCCGATACTAGGAACCAAAGAACCTGCTTTTATTATTTCAGGAAAATTATACAACTTGTTTTATAAATAAACTTATGAAGACATATAGGGCTGATTTACATATACATACATTGCTATCTCCTTGCGGCAGCTTGGAAATGAGCCCTGCTAATATTATTAAACAAGCAAAGAATAAGAAACTGGACATTATTGGTATTACCGATCATAATACCACAAAACAGTGCAAAGAAGTTTATCGATTAGGTAAAATACATGGTATTAGTGTCTTTCTCGGAGTAGAAATTAACACACTTGAAGAAATTCACTGTTTGGCATTTTTTGAAAATTTGGCACAAATTTCAATTTTTCAATCATTTTTAAATAAAAATTTGCCCGATATTAAAAATCTTCCTGAAAAATTTGGTGATCAAGTTTGGGTCGATAAAAATGAAATGATAGCAGGGGAAGAGAAAAAACTGTTAATATCCGGATTAAACGCAACTATAAACCAAGTTGAAAGAAAAGTTCATAGTTTAAATGGTTTATTTATTCCTGCACATATCGATCGACCAATGTACAGTATTATTAGTCAATTAGGTTTTATCCCTGATGATATTAAAATAGATGCCGTGGAATTAGCTGATATCTCAAAAGCATACAATATTTTATCTGATAAAGAAAAATATACAAGCATTACATCATCAGATGCTCATTATATTGAGCAAATTGGCACAAAGCCTATTCATTTGATGATGAAAGGCACAACATTTAATGAGTTTAAGCTTTGTTTGAAAAGTAAAGACGGAAGAAAAGTAATTGCCGGATTATGAAAAATATATCGGAACACATATTAGATATTGTACAAAATTCTATCAGAGCAAAAGCTGATAATATTGAAATTTTGATTAGTGAAACTAATCAAGAAATAAATATACATATTACCGATAACGGCATGGGGATGGACAAGACTATATTACAAAAAGTAAACGATCCGTTTTTTACTACTCGTACTACACGAAAAGTAGGACTGGGAATCCCCCTGCTTAATCAACATGCCGAACAATCAGGCGGTTGGCTTAAAATTATATCAGAAAAAGGAGAAGGAACTAAGTTAACAGCTAAATTTTTAAAAAATAATATTGACTGTTTGCCTATGGGCGATATTTACACAAGCATTGCATTATTAATTAGCGGTAATCCTGAGCAAAACATCATTTTTAGATATAAAAAAAACGATAAACAGTATAGTATATCAAGTATGGAAATAAAAGAAATTTTAGAAGATATTCCTTTAAACAATCCGAAAGTTGCTAATTTTTTAAAAGAGATGATTAAAGAAAATTTAGAGAATATTAAAGTAAGTTTCAATTAAAAAGATAATATAAACCTTAAAAATTTGTTCAATGGCAAAAATTAAATCATTAGAAGATCTCAAAAAAATGAGAGAAGATATGAAAAACAAAATCAGCCTGCGTGAAAAAGGTGAACGCATAGATAATTTAATACAAATAAAAGTTTCAATGGCTACTTGCGGAATAGCTTCCGGTGCTAAGGAAACTATGGATTATATGGTCAACGAGTTGGATAATCGTGCAGTAGATGCAGTTGTTACACAAACAGGCTGTATGGGCTACTGTTATGCCGAACCTACCATAGAAGTAACGCTCCCCGGTGAAGAACCGGTAATTTTCGGTTATGTTGACACAGATAAAGCACAAGAAATTATAGATAAATATATTATTAAAGGTGAGCCGGTTGATGGTATAATTCCGGTTAATTTTAAATCTATTAAAGACGAATAATTATGGCTAAAACAAAAAATCAGATACTTGTTTGTTCCGGTACAGGATGTCGTGCATCGCTAAGCGAAGAAATAACCGATAATCTGAAACAAGCAATTCATGAAAACAATTTGGAAAATGAAGTACAAGTTGTTCGTACAGGTTGTTTCGGCTTTTGCGAAAAAGGACCTGTTGTTAAAATAATACCCGATAATACGTTTTATGTTCATGTTAGTCCTGATGATGCTTCTGAATTAGTATCTGAACATTTAATTAAAGGACGTAAAATTGACCGTTTACTCTACGTAAATCCTGAAACCAAAGAAAAAATATCCGACTCTAAACACATGGATTTTTATAAAAAACAAATCCGAATTGCTTTGCGGAATTGTGGCTTTATAAATCCTGAAAATATTGATGAATACATTGCACGAGACGGATATATGGCGCTGGGAAAAGTACTTAGCGAGTTAACACCTGAAAAAACCATTGGGCTGTTAATTAAATCAGGCTTGCGCGGTCGTGGTGGCGGTGGTTTCCCTACAGGTTTAAAATGGGAGCTTACCCGGAAAGTAAAAGCCGAACAAAAATATGTAGTTTGTAATGCCGATGAAGGCGACCCGGGTGCGTTTATGGACCGTTCCATTCTAGAAGGCGACCCACACACAGTTATCGAAGCTATGGCAATTAATGGGTACTGCACTGGTGCCGATAAAGGATTGGTTTATATTCGTGCCGAATATCCGCTTGCCATTGAGCGTTTAAAAATTGCCCTTGAGCAAGCACGCGAATATGGTTTTCTCGGCAATAATATTTTTGGCTCTGACTTTAATTTTGATATTGAAATACGCTATGGTGCGGGTGCCTTTGTGTGTGGCGAAGAAACAGCACTAATCCACTCAATGGAAGGACTTAGAGGAGAACCCGGTGTGAAACCGCCTTTCCCTTCGGAAAAAGGATACAAAGGACAGCCTACGAATGTAAATAATGTAGAAACCTATGCCAATATTCCGCCCATTATTTTAAAAGGAGCTGATTGGTTTGCAAGTATTGGTACCGAAAAAAGCAAAGGAACAAAAGTTTTTGCACTTGCCGGTAAAGTCAATAATGTAGGCTTAATTGAAGTTCCTATGGGCACAACTTTACGTGAAGTAATTTTTGATATAGGCGGTGGTATAAAAGACGGTAAAAAATTCAAAGCCGTACAAACCGGTGGTCCTTCGGGAGGTTGCTTAACCGAAAAACACCTTGATGTTCCCATTGATTATGATAATTTGATTGCTGCCGGTTCGATGATGGGCTCGGGAGGTATGATTGTGATGGACGAAGACGATTGTATGGTTTCTATGGCAAAATTTTATCTTGATTTTACAGTTGAAGAGTCTTGCGGTAAATGTGCACCCTGTCGTATCGGAAACAAACGGCTTTATGAAATTTTGGATCGAATTACCGAAGGTAAAGGTACAGAAGATGATTTATTTAAGTTGCAAAATCTGGCAAATGTAATTAAAGATACATCGCTTTGCGGTTTGGGTCAAACTTCGCCTAATCCGGTGCTTTCCACAATGGAAAATTTCCCCGAAGAATACGAAGCCCATGTTAAAGAAAGTAAATGCCATGCAGGACAATGTAAAGCCTTAATGCAATATATTATTGAAGAAGATGCCTGTACCGGCTGTACGCTTTGTGTACGTGTTTGTCCCGTAGATGCAATATCCGGCGAACGTAAAATGGCTCATTTTATCAATCAGGACATTTGCATAAAATGCGGTGCTTGTATGGAAAAATGTAAGTTCGGTGCAATTTATATCGGATAACTAAAACTGTAAAATTTCAAAAATATTCAGAATGGACAAAATAAAACTAACAATAGATGATACACAAGTAGTTGTTGATAAAGGAACTACTGTTTTAGATGCTGCAAAATCGGCAGGTGTGGATATTCCTACGCTTTGTTATTTAAAATTGGGCGATACGGCTTTTGAAAATACGCCCGGAGGTTGCCGTATGTGTGTAGTTGAAGTGGATGGAAGAAGAAATCTGGCACCTTCGTGCAAAACGCAATGCGATAACGGTATGATTGTTAAAACTCATTCGCCGCGAGTAGTTAATGCACGCCGTACAGTTATGGAATTAATTCTTTCCGACCACCCTTTTGAGTGTTTGGTGTGTACAAAATCGGGGAAATGCGATTTACAAGCCTTGGCACAAGACCTCGGTATTCGCGAAATTCATTATCAAGGTGAAAAATCTTCCTATAAAGGTGATGAATCGCCGGGTATTATACGCGAACCCGAAAAATGCATTATGTGCCGCCGTTGCGAAACTGCTTGTAACGATGTTCAAACCGTTGGTACTTTATCTGCTTTGTACAGAGGCTTTGGTTCGGTTGTAGCCCCTGCTTTTGAAATGGATTTAGACCATTCAAACTGTACTTTTTGCGGACAATGTGTAGCCGTTTGCCCGACAGGTGCACTAATTGAGCGTGATAATACTTGGAAAGTAATGGAAGCCATTATGAATCCGAAAAAAACAGTGATTGTACAAACCGCTCCTGCTGTTCGGGCAGCTCTTGGCGAAGAATTCGGGTTGGAAGCAGGCAGCTTGGTAACCGGCAAAATGGTTACGGCTTTACGCAAAATTGGTTTTGATTATGTTTTTGATACAGATTTTGCCGCCGACCTTACCATTATGGAAGAAGGAACAGAATTACTCGGACGTTTAAATAAACATCTGCAAGGGGATAAAAATGTTAAATTACCCATGCTTACTTCTTGTTGTCCGGGCTGGGTTAATTTCTTTGAATATCATTTTCCCGATATGCTGGATATACCTTCAACGGCAAAATCACCACAGCAAATGTTTGGGGCGATAGCAAAATCATATTTTGCCGAGAAATTGGAAATAAAACGCGAAGATTTGGTAGTGGTTTCCGTTATGCCTTGTTTGGCTAAGAAATTTGAAGCTGCACGTCCTGAATTTGCCGTAAACGGAGACCCTGATGTAAATGTATCAATTACAACGCGCGAACTGGCTCAAATGATTAAAGGCGCCAACTTAAACTTTAATGCCCTTAAAGAAGATGATTTTGACCGTCCGCTTGGCGAATCGTCCGGTGCAGGAGTGATTTTCGGTACTACCGGCGGAGTTATTGAAGCGGCTGTTCGTACTGCTTACGAATTACACACAGGAAAAACCCTTGAAAAAGTAGATTTTCATGAACTACGCGGATTCGACGGTATCCGTAGTGCTACAATAGATTTTAACGGCTTAGATATAAATATTGGTATTGCACATGGTTTAGGTAATGCACGTAAATTATTAGAAGAAATCAGAGAAGGAAAATCACAATTTCATGCTATTGAAATTATGGCTTGTCCGGGCGGCTGTATCGGTGGTGGTGGGCAACCCTATCATCATGGAGATATTGATATTTTGAAAAAAAGACAAATGGCTATTTATCAGGAAGATGCAGGTAAACCAATTCGTAAATCACACGAAAACCCGTACATTAAAAAATTGTATGAGGAGTATTTGGGCGAGCCCTGTGGAGAAAAATCTCATGAACTTTTACATACAAATTACTTCGACAAAAAAAAGAAGATAGAGATTGAATAATTTCTAATTAATTTAAAAATTTAATAAAATGGCAAAAATAAAGTTAGCACAAAATAAAGTAGCCGAATTAAAAGAG
>Ga0256840_1001345_pt1 | contig 23376 bp, 21 predicted proteins | sample 355202metaG_FD_185969 | JGI IMG/M metagenome (GOLD analysis project Ga0256840, IMG submission 185969) | Hydrothermal vent microbial communities from Mid Atlantic Ridge, Atlantic Ocean - 355-202 | ecosystem: Environmental > Aquatic > Marine > Hydrothermal vents | place: Atlantic Ocean: Mid...
ACCAACAAGAAAAAAGGGAGAAATGAAAATTAAGATGCAAAAACACATGACGGATATACAAAATCAACCGCAAAGAGTGATATCTTATTTTAAGCATCCTAAAATTTCTTATGCTGCATAAATTGAGTGGTAATATCTAGCAGGGTTAATATTAATCGCAGTGATTGTTACTGTTATATTGGGTTTTTATTATATCTCAAATTAAAGTTTAGGTTTATACTCTGCCGATGGGTGCGGCGAATCCTACAAATGTAATTTTGAAAAGTCTGGTGGATTTAATCATTTTTTACTCGTTACTATAGTTATGCAAAGGTCTCTAATAACAAGAATGTGAAAAAAATATCTCAAACAATACCATGACACCTAATGAGATTGCCACGTCGTTCCTCCTCACAATGACATCGTTTTTTTGGATTACCTTGGTTGCTGAAACTTTGCTGGTGAGCAAGCTTACTTTAAGGTTTTTTCTTTGCGGTCTTTGCGACTCCTCTGCGAAACTTTGCGTTCCTTAAACAGCGTTAGCTGTGGACGAAGTCCAAAAAGTTACAATACCTTTAGTTGAATTGAATCCACCCGTTTTCCAACAATAGCATGACACCTAATGAGATTGCCACGTCGTTCCTCCTCGCAATGACATCGTTTTTTTGATTACCTTGGTTGCTGAAACTCTGCTGGTGAGCAAGCTTACTTTAAGGTTTTTTCTTTGCGGTCTTTGCGACTCCTCTGCGAAACTTTGCGTTCCTTAAACAGCGTTAGCTGTGGACGAAGTCCAAAAAGTTACAACACTTTTAGTTGGATTGAATCCACCCGTTTTCCAACAATACCATGACACCCAATGAGATTGCCACGTCGTTCCTCCTCGCAATGACATCGTTTTTTTTGATTACCTTGGTTGCTGAAACTCTGCTGGTGAGCAAGCTTACTTTAAGGTTTTTTCTTTGCGGTCTTTGCGACTCCTCTGCGAAACTTTGCGTTCCTTAAACAGCATTAGCTGTGGACGAAGTCCAAAAAGTTACAACACTTTTAGTTGGATTGAATCCACCCGTTTTCCGACTTTTTTGAGGTAAAAATACAGGGTTGTGATTATTCCGATAAAGCTTGCTAACCACAGACTTGCACTTATTGGGTTACGTGAAAAATGGCTGAGTTGGTAAAAGTTGGTGGCAATAAAGTACGCCAGTCCTGTACTCCAAGTGCCTGAGAATATCGCCCACTTGATTCCTGCCTCGCGTGCAATAGCAGCCGTTGCAGCAACACAAGGGAAATAGAGCAATATAAATAACAAGTAAGCAAAAGCAGCGTATTTATCGGCAAAACGATCACGGATAATGCCAAAGAGTGAATCATTGACGCCTTGGTCTTTGGCTTTGATGGTTGCAAAACCTAATGGGTCAAGAATTAAATCTTTTAATCCGATGGCATTGACTTTGATGGAAACAACGGCATTGATTAAGCCTTGTTTGATGCTTTCGGGTTGTTGGTTTTTATTGTCTTTTTTATCTAATGAAGTGTAAATAGCATCCAGCGTACCAACCACCACTTCTTTGGCAAGAACACCGGTTAATATTCCCACAATGGCAGGCCAATTCCGTTCGTCAATTCCCATCGGTTTAAAGATTGGCACAACGGCTTTTGCCGTCACCGATAACATGGAGTTTTCTGAGTCTTGGTTGCCAAAGGAAAAATCTTTCCCAATCGAATTAAAAACCTGAATCAACATGACCATAATGATGATGATTTTACCTGCGTCCAATAAGAATCCCTTTAAACGTGTCCATGTACCATAAATGAGGTTTTTGAGGGTTGGCAATCGCCAGGGTGGCAACTCGATTAAGAAGGGTTCGGCTTTACCCCGAAGAATAGTTTTTTGTAACATTAATCCTGTCAAAACTGCGATGAGTATGCCTAAAAAATACAGCGCAAAAACAACCAAGGCTGCATTTTGACTAAAAAAAGCAGCGACAAATAAAGCATAAACCGACAATCGTGCACCACAAGACATAAAGGGAGCCATCATGATTGTCACCAACCGTTCTCGGCGTGATGGCAGGACGCGAGTTGCCATGATAGCAGGAACATTGCAGCCAAAACTGACAATCAAGGGAACAAAAGCTTGCCCTGATAAACCAATTTTTTGCATGACGCCATTCATCACAAAGGCTGCGCGCGCCATGTAACCCGAATCTTCTAGCCAGGTTAACACTAAATACAAGAAGCCGATTACAGGAATAAAGGTGGCAACGGTTTGTATGCCTCCACCAATGCCATCAGCTAAGATTACGGTAAGCCACGGTGGAAACCCTAAGGAGTCAAACAATTGATGTCCGCCATTGATTAATACTGCTCCTGTGGCTAAGTCAAAAAAATCAATAAAAACGGCCGAGACATTAATGGCAAAAAAGAACATAACGTACATGGCAAAGAAAAAGGACAACATGCCCCAAAGCGGATGTGTGGTGAGTGTATCGAGTTTGTTTGCTTGTTTGGGTTGACTTTGCGGTTGAGTGACTACTGTTGCACTGATGTTTTTTGCTTTGCTCAGTGTCTCTTCAAAACTTGGTTCTTTAATTGTGTTATTTGTTACTTTGTTGGCAGGTCTATTGTTTCGAGTGGTTTGCTCAATTTTGGTTTTTAATGCTTCAATGCCAATACCCGATGATGCCACCATGGCAATCACTGGGCACTCGAGGACTTTGGCAAGTTTTTCGGTATCAATTAATAGGTTTTGTTGTTGTGCTTCGTCCCACATATTTAAAACGGTGATAATTGGAACATTGAATTCGAGTAATTCTAAAGTTAAAAACAAGCCACGTTCGAGAGAAGTGGCATTAATAACATTAATAATTAAATCAGGCTTTTGTTGCGCCAGAAAATCATGAACATGTGACTCGTCTTGCCCTTGAGATTCGACTGACAAACCGTAAATGCCAGGTAAATCAACCAAATTATAGTCCAATTCATTAAAGTTGATTGAGCAATAAGATGAATCAACGGTTACCCCCGACCAATTCCCTGTTTTTTTGTTTAGCCCTGTGAGTTGATTAAAGAGAGTGGTTTTTCCGCAATTCGGGTTGCCAACAAGAGCAACAAGAGGTTTATCCGTAGTCATCTTGGTAACTTACACCAATGTCACTAGAATAGAATCGAGCAAATCAGCCCCCAAGGCAATATTTCCAAAAGGTGTTTTAATTACTGCGCCGTGTTTATACAGTGCCACCAATTCAATCAACACACCTGTATTTAACCCAAGTATGGCAAGTCTCTTGGAGAGAGACTTAAGTGATTTAAGGCTTTCAACTTTATATTGTTTGCCTGTTTGTGCTTGAATTAATGGTAACAATGGTTTGCTCTAAATAGTAATCATTCTCATTATCAGTTAAATAATTTAGAAAATCAAGCGCTTTTCTATTTTTGAAGAATAATCTTGATAATAGTCAAAATTTGGTTATGATTCTCCTTTTACAAGCCTTTTTAATTGCCATGAAAACACTTCGATATATTGTATTAGCCCTTTTCTTTTTAATCTTAGTTGCGGTTGTTGTTGGTTTATTTTTGCCATCAAAAGTTCACCTTGAGCGCAGTATCGAAATTAATCGCGATAAAGCCACTGTTTTTAAAGTCATTAATGCCCTTGAAAATTTTAATAAATGGTCGCCGTGGTATGAATTAGATATTAATGCTGAGTATATTGTTTCAGGACCAAAGTCAGGTGTGGGTTCAAAACTGGAATGGCACGGTAACGAAAGTGTTGGTGATGGTGTTAATGAGATTATTGAATCGGTTGAGAATGATCACACCAAAACAAAAATGTTTTTTGGCAAATCAGATGCGCCAGCTTATTCTATAATGTCTCTCCAACAAAATGGCGATAAGACCAAGGTCACGTGGGCGTTTGAAAATGATTTTGGCATGAATGTGTTTTACCGTTATTTTGGTTTAGTGATTGAGGACATGATTGCCCCTGATTATGAAAAAGGCTTACAAAAACTAAAAACCTATGTGGAGTCATTGCCCAAAAATGATTTTTCAGCACTTTCTATCGTCACAACACCCGCACAAGCGGTATACACTTTTGAGTCATCTGCAAAAATTGGAGAGGATGATGTTTCAAAAATTATTGGTGAAGCTTACCAAAAGATAATCCGCTTCCTTGTGGCAAACAATATTGAGATGAATGGCACTCCAAAGATAATTAATTTAAATTTTGATGAAAAGAATTTTGAGTTTTTAGCCGCTATTCCTGTTAACAAAAATGATAAGAAGGATGAATCTGCAGCAATAAAATCGATGCAAATGTATGCTGGAAAAGCCGTTAAACTTATTCACAAAGGCTCCTATAAAAACTTTAAAAAATCCTATGAAGTGTTAAACGAATACCTTACTTATAATAAGCTGCAAAGAAATGGTCAATCCTGGGAAGACTACGTGACTGATCCCACCAAGGTTGCAGAAACTGATTTAATAACCTATATCTACCAACCCATCAAGTAATGTTTTCACACAAAAGTGAACGATTAATGTTTCAACCCATTGTTGCCTTAATGGATTCATTATTACCAAGATTTAATGACAAAAATGAAAAGTTTTTGCCTTCTGTTGAGCAGTTAAACCAATACATTTATGCAGTAAACTTAAATAATAAAACTTTACAGTTTATTGCCCAAGACGAGTCGCTGCCTTTTTTGGAGCTTGGCTACGAACAACGCATCTATTTGCATGGTTTGATTGCCACTCGGAATCGTAATTGGCATGATTTTTTTAATGCCTTGGCGTGGTTAAGTTTTCCGAAAATTAAAGCCGCCATAAATGCCGTGCATTATCTAGAACAATCCCAACAGAAAAACTCTCTGCGTTCTGCTCGTCGTGACTTGTTAACCTTATTTGATGAATGTGGCGTGATTATACAAGCGGATGAAAAAATTCATCACTTGATTAGGAATCATAAATGGAATGAGTTATTTATTAACCATAAAAACGCATGGGAAAATGGTCAAATACGAATAAGCACTTTTGGACACGCCATGTATGAAAAATACCAAACGCCTTATATTGGCATGACGGCAAAGGCGTTATTATTGCCGAGTGATGATGTTGAGTGTGATGAGTCTATCGCATCAAAAATTGTAAACAATGAGTTGTTGGTTAAAAAGGGAGAACTTTTTGCCCTGCCTGTCTTAGGTATTCCTGGTTGGCATCAACACCAAGATGAATCCTTTTATGCCAACCAGAATTATTTTAGACCCTAATTAATGGAGGTGTCCTTCACAGCAACTATGTCTCTATTCTTTGATTTTAACGTGTGCTTTTGCTTTTGCCAATTGGGTAAATTTGGAGACCTTTTTAGCCTCTAATGTTTTAACAATCCCTTGGCGGACGTCTTCAAGTTTGGGCGGAAGCAAATCTCTGGTGTCTTCAAGATAAATAATGTGCGCTCCGTATTTGCTGTTTAAAACTTTCTTATATAAAGTTTGTGGTTTTAGTTGTGGCAACACATCACGAAAACTTTTTGGTAACTGTGGCAATTTCACCCAACCCAAATCGCCAACGCCCCGAATATTGGGGTTTGATTTTTTAAAAGAACTTTCAAGCGCTAAATAGTCCTCTTTTGTTTGCAGTTTTTCTAGCTCTTTAATGGCTTGCACTTCGTCTTGGTACATCAATAAATGCAAGTGGTACTCTTTATTTCCTGATTGCTTTGCACCACTTTTATATTCTTCATTTATTTCTGCATCTGTTATCTGATTTTTGCTTAAATAGTCTTTTTTTGCCGCATCGGCTAGTGCTCGAATTTTCAAGTATTCAATGGTGTTTAATTGTTCTGCAGTCAGAGTTAAATTATTCTTGCGGGCAATATTGGCAACCGCCACTTCATTGATTAAATTTTCCATTGCTTGTTTTGTGGTGGAATCATCTGCTTTTTTGATGCCATTTGCTAACAAATAAGCTTTTAATAAATCAGCAGTTATCACAGAATCTCCAACAATGGCAACCGCAGGGGAATCGGGTAATTTTGAATTGTTTTGTTTGTCGCAAGCAAACAAAGTGAGTGCTAAAAGTAACAGTATAAGATTTTTAGTCATAATTAGATAAGCGTAAAAATCATGTATTATACTATTATCTAGCAGAGTGTTAGCATAAAATAGCGTTTTAATTTTGTTTAACTCAATATGAAAGAAGTTACTATTTACCATAACCCTCGTTGTTCTAAGTCGCGCCAAACACTGGAACTTTTACAACAAAAGAATCTATCGCTAACCGTTGTCAAATACCTGGAAACGCCACCACCACATGCGGAGTTGGAAAAAATTCTGACTAAGCTTGGAAAAGAACCCAGGCAAGTGATGCGAAAAAACGAAAAGGAATACAAAGAGAACAACATGAATAATGAAAGCCTTTCAAGAAAAGACTTAATTGCCTTAATGCATGAATATCCAAAAGTCATTCAGAGACCTATTGTGGTTTGTGGCAATAAAGCAGCCATAGGACGTCCTCCTGAATCTGTGCTTGCTATTCTCTAATGGCGACGATTAACGTATTGGTTCTTTATTACAGCAAACACGGTAACACCAGTAAAATGGCAAAACTAATTGCGCGTGGTATAGAATCTCAAGAAAACACCAATGCAATTATTCGCACAGTTTCATGCAGTGGAGATGAAGACTTTCAACCCAAAGACGCATTGGTAAGTCAAGAGGATTTAACGCTGTGTGATGGGCTGATTTTAGGCTCTCCTGCTCGTTTTGGCAATATGGCAGCACCACTCAAAACTTTTATCGATGATACAGGGCTTGCGTGGTTTTCAGGAACGCTAAGCAACAAACCCGGTGCTGTTTTCACTTCGAGTTCAAGCCTTCACGGAGGACAAGAGGCCACTTTATTATCCATGATTGTGCCACTATTGCATCATGGAATGTTGATTGTTGGATTGCCTTATACGGAAAAGTCCTTGTTATTAACGCAAAGCGGTGGCACGCCCTATGGAGCAAGCCACTGGTCAGGCAATGAATCAGAAAGAACCATTGATAAGCATGAAAAAAATCTTTGTATTGCTTTAGGAAAACGTGTAGCAGTGATTGCAAGAAAGCAAAAAACCGCCTAAATGGCGGTTTTTTAAATCGAAACTATGGTTTAAACCCTTACTTCTATTTTCTGTATTTATCGACTTGTTTTTGGTAGTCCAAAGTTTCTTGTTCATTGTAGTGTTTTGCTGAGCTAATTACATACACATCGTCCCAGCGTTGCCCCCTCAATAAACCACCGTATTTATTGGTTTTTGCTAATTGTGAGTTGGCTATGTAATAGATTCCTCCATCAAAAACCGCGCCCGAAGAAGGGTTGTTGAATTTGGGGTGTGCCGATTCTATTGGAAAGACATTGCTTACTACCAGTTTGGTTTTATTCAACTGTAAACGCATGACTCGCTCGGGTTTATTACCTGCTTGAATAATAATTAAGCCATTGTCATCATAAATAATTTCACTAATCCCTGCCAATAAAAGAGCCGGCGTGTTTTCAATAAGGTAAGTTTTCTCTTTAGGCAAGTCGATAACCAGTATGCCTTTTTCTTCATCCGTAACATACAAAAATCTTCCGGTGTCATCAGAAGTCATTTTTCGCAACCCTTCAAACCCTTGAGCTTTGAGCACTAACAAAAATTCACCTGTTTTTTGGTTAAGTTCTAGTATGCTGTTTCGTATGGATTCTAAGACATATAGCTTGCCATTTTTTGCTAAATGAATAGTGGCAAGCAAGTAAGGCTTTGACTTTTCAGGCAAGAGAAAAAATTTGATGAGCTCGCCTGTTGTGAGGTTGTATTTAAAAATTCCTGCAAGCCCTGCAGACTCTTTAGAAAGTTTTGTGTATTGAGAAATTGCTGCACTTGCTACCCAAAGCACATTGTTTTTAGCATCAACTTCTAAATCTATCACCGACCAAGGACCGCTTAAACCCCCTTGGGTTGGCTCAATAAGATTGCTAATGTCTCCATTATTTTCAACTTTAATCACTCGTCCATCTCGTAATGAACCCATTAAGAATCGGTTGTTTTTAGAATCAACCACCAAGGTTTCAAATAATAAACCGCTAAAAGATTTATCTATTTTGAAAACCTCTAGACCTTCTCCAAAGTGGGTGTTGTTGGCTTCTAAATTTTCTTTAATATACTTAAAAACAGGAAAGGACTTGATGTTATCAAAGTTTTTGTTATTCGCAACATCGTAATAAAGTCCTTGTTTTTGTAGAGCGACCAAGGCATTAAATGCTGCGCTTTTATTGTTCGCTAACGAGTAAGCTTGTGCAAGTTTGTATTGGAAAAGGGGAATGTTTGGTTTGATTTTACTTAGTTTTTCTAAAGCTTTTACTTGGTTTTTAAAATCGCTTTTTTTAAAAGCAATAGCCGAAATCTTTAAAAGTTCTGGAGCTGATTTTGCGTTATTTATTTTTAATTCAACATCTGTCGGAGCGGCTTTTTCTATAAATTGAGCTTGACAATTTAATGTCAGGACTATGAAGCTCATTATCATTAATTTTTTCATAATTTATCACTGTGTTTTTAAGTTGTTTCGTATTTCGGATGTTAAGACCAATGTTCGCTAAGAAGGTTCATCTTTATAGCCGCTTAATTCTTCGGCATTAAATGCGACGCCTAAACCCAAGGCAATTCTATTCACAAAATTAAAATATGCAACGATTAAAGTCATATCTAATATATCTTTGTCTGATAAGCCTTGTTGTTTGAGCAAGATTAAGTCTTGCTGAGACTGTTGACCAGGTTTTGTGGTGAGTTTATGTGCATAATGGCAGATACTCATTAAGCGTTTAGGTAAGGACGCTTGGCTATAATCTTGTTTGATTTGTTCTAATAAGCATTCGTCTTTAATGTACCTTGAGAGTGACTCGGCATGATGGTTAACACAATATTCGCAATTATCTGCACGTGAGACTACAACCGCAATGCACTCTCGTTCTTGGCGCGTCAGCCCTGATTTCCCAAACATGATGGCCATGTACAAATCCAAATGAGCTTTTAATGCATCTGGATTTAACGAATGAACTTTCAATATATTTGAAATTTTACCTCGCGATTTAATTAAATCATCGTAGATGGGTTTTAGTTTTTCATCCGCATCTTCTCTGTCTATTTCTTCTATCCAACTCATAATAGGTGTAATTTTTATCAAAGCTTATTATTGTAACCTAGAAAGCTGTATTATTAGTTGTATTAAGAATAAAATGAAGCAACCTTTTTTATTAGACAGCTATGAAAATTAAAAACGACCTATTGCTTCGAACTCTGCGCCTTGAAAAAACCGAGAGAACACCCGTATGGATAATGCGCCAAGCTGGACGTTATTTGCCAGAATACCGAGAAGTGCGCGCCCAAGCAGGTGATTTTATGACGATGGCACGAAACCCTAAAATGGTGTGTGAGGTGACGTTGCAACCACTCAGGCGTTTTCCTTTAGATGCTGTTATTATTTTCTCCGATATTTTGACTATTCCAGATTCGATGGGGTTGGGTCTATACTTTGTTACTGGGGAAGGTCCTAAGTTTAAGAAGCCAATAGTAACCGAAGCCGATGTTGATGCGTTGCCTGAAATTGATGCTAAAACGGATTTGAAATATGTAATGGATGGGTTAAAATTGACTTCCAAAACATTAGAGGGTGAAGTTCCTTTATTAGGGTTTTGTGGTTCACCTTGGACGTTGTTGACTTATATGGTTGAAGGAGGAAGCTCTAAGACTTTTGCAAAAGCCAAAGCTTTTTTGCTTAATCAATCAAAAGCTGCACATAAATTATTACAAAAACTCACCGATGCCAGTATTGATTACCTTAACCAGCAAATTGCCAGTGGAGCCAATGCGGTACAGGTTTTTGATTCTTGGGGCGGGTCTTTATCACCTGCGATGTATGAAGAGTTTTCTTTAGCTTATATGAAACAAATTGTCGATGGAGTAAAAGCAGTCAATCCAGAGATACCCGTTATACTGTTTTCAAAAGGTGTTCAGCATAATTTAGCCAAAATGGCAGAAACCCGAGCCGATTGTCTGGGGGTTGATTGGACAACCGATTTGTCCTTGGCAAGAGAATTAACAAAAGGAAAAGTAGCTCTTCAAGGAAACCTTGATCCTTGTGTGTTATACGCGAAGGATGAAGTTATCGAAAAAGAAGTTAAGCGAGTGCTGGATTCTTATGGTGAAGGAGCTGGTCATGTTTTTAACTTAGGTCATGGAATGCACCCCGATATGAAACCTGAAAAATTGGGCGTTCTTATTAATGCGGTAAAAAAATATTCACAACAATGATTTGTAAACTAGATGAAATAGCTAACATTAGCCCTGATACATGGCATGAGTTTTCATTGCAATTGGATTCTGGCTTGACATCCATAATGCTCATTTACACAAAAGGTAAGTGCCACGCATTTAAAAACTCTTGCCCTCATCAAGGGCGCCGAATGGACTATTCATTGGGTAAATTTTTAACGACACCGCAAGGCAATCTTGTTTGCCCTGCTCATGGTGCAGAGTTTAAACCCGATTCAGGTTTATGTGTTAATGGACCGTGCTTAGGCGAGTCCTTGCAAGAAGTTCACCTTGAGATTAATGATGGGTTGGTTTTTGCCATTATTGAATAACTCATTTTTTTTATTGCTGATTCGATACGGCATAGTTGGCGTTGTCGCTAGCCTTTTTCATGGAATCATCTCTTATTCATTAGTTGAGTTTTTGCACATTGATTTTATGATAGCCCACTTTGTGGGTTTTATTTTTGGTACCATCACAGCCTATTTAGGGCATTATTTCTATTCTTTTAAAGATCAGCGAAACCATAAGCAGTTATTTTTTAAGTTTTTACTTATTTCTGTTATTGCTTTTTTTATCCATGAGTTCGGTGCCTACTTTTTAGTAACACAAGCACACTTTAACTATAAATCTCAAGTTCTGCCCTTTTTACTGGTTGTCGTTCCGGTCTTTACCTTTGTGCTTAATCGTTTTTGGGTTTTCTCAAATTCTCCCACATTTAAGTGATAAAGATAAGCCTCAATGACAAGAGGTTTAAAGTGGTAACCATTATTTTGATAGGAGCAATTAAATTCATTGCTTGGAATAAATATTTTCATTGTTCTGTTTTAATTGAAAACATGAATGATAAAGTGTAATTGTGTCACAATTATGTCTTTTTCATGCTCTTTTATTTAGCAGAAACTAAATTAATATTTACTATATTAGCAAATATTAATATAATAGTGAGGATTGAAAATAGATGATATTATGGAAACAACACAATCTGAACACCGTTCTTTTGCTGATTTAAAGGAGCACGCGTCAAAAGCAGCACGAATGCTTAAAACGTTATCAAGTGAGTCTCGGCTGATGATTCTATGCGCATTGGAAGAACGCGAATATTCAGTAACAGAATTACACCAACAAATTGGTTTAAGTCAGTCGGCATTAAGCCAGCACTTAGCCACGCTTCGTCGTGAAGGCATGGTTAAAACGCGCAGGGAATCGCAAGTCATTTTTTATTCCCTTGCACAGCACAACACCACCCGCATAATAGAAGTGCTCAGCGACTTGTATTGCCCAACCTCTTATTAATTATCATGATAGATTATCCACAACTTGTTATTAATGCGCTTACAAAAGTTGAAGAAATTTCGGTTAATCAACTCTCATTAAAACAGCAACAAGGCAAAGTAAACCTTATTGATGTCAGAGAAGAAAACGAAGTATTAGAAGGAGTTATACCTGGTTCTGTTTGGATTCCTCGTGGACTACTTGAGTTTCAAATTGTGGCTATTAGCAAACAACTCGGATGGAATTTTGATGATGAGGTTTTTATTTGTTGTCGATCAGGCAACCGTTCTGCCTTAGCGGCATTATCTCTATTGGAAATGGGATTTAAAAAACCAATATCGGTTGCGGGCGGTTATACTGCGTGGCGAGATACGGGTTATGCCTCGACTAAAGAAATGCTTCATTTTTGACCTCTACCCAAATCCTGATAGAGAAATCTTATCACCCTTTTAACTTATGGAACATTTGCCTTCGAGTTTGTAATTTTTCCAATGAGCAATAGTTAATAAAAAACCACCCGTTGCAAAAATGATAGATTCACTGATAATGGTGAGGTATTGCTCGAAAATTGTTCCGCCCAATAAAAGTAAAATGCCAACACAGGCAAGAAATAAAACCGACTTGTTTTTGTGTTTTGTATACCCTCTGCCAATACTCCAAGCAGCGATAAATAAAATAAAGCTTATCCAGGCCCAGCCATGTCCAAAGTGTGCCCACTTAGGAATAATAGGGGCAATACTCAACAAAATAGGCGCAACAGCGCATTGAACCGCACAAACGAGTGAAGCAATTATTCCGATAAGGTCAGAAATTGAGCGTGACTTTCTAATGATAAAACCATACTTAAATTAAGGAGTTGGTATTATTGGGGTTGTTTGCTTGCTTTACAAGAAAGAAGTCGAAATTTGAACTATTGTTACATTTTTAAAAAATGTATATTTTTCTGTTAAACTAATGCAATCATTAATTTAGTAGGAGACATAAAATGGAAGAAGAAACAATCAAAGAGGCCGCTGCAGAAAGTTTAGGCATACTTGAAACAATTCAAACAAAAGTTATGGGGTTTATCAATAACCCTGAAGCACTTTTAGCCATTGCTTTAAAATTGATTACTGCATTCCTGATTTACTGGATAGGTAAAAAAATTGCCCGAGTTATTTCAAACATGGTTGCCAAAGGCTTAAGTAAAACAAATTCAGATCCTATTCTAATTAATTTCTTAAAAAACTTTGTTTACTATATTTTATTGGCGGCAGTAGTCATTGCAGCACTTGGTCAACTTGGAGTTAAAACCACATCGTTATTAGGCATGTTAGCTGCGGCTGGTTTGGCTATTGGTTTAGCATTAAAAGATTCTCTATCGAACTTTGCTTCAGGAGTGATGATTGTTATGTTTAGACCGTTCAAAATCGGAGATTTGGTTGAGATAGCTGGTCACACAGGTGATGTTGAAGAAATTAAAATCTTCAGTACAATATTAAAAACAAAGGATAATCGCCAAATTATCATTCCAAATAGTCAAGTTACGGCTGACCCAATAATAAACCACACTGCCAAGCCAATACGCCGTGTTGATATTGCTATGGGAGTGGGTTATGACGACGACTTGAAAAAAGCACGTAATATAATGATGAAGGTTATGGAAGATCATCCGCTTGTTTTGCAAGAACCTGCTCCATCCATACTCATGACTGAATTGGCTGATAGTTCGGTAAACTTTTCAGTGCGGCCTTGGTCAAAAACAGGTGATTATTGGACTGTTTATGGTGAATTGTTAGAGCAATTTAAAGGTGAACTTGAATCCGGTGGTTGCAGTATTCCTTACCCACAATCTGAAGTCTATTTACATAAAGTTGGCTAGATATATAATTATAAAAAAGCAAGGCATCTTGGATGCCTTGCTTTTTTTATGGAAATTATTTAATAACCTTGATATTCAACTCAAATTTATAATTGTCTTCATTAGAGACTAACGAGGCAGGCTTGCCATTTATTGCTAAAAGACTGGGTGTTAAGTTAATCTTTTGTCCGTCGATATAATAGGTTATATCAAAATCCAACATAAACTTTTCTTTGTCTACTTGGTTGACTGTAATTTTAACATCTTCTTTTTCTTTGCCAAAGTTAAAGTTACGCGTTTCATTTAGCGAGGAAATAATGTTAGTTTCAATACTTCTATGATCTTGTGAAGAAACAACTTTATTGCCATTCTTATCAACTTTACCTGAATACTCGAAATGATAATAAATATGTGAATCAAGAATGATTTGAACCTGATTTGGCTCTAAATTGGTCGCTATTTCATCTCCATTGCTGCTGTTTGATGAAATAGATTGCGTGCTAATTAATAAGCTAATGACTAAAGGGATAAGTGCCGTTGAAAAGATAAGAGATTTATGTTTTTTATTCATTTTAGTGTCCTGATTTAATTTTTTAATGCGCAGCAAGTTAATGTTTTGTTTTGTAAAATAACTTAATACTAAGTTGTTTTTACTGTTTTTATGAGTGCCTAATAACAGCCCTGCCAAGTCTTTTTGGTAGGTTTGTTTGCCGATTTTTAAAGCGGTTTTTTCATCACAGTTCAATTCAATAAATAGCCGTGACTGCCGTGCTAAGGGCGGCACCAATGGATTCCACCAAAGCACCCTTTGAATAAAGGCGATTATAACGGTATAAATTGTATCGTGTTGTTTAATGTGTTGAATTTCATGGCTTAATACACTCTCAAACGGCCTTGTATTTTTAAGCGAGCTGTTAATAAATATTTTTGGTCGAATGATTCCAAAACAAAAGGCACCATCAATTTTATCCGACAAATATACCCTTATTCCCCAAATAGTTTTATAAAACTGACGGTTAAGTGTTTTAACTTTTTGCTGTAACTTTATAACATCATGGATGAAAATAATTAAACCTAAACTTGAGAGAACAAATAAAACTTGCAAGAGATTTACCGCTGTTTTATCACTGATAGTGGTCACAAGAGTTATTTTGATTGATTGCCTAAATTCATCCAGCACTGGTAATAAGGGTGTGTAATCAGCACTTGCGAAATAGTTATTAATGACATCATAAGGAATCAACCAGCTCAACAAGGCAATAAAAACAAAACGAAAACTCACCCGCGAGGGTGCGGATTTTAATTGACTGATATAAACAAAAGTCAATAAACTGATAATGACATTAATACTAAAATACTGATACATTATTTACCTCTTTTATCAATAATGGATTGTAAATAAATAATATCATCATCTGTGAGGGTTTCATCTTCTAATAAGTGATTCATCAAAAGTCGTGGATTACCCGCAAACACTTTATTAATAAATTTCTTTAACAAAGGTTTTTGCATTTCATTTTGATCCGCACTTGGAGCATACACAATAGTGCGACCATAATTTTTTATGCGCTGGATTGCGCCTTTTTCTTCCAATCGGTCAACAATGGTTTTAACCGTCGAATAAGTCACAGTCTTGTTTTCTAAAATCAACTTATGCAACTCAGGAGCGGTTGATTCCTTGAGTTTCCACAAAAGCCCTAAGACCTCCAATTCAAATTCTGATAACTTCATAACTCTACAATTGTCATTAATATGATTTAATTGTAGCGATATATCTACATATGTCAAGAACAATATTATTAAATTACTTTCACCCCGAAGTCGTTGCGTGATATATTTTAATCAGAACCGCTGGAATTTATAACATCTGTTATGCAGGTGAGGGTTAAATGACTTGTTTTATCTTCTGGGTGACCTTATTGTTTAATGATACTTTTATTGATTTAACACTTGTTTCGCAAAAAATTGATTTGTTTGTTCTAACATCGTAATACAAACACAATTACATATACCGCGCATTAAAAATTGGCTATATAAGGAAAATAGCCTCGTCATTGTGTTTTTATCCGCTGGTTTTATAAAAAGGATGACTATACAATTCTAGCGGGTGTTTTATTGTAGCTTAATGCTGGTATTGGGGCAAATGTTTTGAGTTTAACCGCTAACACAACAATCTTTTGCATGAAGCTTAATCTCATCTTTTTCACTGGTCGCTTTTTGTTTAATAAAATCCTTATCGGCAAATTGAATGCCTGAGTATTTTTTGATAAAGCGTCCTGCCAGTATTTCGCCTTGTGCTTCTAATCGGGTGAGTTCATAAACTGCATCGTACCAGTTGAGGGGCAGTTGTTCTTGGGTGAAGTTGGCTTTGCATAAAATGCCGTAGCGATTGAGCAAAATTTTGACCATGGCTTTGTTGTCAGATGTTGCAACTTTTGCTGCAACGCTCCATCTGCCCATCATGTCTAAAAAGGAGGTTGAACTGCGTGATTTTTTTACGTATCTTCCGCGTTGTGCTGGCGATAAGGAGAATAATCGCAAGGCACTGACACCATCACAATAGATTGCACCGAGTTTGATGAGGTGAATCAGGGTGTTTTCGATTTCCAACAACATGCAGTTGAGTTGCTTTTGCATGTCGCTGGCATACATGGCTCCGTGTGTTTGGATTAATTCGATTATTTTTTGTCCTTGAGCGGTGAGTTGTTCGGGTAGATATTCGCTTGTAGGGAATAATTCAATATTTTGCCTTTGCAAAAATGTGATGGGTGTGTTTTTTATGCTGGCGATGCCGTTGTTGCTGATTTGCGTATTTGCGGTGATGCGTTTGAAGATAAATTGCCCTGAATAACAGAGTTGATCGAGCATAAAGCTTTGGTAATCTTTTACCCGTGGTTTGAGCAAATGTTCTTCCCAAATGCTTGCAGGGGCACAAAAGCCTTCGAGCAGTTTTAATACCTCGATTAAACCATCCATGCCTTGGTGGTTGGCAAAATGTTTGTGGATTAATTTTTGTTGGTAAGTTTTTGGTGAAATTAACTCATGTGCGTTGCGTTTTTTGTAATGCGATTGTTTGCGGATGCGTGCCAAGATATGGCGTTCACACCAGTATTCTTTTTTGTTTTCGTATTCATCTTCTCTAATGATTTTGAACACCTTGCCTTGGGTTTCCAGCAATAATAAGGCTTGCAACAAACTACTGGCTGATACCATGAGGATTTCTTTTAAATCCTCAAAAGCGGTGAAACCGATGGTTTCGAGTTTCATAAAGGTTAGTTTGGCGAGGTTTTGGGTGTAGTTTTGTTCGTCTATTTCTTGGTAGATGGATTGTATGAGTTTTTTGTTTTCGGTTGTGAAGTAGATGTTATTTGAACCTTCGTCATTGCGAGGGAGGAACGACCGTGGCAATCTGTTGGTTTTATCATAATGTTCGGGAGATTGCCGCGCTGCGCTCGCAATGACGGCTATCTTTTTGTCTTTTAACAATGGCTTTAAATCGTCTTTATTTTCTATTTCTTCTTCTAGCATTAATCCAGCAAAATGTATCGCTTCGTGCAATTCATCGGCATTGCGTTTGAAGGGTATGACGGTTGAATTAATTGATTGAATAACGGTTTTATTTAAATTCTGCGAGGGATAGGACGCCAGTGTATCGCTTAATTCTTTGCTGCGAACGGCATTGGTGCGGCGTTCTTCGGCGGGTGCATCGTCTAAAAAGGCGTAGTTGCGGGCGTTGATTATGGCAAGTGAAGCCGGCGATGGTGTGTTGGCATCGACAAAACTGACCTTAACTTTGTTGTCCTTAATGTCTTGCAATAATTGTTTTAGCCCGTCAATATCCATCAAAACGCGTATGCAATCGCGTATCGCTTGGGTGACCAAGGGATGGTCGGGGATTTCACGGTCGCCTGCGAGGTTTTCAGGGCAGGCGATTTGATCGGGGAATAATTGTGCAATCAAATCCTCAGCATTGCTGCGTTGAAATTGTGCTGGTACACGTTTGCCACCGTTTCTGCGTCTGATGGCTAATGCAATGGTGGCATTCCAACGCCATTGGCTTTCAAATATCGGTCGATCGAGCAAGGCTTGGATCAGTGTGTATTCGACCGTTTGTGGAGTGATGTAATTGATAATCGTGCTTAAATCAAAACTGTGGCTTTCGCTTAAAGATAATATCAAGGTGTTTTCATCGGCAGCAGCTTGTAGTTCAAAATTAAAATTGCGGCAGAATTTTTTCCGCAATGCCAAACCCCACGCTCGGTTTAAGCGTGAACCAAACAGCGAATGAATGACCAAATGCATGTCATTGTTTTCATCAAAAAAGCGTTCCACCACGATGTGATTTTGACTTGGCACCGCACCCAGAACTTTTTTGGTTTTTGCCACGTATGCCACCAATTGTTCGGCAGCTTGGCTGGCAATGGCGTATTTTGTTTCAATTTCAGTTGGGATATTGGACAAATCTAGGGTTAAATCCGATACGGCTTTGGATAACTCGTCCGAACGCCACATGCTGACCCCAAACCAAAAGGGAATATTGGGCGGTTGCCCGTGTGCATCTTCGACAAAAACAATGCCTTTACCCGTTTCGATTTTTAAAATTCGGTAGGAATGATTGCCCAAGATAAAGATATCGCCAGGCAAGGATTCAAAGGAAAAATCCTCGTTTAAAGAACCAATTTTCATGTCTTCGGGCAATAATCGCACATCAAAATCAAACTGGTCTGGGATGGTTCCACCATTGGTAATCGCTGTTAATCGTGCCACTTTGCGTGGACGCAGTTGATCGGTGACTTTGTCGTGAAAAATCATCGCTGTTTGTCGTTGTCTGTTGCCACCATAACCGACTGATAACATTTCAATAACTTGGTTAAATTCAGCCTCGCTCATGTCTTGGTAGATGTAATTATCGCTCAACAAATGGAATAATTGTTTTCTATCCCAGTCGGCCATGGCGATTTCTGCGACAATTTGTTGTGCCAAAACATCAAAGGGCTTTTGAGGAAACAAAGTGGTATCCAATTGTTTGTTCAGCACCGCATATTTTAACGCGGTCAATTCCAGCAAATCATCAATAGTGGTGGCAAACATCAAGCCTTTGGGGGTCTTATCCAAAGAATGACCCGAACGCCCTACTCGCTGCAAAAATCCCTGAATATTACCAGGAGAACCAATCTGGCAAACGCAATCAATATCACCGATATCAATACCCAATTCCAGCGAAGCGGTGGCGACCAGTGCTTTAAGCTTGCCCGCTTTTAAATCTTGTTCGGCTTTTAAACGGTGTTCTTTGGCAAGTGATCCATGATGCGATGTAACTAATTCATCACCGATGATTTCAGCGAGGTTTTTAGCCACACGTTCGGACAATCTGCGGTTATTGACAAAAATAAGCGTGGTTTTGTGCGAATTTATCACTTCTTTAAGTCTTTTATACACCTCGGCCCATTGTTCATTGGACATAATTGCATTCAAGGGCGAATCAGGAATTTCAACCGATAAATCCAAATCGCGTTTATGCCCCAAATTTACAATATGCGAATTTTCCTTATGCAAGACAAAATCACGCATACGTTCAATCGGTTTTTGCGTGGCAGAAATAGCGATGCGTTGGGGTCGCTGTACACATAAGGCTTCCAGTCGTTGCAAAGACAAGGTCAAATGTGCCCCACGTTTGGAATTGGCAACTGCATGCACTTCATCAATTATCACGGTTTTTATCGTACCTAAAATCGCACGCCCCGAATGAGCCGTTAATAAAGTATAAAGTGATTCAGGCGTTGTCACCAAGATATGCGGTGGCTTTTTACGGATTTTATTACGTTCATTTTGAGTGGTGTCACCTGTCCACGTGGCGGCTCGGATATTTTTATTGTAAAATAATTGATTGAGTTGCTCTAAAGGTTTTTCTAAATTGATTTTGACATCATTGGATAAGGCTTTAAGCGGCGAAACATACAAAACCGATAATCCTTTGCTGTCCTCTTGGCTAAACAACGTATTCAGAGCATACAAAAAAGCCGCCAAAGTTTTACCCGAACCCGTAGGCGATGAAATCAACACATCTTGACATTGACTAATCGCCTGCCACGCTTGAGTTTGCACAGCCGTTGGTTGTTTAAAGGTTTGGCTAAACCAATCAACCACTTTGGGGTTAAAAATTGTGTGCCAGTTTGGTTTTCCTTTCCCCATTTATTTTTTTAGTTTTGTCATGCTTTTATGGGTTAACAGGGATTTCATTTGATTAATGGCTACCTTATTTAATTGAATTAACCTTTGGCTTTGTTCAAGTTGCTGTTCGATTAATAAAGCGTTGATACTTTCTAAATTACTCAAAACAACCAGTTGTTCGATAGTGGCTACATCTCTTATATTCCCTTTTTGTTGTGGGTTATTCTCTCGCCATTGTTTGGCTGTTTGCCCAAATAGAGCCACATTGAGCAAGTCGGCTTCATTGGCATAAATCAAATTGATTTGAGATTTATTTAATATATTAGGAATAAGGTTGTTTTTTATTGCATCTGTGTGAATACGATAATTTACTTTTGTCAATGTTCTCTTAACATCCCATTCAAGCTTATTTATTTCTTGTTGCTTGAGTCTTTGAAATTCTTTAATGAGAAAAAGTTTAAAAACAGGACTAACGGCTGAGCCAAACTCAAAGGCAATATCTTTGTGGGCATAAGTCCCTCCGTATTTGCCTTTTTTGGTAAAAAGTCCAATAGCATTGGTTGCCTCAACCCATTTGGATGGACTCAGAACAAAACTATGCAAACCCGCATTTATTTTAAAGTGGTCGAATTCGACCACTTTAAAATCTGGATTATATAATTGCTCCCATGTGCCCAAAAACTCAAGCGTTGCTCTGTTGCGAATCCAGTTTTTTATAATATCAGCAGCTCGTGCATCTCCGGCTTTTGCTTTAGCCATATCTGTTATACAAATATAATCAGACTGCTTCGTCAAGTTAATGATAATTCCTTGAACTTCTATTTGTGTATTTTTTGTCATGACGTGAGCATTATAGCAAATACCGTGAAAGTATGACATCCTTGGCTAAACCAATCAACCACTTTGGGGTGAAAAATTGTGTGCCATAGATGAGTCATATGCTTAACCTGAATATTTCATGCAAGAATGGAATTTATGGAAAAAATGGAAAAATAGATTGGATAAATATCGCTTCATACCTAGTTATTCTTAGGTTGTAAGCGATTTTATTCAAGATATGAAGCCATTTTTTTCATAAAACCATTCATGTACAAACTGTAACCGTAATAATGTTGAACTAAGCAATTGAAATATATAATAAATATGCCTGTTTTATGCCACTTGTATGAAATATTCAGGTTAATCTTTCACAACTAAATAACCACTAAAGGACAATTTCTATAATTTACGATTGAATAAGTCTCGGTTTGGGCAGTAAAATCACCAGCATAAACGACAAATCCTTTTTGTGCTTTTGGCGTTAGTTTTTGAAACTTATGGATAGATTTGGCAAATACTTTATTAAATGTTGCTGCGGATTTAATTTCAATTGGAATAAGTTGTGAGCCTTTTTTATAGATAATATCAACTTCTAAACCATTGGAATCTCTAAAGAAATAGATGTTTGGGTTCAGTCCTTGGTTATAACGTGCTTTCATTAATTCGAGTACAATTAAATTTTCAAAAATACTGCCAATCAATGGGTCTCTACCTATGATATTACCTGAATCTATATCCAACAAATAAGCCAACAAACCCGTGTCATTGAAATATATTTTTGGTGATTTTATCACTCTTTTACCAAAATTTTCAAAATAGGGTTCAAGTTTAAAAATAATAAATGAAGCTTCTAAAACCGATAGCCACTCTTTTAAAGTAACAGCAGATACGCCAATATCATTGGATAATGAGTTATAGTTGATTACTTGCCCAACACGCCCTGCTAGAAGTTTCAAAAACTTTTCAAACAGCGACACATTTTTTAAATTAATTAACTGTCTAACATCGCGTTCTATGTAGGTACTATAATAATTCGCATAGGCTTTTGTCGGATTGAGTTTATCTTGATGAACTCTAGGGAAAAACCCTGTATATAAAAGTGTATCTCTTGATTTGAATGTGGTCAGTTGAGAAGCTTCTGCAATAGTGAACGGTAATAAAGTTAATAATGCCGTTCTTCCTGCTAAAGATTGAGAAATTTCTGCCCTTAATTTGAGTTGATGGGAACCGGTTACTATAAATCGTCCTTCGCTGTTATCTTCATCTACCAATGCTTGAAGGTATGACAGTAATTCTGGCACACGTTGAATTTCATCAAATATGGTATTTTTATTGTACTTTTTCAAAAAACTACGCGGGTCTTGAATGGCAAATTGTCTAATATCAGGATCTTCCAATGAGCAATAAGAATAATCAGGAAATGTCATCTTAGCCAGAGTTGTTTTCCCTGACTGCCTTGGACCTATAATTGTAACAACAGGATACTGACTAGCAACCTGTCTTAATTCTTGGGTTATTTCTCTTTTAATCATGTTACAATAATAATTCAAAAGCATGAATATGTAAAGATGAACTTTATTTATTCATGATTGTAAACGGGTTTTAACGATTTAATCAGGCTAAGAACTGGTTGTTGAATAGCCACCCTAATAATAAAACAAAAATGCTACTCAAGGAAATCCAAAGGACTAGGAATATTATTTTTGTTCAAATCTTTAATGACATGCATATAAATCATAGTAGTTTCCAGACTCTTATGCCCCATTAAATCCTGAATGGTACGAATATCAATACCATGTTGCAAAAGATGTGTCGCGTAAGAGTGTCGAAAGGTGTGAGAAGTCACTTTTTTATGAATGCCACTTTTGGTTACGGCTTTTTTAATATTACGAGCCAAGGTATTCTCTAAAACATGGTGGCGTCTAATAACGCCTGTTTTTGGGTCTTTTGACACATCCTTCATGGGAAACAAATATTGCCATTTAGTTTCAAAAGGTGCATTGGGGTATTTTTTAGCCAAAGCATAGGGCATAAATACCGTGCCATGCTTGTTTTTTAAATCAATTTGATGGGTGGTTTCTACATGTTTGACTTGCAGTAACAATTCATCCTTGATTTTTTGTGGTATCGGCACACTGCGATCAGCTAAAGACTTAGAGTCCCAAATAATAACTTTGTTAAAGCCAAAATCAACATCCTTGATCCTCAAGTTTAAGACTTCGTTCAATCGTAATCCACAACCATACATGGTTTTTACAATCAATTGATATATGCCCGTTAAATTATCCAAAATAGCACCAACCTCAAACTCGGTTAAAACCACAGGAATCCGAATACGTTGTTTAGCACGTAGAGCCTGAATGTTTTCGTCCTTGAGATTGATGTTTAAGACTTTCTCATATAAAAAAAGGATGGCGTGAAAAGCTTGGTTTTGTGTGGTTGGACTGACCTTTTTGTTTACTGCTAAAAAGGTCAAAAAAGCCTCAATCTCAACTTTACCCATATCTTGAGGATGGCGTTTTTTGTGAAAGAGAATATACCTTTTAACCCAACTGGCATAAGAGTCCTCTGTCTTCGGGCTGTAATGCATCACCCTAATTTTATCTCGCAATCTGTCTAATAATTTTCTTGCCATAAATGCACTTTTAACGAGTTATCAACAATTATCAGCCTATATTGCATGGATAACTCTAATATTTCAATTTAAACCGCACTAAATAATTGATAAATTTAGTGAATTTAAGTAATATTACTCCAATTTAATAGAATTAGGGTAAATAAGCACGATGGAAAAACTAAATAAAAAGCGTTATTCCAACACAATGCACCCTAATAATTGTTATGTGAGTGGAGGTCAAAATGTCTTCTGTACCAAGAAATAAGGATGAATTGGAGTTAGCTATAAACTCAATATTTCCGAAACTCATGGCTGACTATCGTTCAATTCCGGAAAGCAAAGTTCGTA
>Ga0256840_1001346_pt1 | contig 23365 bp, 23 predicted proteins | sample 355202metaG_FD_185969 | JGI IMG/M metagenome (GOLD analysis project Ga0256840, IMG submission 185969) | Hydrothermal vent microbial communities from Mid Atlantic Ridge, Atlantic Ocean - 355-202 | ecosystem: Environmental > Aquatic > Marine > Hydrothermal vents | place: Atlantic Ocean: Mid...
GGCGGCAGTTCGCGCCGTAGTTCCCGCCACAAAATGCTCAATCAGGCGGGCTTGTTTGTGTTTGCTTAAACGACTCTTTCTCATACGTCTCATGATAACCCCATTAGTGGTTATCTAGGACAGCCCCAAACTGTTTTAAGGTTCTGCCCGCCCCCCAGTAAAACCGGAAGGTTGGTGATGTCTGTAGACTCATAAAACACCCTGACCCGTGTTGCATTGCCATTTTCAAATGCCAGCGGGGCCACGGCAATTCGTGTTGGATCAACCTTGCTTGCAAGACGGGAAAGAGATGGCATTTCCCGACGGCAGGGGGGACACCATGTCCCCATAAATTTAGCACCACCAGACGGCCGGTATAATCGCCAACCGAAACCGGTTTACCGTTGATATCTTTCATCAACAGCCCATGGGCGTCCTTGGTCGGTATTGCCGGATGGGCTAGCGCGGCGGCAGACATCGGCGCGTCCTGCGCCAAGGTGCGATTTGCAACTGTCGCAGCGGCAAGTGACAGGAACCTTCGGCGGTGCATTATTTGCGGGCTGCTTCCATCGTTTCACGGATGTCTTTGGCAATGGCCTCGGCCGAAGTTCCGTGCGGGAAACGCTTAATTAGGTTACCGTAGGGGCCGACAAAGGCGACCGAGGCGGTGTGATCGACCGTGTATTCACTCTTGTCTTCGGGATCCGGGTAGTAGAATTCGTAACGCGCATTATAGGATTTTACCATGTGATCGGTATAGGCTTTGGGTCCGCGCAGGGCGATAATACGTTTGTCGAAGAATTGGACGTAATCGTGCAAATCCTTGGGGCTGTCGCGGTCCGGGTCAACGGTAACGAACAATACGGCGAGGTCTTCGTTCAGATCCCCCAGTTGTTCCATTGCATCGGCCAGCGTAGCCAATGTGGTGGGGCAAACATCCGGACAAGACATATAGCCGAAATAGATCAACATGAACTTCCCCTGGAAGTCATCATCCTTGACCAGATTTCCATAGGTGTCTTCCATCATGAACCGGCGGCGGATATCTGCGGTATCTTGCGTGGTATCGGCCTCTAGATCGATATCCGCCCGTTCGGCAAAACCGGTAGGCTGAAAGAGCCAAGTAGCGCCCCGCCGGAAATTAGAAAACTGCGCCGTCCAATCATGATTTCTCTCCTTACAAGACTTGGAAATATCTAAGCGGCTATTATGGCCTTTGCCTTGACTTAAGTCATGTCACGGCGGAGTGATCCAGACTAATACAGTCCGGATCAAATAAAATGGATGAGAACGGATGACACAAATACTGGCGGCTTTTCTTCCTGCGGGCCTTGTTTTGTTGATGTTTGTTGTGGGGTTGCGCCTGTCTGTTGCTAAGGTGGCTGCGGCGTTTTTACACCCCGGCGCGTTGGTTGCGGGGTTGGTTGTGCAAATGGTACTGCTGCCGTCTGCCGCCTTTGTACTGGCGCAGGTATTTGATCTGTCCGCGCCAATGGCGATCGGACTGATTCTGGTTGCTGCGGCGCCGGGGGGGGGGTAACGTCCAACTATATTGCCTGGCTGTCCGGCGCTGATGTGGCATTGTCGGCGGCTATGACGCTGGTCACCACTGCGCTTGCTGCCGTGACAATTCCGTCAATCCTGTTCTTTGCCGGTGTGAGTGATTTGCCCGGCGTGTCCGGTTTGGTCCGGATGAGCATGGCAATGACGGGCGTAGCGTTGGTGCCGATGGCTTCGGGTATTGCATTTGCGGCATGGCGACCGGCCTTGGCGCGGCATTTGGTCTCTTTACTCGATCCTGTATCCAAGGTGGTTTTTGCTGTCATGGTTTTGGCCACGTTTGTTCAAAACTGGGGTTCGATGATGGATCATCTAACCAGTGTTGGTCCAGCGGTTGCCGCCTTGAATCTGATTGCGCTGGGGTTGGCGGGTGCCGCTGGTGTTTTTCTGGGGCTGAGCGTCGAGCAGCGGCGAGCGATAATGGTCGAGGCCTCGCTTCAGAATGTTGCCGTTGCGATGTTTGTAGCCGGTTCCCTGCTGAAAAATCCGGCGTTGGCCACACCTGCACTGATTTATGCACTGGTAATGAATATTTCGGCGCTGATACAGATCGGTATGGCGCAAAAGGCACGGGTGCCCGCATCCGGTGTGTAGGGTGCATTGTGGGTGGGGCTATCTCTGATAACTGGGTTGTTCCTGTGGCGAACGGTTTTTGACAAAGGATACCACCGATCCAGCCAACTGTGTAAGCAGTACAAACAGGGTTCCGATTGCTGCGTAGAGCAACACCGCTGTCCATATTGGAAATCCGGTATACAGAGCCCCGCCGCCCGCAACGAGGCCCAGTAGCATTCCGATACCAACAACACCAACCAACACAGTAAACTATCCTACGATTGCTCTAACGCCAGTATATACAATCATAGGGAGAGCGCCGCAAGTGTCTTGAACAAATTAGAGCGTTTTGCGCCCGATGAGTTCGATTTGCCGCGACATAACCCCAGATGATAGGGCAAGGACCATCCTTACAACCCCTTTAGATATTGCCCGTACTTATTCTTGGCAAACAGTTCTGCGCGTGTTTCCAGATCTTTGCGGGTGATCCATCCCTTGGTAAAGGCGATTTCATCAGGCGATCCCACCTGCATCCCTTGCCGGTTTTCCAGGGTCCGTACGAAATTACCGGCATCCAGAAGACTTCCGTGCGTGCCGGTATCCAGCCAGGCATAGCCACGTCCCATGCGTTCAACATTTAATGTGCCTTCGTCCAGATAGAGTTCCAGCAGAGATGTGATTTCAAGTTCGCCACGGGGCGATGGTTTGACCTGCCGCGCTTTGTCGGGTGCTGTGCCGTCCAGAAAATACAACCCTGTCACAGCGTAATTCGATGGCGGGATTTCGGGTTTTTCGACTATGGAAACAACGCGGTTATTTTCATCAAAATCCACCACGCCATAGCGTTCCGGATCGGCTACCCGATAACCAAAGACGGTACCGCCGTTGGTGCGGGCCTTGGCCAGTTCCAGCATTTCGGGCAACCCGTGGCCAAAGAAAATGTTATCGCCCAGAACCATTGCCGATGGTGCACCTGCCAGAAAATCCTCGGTCAGCAAATAGGCCTGTGCCAGCCCGTCCGGGGAAGGTTGTTGAATATAGGTTAGATCCAGCCCCCATTGTGATCCGTCGCCCAGCAGCCGCTGGAACTGGTCCTGATCCTGCGGTGTTGTAATCACCGCGATTTTGCGAATATCCGCCAGCATCAGTACCGACAGTGGGTAATAGATCATAGGCTTGTCATAGATCGGCAGCAACTGTTTCGAGATGCTAAGAGTGATCGGATAAAGGCGCGTCCCCGACCCGCCTGCCAGAATAATGCCTTTGCGTTTTGTCACGATACTTGTCCCAATTCGGTTAATACTTTGCGTAGTCCGGTTTTCCAGTCTGGCGGATCGATCCCATAGTCAGCAGCAAGGGTAGAACCGTCAAGTCGCGAGTTTAGCGGCCGTTTGGCGGGCGTCGGATAGGCGCTTGACGGAATGTCGTTTACCCGCACGTTCAAGCCGCTTTGGGAGAATATCTCGCGGGCGAAATCGGCCCAACTGACAGCGGGTGCACCAGAGTAGTGATAGATTCCGGTTTTACCTGCCCCGCCGGCAAAAATGCCAGCCATGTGCAACAGCGTTGCTGCAATATCGGCGGCAGGCGTGGGCCCGCCGATCTGGTCGGACACAATACTTAACACTTCGCAGTCGGCGCCTAGCCTCAGCATAGTTTTGACGAAGTTTGCATTGTGTGCCGAAAACACCCACGATGTGCGTAATATTGCATAATTACCACCAGCGTTTTGCACCCGCTCTTCGCCAAGCAGTTTGCTGTGTCCATAGACCCCTAAAGGATCGACAGCATCATTCGGTTTTCTTGCTTGTGTGCCGCTGCCATTAAAAACATAGTCGGTGGAAATGTGCAAAAACGGTATCCCTCGTGCGGCTGCTGCAAGTGCCATTGCGCTTGGCGCATCGCCGTTCACCACGTTTGCCAACTGCACGTCCTCTTCTGCCATGTCGACAGCGGTATAGGCGGCTGCATTGATAATAATATTTGCGCTGGTTGCAGCAATGATGTCCGCACAGGCCTGCGGGTTTGACAGATCAGCTTGATCTCGCCCCAATGCCGTTACGGATGCCTGCCGCTGTAATTCGGTTGCCACTTGTCCGTTTTTTCCAAAGACTAGTATCCGCATGAATAGTGAGTTCCTTGTTTACTGTTCGCGTGGACGGATATAACCGGTTCCGAGTTGATATTTATCTAACCGGTCTTGAGCACGATTTCTGGTTTTAGGTTGCATTGACCCAACCACGTATCAGCCTCTGTCCCGGCATTTCCACAAATTTCCACGTTGCGTAGCTAACGATCAATGTAAGGGCGCAACCGGTTACAACAAACAGATCACCGGCCAGAAGTGTTGTCCCGAACAGATTGTCCTTGGACGGGGAAAACAGTTCAAGGCCACTTTGCTGTTCCAGCAGTGTTGTCAGGTTCTTCAAGCGGGCGTGTAAATAGGAATGCACCATGTAAATGGAATAGGACAAAACCCCCAGCAGCAAAAAACCTTTAGCCGAGAATGCGCGCGACAGCAGCCCTTGCTCGGCGGAAAAAACCCAGAGAACAATGCCAAACACAACCGGTGCCAACAGGGTGACGCCATAAGCCGGAGCATAAGATACAAACAAAACCATTCCGGCGAAAACCGGTATTTCCCAGCGCCCTGTATTGCGTTGGCCGGGGTTGTATCGCTGGAACATCTGCCATAAAACCGTGCCAACGCCAAATCCCATAATGCAGCGAAAAACGCCACCATTTGTAACCAGATTTATTGATCCGCTGTTAAATGCAATGATGGCTGCTGGAATAACCAGAAAGGCGAATGCGCGATAGAGTCGGATAACCCGGCATCCCGCTATCATTGCGAATGCGAAAACAAGATAGGCCCATACCTCGGCGCTGATTGACCAAGAAGGCACATTCCAGCTTTCTACCCCTGATAGGCCGAATGTGCGCCCGAGGCTTTGCAACAAAAACGCATTTTCCGGTATCAATGACAGGCTTCGGGTTCCTTCAAACGGGATACGATCAACATTGACCAGCACTGGACGCACAGCCAGCATCAACGCCTCGGTTGCAACGAATACGCCAAGCATGAACAGATGCAGCGGGTAGAGGCGTGCCAGGCGCAATCCAATAAAACGCCAGATCGAAACATCCTTGTTGCGCAACTTTGTCGTGTAATTGGCCGCGATCACAAAACCGGATAGAACGAAAAAGAAATCAACAAACAGCCAGCTGTTGCGCACCAATGGCAGGTTTTCGATATGGCTGTTGGCGTGGAAATGAAACAAAACCACCATCATGGCGCAAATCCCGCGCAGGCTGTCCAGAACAGCAAAATAGGGGGTCTGACCGGTAGTAAGTTTCATCCCATGTTGCCCAGTCGGGTGCCTACACCTCGACGATCCAGCAACGCTTGCCACCAGCCCTCGTTATCCAGATACCATTGCACGGTTTTTTCCAACCCTTCGTCCAGCGTGACCGAGGGGCGCCAGCCCAGTTCGGCACGTATGCGTTGTGGATCAATTGCATAGCGTAAATCATGGCCGGGCCGGTCTGCAACAAAGGTAATCAGTTGGCAGTAAGGGGTGTTGCCGGGGCGTTTTTTATCCAGTATCGCACAGATTTTCCGGACCAGTTCCAGATTGGTTGCTTCGTTTTCACCGCCGATGTTGTAGGTGCGCCCGGTTTGGCCTTTGTGCAGCACCGTCAGCAGGGCGTCGGCATGATCCTCGACATACAGCCAGTCGCGTATGTTTTCGCCTTTGCCATAGACAGGAATACCCTTGCCCGCCAATGCCTTCAGGATAACCACCGGCACCAGCTTTTCGGGGAAATGGTAGGGGCCGTAGTTGTTTGAGCAATTGGTTATAATCACTGGCAGCCCATAGGTTTCGCCCCATGCGCGCACCAGATGATCACTGGCGGCTTTGGAGGCAGAATAGGGGCTGTTTGGAGCATAGGGCGTATCTTCGGTGAACAATCCCGTCGCCCCTAACGAGCCGTAAACTTCGTCCGTCGAGATGTGGTGAAACCTGAAACCTTTTGGTCGATCACGGTCAACCCAGTATTCCCGTGCCGCTTCCAGCATGTTGAGGGTGCCGGTTACATTGGTTTCGATAAAGGCGGCAGGCCCGTCGATCGAGCGATCCACATGGCTTTCGGCGGCCAGATGCATCACGGTGTCGGGCGCATGGCGCGCAAAAACCGCAGCCAATGCCACTGGATCGCGAATATCGGCCATTTCAAAGGCATAATTCGGGTTGTCGGCCACTGGGGCAACGTTTTCGAGGCAAGCAGCATAGGTCAACGCGTCCAGATTAACCACCTGATGTCCGTCCTGAATGGCGCGGCGTACAACGGCTGATCCAATAAATCCGGCCCCGCCCGTAACTAGTATTTTCATCGATCAATCTCGTAGGTAAAAGGGGTTTCAAAATCACTTATAAATGGTGCTACGGCGTCTTTTTCCGACAAAATAGCCTTATCTGAGTCAATTGCCCAGTCAATTCCCAAATTCGGGTCATCAAATCGGATGGCCCCGTCGGCATCCGGCGCATAGTAATCGGTGCATTTATATATAATTTCGGTGTTTGGCAGGCGGGTGACAAAACCATGCGCAAACCCTTCGGGGATCAGCAATTGCCTTCCGTTGTCGGCCGAGAGTTCGACTCCGACCCATTTTCCATAAGTCGGCGAGCCTTGGCGGATATCGACCGCGACATCAAACAGGCTGCCTTGTCCACAGCGGACCAGTTTTGCCTGTGCATGCGGCGGGGCCTGAAAATGCAACCCGCGTATCGTTCCGGTGTCGCGTGACAGCGAGTGGTTATCCTGAACGAAATCGTAAGTGATACCCTGATCAGCCAAAGTCTGCCGGTTCCAGCTTTCGGAAAAGAAACCGCGATGATCACCATAACGCGCAGGGGTCAGCAACAGAACGCCGGGAAGGTCGGTTTTTTCGATTTGCAATAGATAGTCTCCGGAGATTGGGATTGCCCGCATCCTGTTCGGTAAGAATATTGCGGGACCGTTTAAATACATAGCCCTTGGTGGGCTTTAGGATAGATTCTGTCAATGTATGACTGGTTAATCGGGGAATACTTGTCAAAGTGGAATTTTCTTTACCCGATTGGCCCATAAGCATACTAACAGGGTAGTGTATATTGTTTGCGTTTAATTAGAGCGAGTAATTGCAGACACACGCCCGTTTGGTCATGGGCGGATAATTGGGTAAATTGGGATGGAAAATTATCGTCACCCAAAGGTTTGTGTTGCCATTCCGGTTTACAATGCCGAAATGTGGATTTCACGTGCAATTCAGTCGGTACTGGGGCAGAATTATCCTGATCTTTGCCTGATTGTGGTGGATGACGGATCCATCGACAACTCGGCAAACGAAATTGAGCTGTTTGCGAATGATCTGCTGTTTATAAAAGGGGAAAATCGCGGAGCGTGTCATGCGCGCAATCTGGGACTGCAGGCCGCCAAAGAGTCTTCTGCCGATTATATCCTTTTTCTTGACGCTGACGACTATCTGGAAGGCGATATTATCGCCGGAAGTGTCAATCAGGCGCTGGGGGCAAATGTTGATATGGTCGTGTCAAACATGCATTTGCGATATAAGGATGGTAGTTGCGAAAAACGGTTTCTTTATAAGAACCAGATACAGCCCGAAGAATTCTACAAAGGGTGGATGAGCGGAAGCTATGTCAATCCTTCGGGAATTTTGTGGCGCGTTGATTTCATTGAACGCATTGGGGGCTGGGATGAAAGCCTGGCGCGGGCGCAAGACCTGGAAATCACGTTACGTGCGTTGCAGAACCGGCCATGCATCTGGAAAAATGAAACGGGTGCAGCAATACATGCCCGCGTTAATCCAGCTTCAATATCCAACAACCAATCGGAACAAGCGCTGCAAAGCAGGTTTCGGGCAGTTTCAGGGTTGGTAGATTCGGCACAAGGCACGACTTTTTCAGAGTATGACGGGCTTATGTATCGAGAGATATACCATATAGCCAGCGCAGCCTTCCGGTATGGGCACATTGCCCTTGGCCGTAGGATTGTTGGCTATCTGAAAGAGAAAAAATACCGCAAACATCCTGGTACTCGGCTGCATGCGGTTGTGGCGGGCATTATCGGTCTTGAAAATAAAACCCGCCTACGGAAATGCATTGGCCGAGAACGCCACTGACAACTGACAGTGATCGGACAGATAATAAAAGCAAGCTGACCGGTCAGTTATCGGAGCCAGACGTTTCCAGATATTCGTCATGGATACGTGCGTCTCCGGCAACAACCCCGCCCGCATTCACGCGAGCCACTTTGGCTGGCGAAACGTGCCGAAGAATCCTGAGCGTTGGTAATAGAATACCGGTTGAATTTTCGCAGGATTGAAAGCTGTGCCTTGAAGATAATCCGATTGAGCCACTGGCATGAATTGCTGTGCCTTTGTGCATTGATATTTCGACACCGGGCGTTCCAGACATCTGGACATCACCGGCAACGACGAATGTTACATTAGAGCGGGCAAAACTGGCCGGGATATCAACCTTGCCTAAAGACATGATCACACTGTGTTGTTCGGGATCGCATTTATTCAACGGGTCGCCGGCCGAGGCACCTTGATCCACTTCAATTGTGTTTTCCGGCTGTTCCGAAGTCGTGATAACCAGGCTGCCACGAATGCTTGCATTCTCGCCAAACCGTATCGCGCAATTGGTTATCAGAGCGATGTTTTTCATTTCCGGGCTGTAAGGCTCGGTTCCGATTTCCAGCAGGGAGTCCTGATTGTTGCATTCAACCAGATAAGCAAGCCCCTGAGGATATTCCCTTAGATATAGAAACTGCTCTTTTGCAAGAAATACTGCCATTCCTTTTTGTGGATTTGCAAGTTTCTGTTTTGTCACGCCCACTTCTTCCAGAGAAGAAAGGCTGTCGCTTAGCGGCTTGTTATTGAAAAAGAACATGGCTTTGTCAGTCAGAGGGTGGCCACTGAATGCGTTTTTGGTTTCCTGGATAAAAGCGCGAAGGTTCGGCATGATCAGGTTTACTTCCTGAGCGCGTATTCCCGGGTTGGATTCGGAATTACACAGGCCGAAACAATTTGTCAGATCCGGCATACTGACAAGGCTGTCCTTCTCAAAAAGGTTGCGAGCGTTCATTGCAATCGACTGCTGGCTGTGAATACAAAAATTGCTCCCGATCTGGGTTTCACCGTCAAGTACAATCTGGTTGCTGGCGAACAGTCCTTCCGAAGCATCACAACGTTCGGTATTGCCAACCGTCGCCACACTGCGTGCCGAAATATCCCAGGAATATCGGCCGATCAGCCCTAGCAGAAACGTCGGAACCGGATTGTTCACCAGTTTGTTTCGCCGCAAAGTGACTTCAATTGCGTTAGGTTCGCCCGCTAAAAGGAATGTGTTTGTGTCCGGATCATAGTTTTTCAGGGCAATGTCATATCGGGCCTCTTTGATAATGCGACCAAAACGGTCTTCTGGCATGTTGAATTCAGTCGCCGTTATAACCGCATCCATTATATCATCGGGCTTGGCCCCCTGCGCAATGGCGACTGCCCCTGCGTGTGCCGCAACATCTGCTGTCAGGCTTAGCAGTTCTTTGTTACGCCATGCGTTGGTTGAATCAATGGCGATGCCCCCTAATAGCAAACAGATTGTCAGGCCGAAAAGCGACATGACGGTACCGGCACCTGATTGGTCTCGGTAAAGCTGCTTGAATGCCCGGTGTAAGGAGTGAGCCAAGTTCGAGACCATTAAATGGGCTCCAGGGTTTGCTTTACCTTTGTTGTGATTGTGTTTCCGAGGGCGAAGCCCAGCGTGCCGAAAGGTGCCATTTTCTGGGCCTTGGCAATGATGATTACTGTCACATCTGAATCCGTAACCTCGATTTCGACCTCGGGAGTATACCCCGAAAAGCGCGCTTGGTTCTCGACATAGACCCGCGCATCTTCAGCGCTCATTCCGTGGCGCGACAGGATGCGGGCGGTTTCGTGGGATATGCTCCACTGGTTCGATTGACGCGTGAAAACCAGCGAGAGATCGGCTGTGACCAGAATGAACATCAAAAAGATAGGTAACCAGAGCACGAACTCGATTGATACGGTGCCTTCTGTGTCCTTGCTATATGCATGAAACATACGTTTTAACGCATGACGGATATTTAAGTTGCCCAGTTTCAAAACTTGCTTCTTTCTGCTTGCTGGTCATCCCCTACCAGCGTTTACGTTGTTGTTCTCCATCTCTCCAAAGCTCCAGATTGTGGACCTCGTCTAATTAGAATTACATTTTAAAATGAAGAGATTATGGCAGAAGGGTGACCAATCCTTGATCGGTTGACTTATTGTTTCGCTCAATCCGTTATGTATATAACGAATTTACCCCCCGATACGTCAAGGATGGGGGACTGCTGTAAGCCGGAATACGCCGATTATATCTGATGCAGATTAATAGGAGCTTTTGTTTGGCGCAAACCTTCGTCGGCCCAAATTTCTGCCAAAGGCCATCGCTGGGGCTTCGACTAAATGCCATGACAGTACGGCGCAGGCCAAAGACGCGGGCAGTGCAAGCATGATGTTGATAGCAGGTGTTGTGATGCCATTTGATGCAACGATCTGCTGTATTGGGAAGGCATAGATATAGAGGCCGTAAGAATAATCACCCAACTTGTTATAAGCCAGCATGAATGGGCTTTGGGCATAGCCGATAACAAAAATTGTATAGGACAGGGTTACGGCAATAATCGGATCAAAGAATTGGGTTCCGCGAAACAGCAAAGCCACCAGCACAAGCGCAATTGCCAATGAAAGTGAAAGTCGGATGTGTTCGCGCCACAGATAAAAGGCCATGCCGGTTATAAAGGGTAAGCCCAGTTGCATCAGGCTGTCAATGCGAGGGTGGATGCCGCGCATAACTGACACGGCATAAACCAGCAAAAACACAGCCATGCCAATAGCAAACACCCCGCGCCGCTTGAACAATCCAAGCAAGCCGCACAAAACGACCCCGAAATAACAAAGAACTTCGTAGGATAAAGTCCAGAGAGAACCGTTAACCGGTGGGCCGTAGGGATTAGTATCAAAGACACCCGGCAGTTCGTACTGCATGGAAAACAAGCCGAGATTATGGAAGAAATATCCGACAGAGGCAGGCCAATAGACTGCATCGGGCGCAGTTGTTAAAACCAATCCGCCAATAAGGACAGTCAAAAGTAGTATGATAGCCAGCCCGGGGAATATCCGGAATATTCGCGCCTGAATGAACCGCACCAAGGTTTTACGGCGATCAAAACTGCGTGTGATGAAAAAGCCGGAAATGGCAAAAAAAACCAGAACACTGATCGAGCCCAGACTTTTACCCAGCCATTGGCTGAGGGGTTCATAACCTTCTGTGCCCAGACTAAGGACAAATGAATGTGAAAACAGTACCCCGGCAGCCGCAAGGATGCGCAATAGATTGAAATTATTGTCCCGCCCATCCGAGCGATCTGCAATAACTGTCAGCTTTTTCATTCATTGCTCCTGAGCGGGTTAATTACACAATCCCGCGCGATAACCGGCACCGACTATTACGGACAGGCAGTGTTTTTGTGCTTTCTGGCGGTGTCTGTTTGTTGGGATGGCTGAAAAAACCGGAAAACATCTGGATATTGTATCAATATGCAAAGGAATGGAAGGTTTGTTTCCTGTTTTTCATGACTCCGGCCTTTCCTTGATTGCAAAAAACCCCTATGTATTCTGGCCTGAGAGAGGGTCCGCAGGTTTGTTTTAAAAGCTTGTAAGATATGTATCTGAGCGACATATATCCGGGCTACGATTTTTTTAAACGGATGCGCCGGATAAGCTGGCGAATTCACATAGAGTTGTAAATTATTCAACGGAATAAACAGGAATGATGTCGGCCAACGTTGACCCAACCCCAAGACAGGCGAACGGATTTGTTGCCGATGTGGGGCAATCGCCAGGTGGCGGTGGTGCGTTTGTCGCCATTTTCATCCTGTCACTGTTGATACCGATCCGCCCGGAAATCGGCGGTATCAGGCTGGACCCGTATCGTGCCCTTCTAATCCTTGCCGTTATTCCGTTTGTGGCCAAATTGTTTTCGGGCAAAGTTGGTCGGGTATCCTCCACTGACTGGCTGATGATCATATTTGTGGTCTGGACTATATTCATTTACTTTTTCCATCATGGCGCCGGAAAAATACCCTATGCGCTGGTTACCGGAGCCGAGCTTCTGGGGGGGTATCTAGCAGGCCGCGTTCTTATTCGCAGTGCTTCGGATTACCGACGGTTTGTCCGATATTTTATGATTGCTCTTTTGGTGATGTTCCCGCTTGCTGTGTTCGAGTTGAATACATTCCGTATGCCGCTGGCTGAACTGTTCGGAAAATTTACCACCGTCATTCCAAAGGTAATGGACCCGCGTTTTGGCTTGTCCCGGGTTCAGGTTTCCTTCCCCCATGCGATCCATTTCGGTTTTTTCTGCTCTTCGATGCTGGCGAATATTTACTACCTGCATAAGGGGCGTGTGCTGCGCATGTTGCCTCTGATGACGCTGTTGTTAAGTATGGCGTTCATGTCGCTATCCTCGGCGGCGTTTCTTTCAGTACTTTTGCAGGTTCTGATCATTGCATGGGGTGCGATCACAGGTGCGCGCTGGTGGTTGTTGGTTATACTTACGGCGATTGTGTATGTCGCCTTGGAATTTCTGTCGAACCGTGGCCCCATTATCATTTTGATCGAAACAATGACGCTGAATCCGCAAACAGCGTGGTGGCGCGTACACATCTGGAATTATGGAACCCAATCAGTAATGAACAACCCACTTTTTGGTATTGGGCTTTTTGACTGGGTGCGGCCGGTTTGGTTGGCTGGGACCGTTGACAATTATTGGCTTGTTATTGCGATGCGGTTCGGGTTTCCGGGAATTGTCCTTTTGCTTTGGGCTATGGGTGCGCACATCCATCGTGTCCTGAGCGTCAAAATACCCGACGAAGAACTGCGCACACTTCGATTGGGGTATGCCGTTTCCCTTGTCGGAATTTTGTTTACACTCGCGACAGTACATATTTGGGATGCTATGAATGCTTTCATAATGTTCTATATCGGGGCAGGCGCGTTTTTGTATATCAATCCATCAAATGAAGCCGCAGTTGACGAAAACCATATTTCTGATCCGCAGTCAGACGGCGGCACTCCGCCATTTGCACGGAAATCAGGCACTGGCAGAGGGCAGCCCCTACCCTATTCCCGTAGTGCATATCAGGGCCGCGCCCGACTACCCCCCCCGGAGAGCAACGAATGATTGAGACCTACCGGTTGCTTTGGCAGCTTTTATCACCAACCGAAAAACGCCGTTTCGTACTGATCCTGCTTATGGTTGCCTTTATGGCCGTGTTCGAAGCTGTTGGTGTCGCAATGCTGTTGCCGTTCTTGCAAGTGCTTGCAAAGCCGGAATCAATTCAGACCAACGTGATCTTACGCATGTTCTGGGAGTGGGGCGGTTTTACCAGCACCCAAAGCTATGTCACCGCTCTTGGGTTGGCAGTTTTCGTGTTTATCGTCTTCAGTTTGGCATTTCGCGCGGCGTCAACCTATGTGTTGATGCGTTTTTGCCTGATGCGCGCCTATTCCTGGGGTGCACGCCTGTTACAAAAGTATTTATATCAGCCCTATGTCTGGTTCCTGACGCGCAACACCTCAGAATTAGGGCAAACAGTATTATCGGAAATAGACGTCGTGGTGCAGCAAAGCCTGCTTCCGGCTGTTGTCCTTATTTCGCATACACTTGTGACCCTGCTGATTATCGGCGTGGTTTGCCTGATCGAACCATGGATCGCGCTTGGTATTTTTGTTGTTCTGGGTGGCGGCTATATTATGGTATATTTCATGCTGCGCAAGAAGCTGGAAAGTATTGGCAAGCAACGGTATCAAACAAACAGAGCTCGCTTTCTGGTAGCGCAGGAAGCAACCAGCGGCTTGAAAGAACTAAAAGTAATGGGTATTGAAGATGCCTTTATCAAACGGTTCCGCCAGCCGGCGCAAAACCTGGCACGCCACCAGACCAAAGGCCAGATATACAGCAAACTTCCCCGCTTTGCGCTTGAAGGGCTGACCTATGGTGGTTTCATTATAATGGTGTTGGTGCTGCAAAGCAGGCAGGGTGCCGATATTGTCGATATGTTGCCGTTTCTGGGGCTGATAGGCATGGCCGGCTCTAAGTTGTTTCCGTCGCTTCAGCAAATCTATCAGCAGGTTAGCCTGATGCGGTTTTCCGGCCCGGCCTTGGTAACGCTTCATGACAGTATAACCAATCTGAAAATTCCTAATGAAGACGTGCGCGATGTGTCCCCGCTACATATGGAAAAATCCTTTGAATTGCAGGATGTTTCATTCCACTACAACAAGGATGAAAAAGCAATTCTGGACAAGATATCGCTGACGTTTCCCAAAGGAGACACCATCGGGATTGTCGGGGGAACGGGCGCCGGGAAAACCACAGTAGTCGATTTGATCCTTGGATTGTTAGAGCCTGATTCAGGTGAATTGTTAGTTGACGGGATGGTCATCACGCCTCAAACCATTCGGGCCTGGCAGAAAAATTTGGGCTATGTGCCGCAACACATATTCCTTTCCGACTCCAGCGTGGCCGAAAACATCGCGTTCGGGGTCGAAAAGGAACAGATTGATCACGCAGCCGTCGAGCGGGCTGCACGGATTGCCCAACTGCACGATTTTGTTATGGCCGAGCTACCGGACGGGTACGAAACCGAAGTTGGGGAAAAAGGTGTCCGTCTGTCGGGTGGACAACGCCAGCGGATTGGAATTGCGCGCGCATTGTACTACAATCCCGAAATTCTGGTATTTGACGAAGCTACATCCGCTCTGGACAATCTGACCGAGCAAGCATTGATCGACGCGGTCCACCAGATCGGCAGAACCAAAACTGTTATTATGATTGCCCATCGGCTGACCACTGTCAAAGATTGCGACACGATTTTTCTGTTGGAATCCGGGCATCTGGTTGCCGAGGGAAATTATCAAGACCTGCTATCCAAAAGTGAGAAATTCAAAAAAATGGCCATCGGAATATGAGTGAAACATCTCTGCCAGATAATCCCCTAAAGGGAGAAGGCCAGACAAAATATGATATCAGCGTTATAATTGTCAGTTATAACACGCGGGATGTTACCCTGCGCGCAATCGAAGCGGCCTATCAGAATTCGGGGCCTGTGCGGGTAGAAGTTATCGTCGTTGACAATGGCTCATCTGATGGTAGCGCTGCCGCCTGCCACGCCGAATTCCCCCAAGCGCGGGTGATAGATGCAAAACACAACGGCGGTTATGCCTGGGGCAACAACGTCGGAATATCCATTGCGCGCGGGCGCTATATTCTGATTCTGAATCCAGACACTCTGCTGCACAAAGGCACCTTGTCCCGCGCCATCAAGTATATGGACGAGAACGAAAAGGTTGGCCTGCTGGGGGCAAAAGCAACCTACGAGAATGGCGAGCAGCAATCGACGTTATTCCGGTTTCCGACACTCAGGAACATTGCTTGGGGCATCCTCGTTCCCAACAGTATAGCCCTAAGAAGCAGCCATTTCGGAGACCAACGGTACGCCTCGCAATCGTGGAACGAAATAATGGATGTGGATGTCGTCGCTGGATGTTTCCTGATGGTGCGACGCACCACGATTGATCTGGTCGGCCCCATGGATGACCGGTTCTTTATGTATAGTGAAGAAACCGACTGGTGTTGGCGCATGCAACAATCGGGATATAAGGTGCGGTATAATCCGGGTATCAGAATTACGCATTATGGGGCTGTTTCAACGGGCGGGGATTCTCCTTGGAAGGCGGTCGAGATTGCCAAAGGGAAAATACTGTTTCTGCGTTTCAGTCGCGGTCAGGGTGTTGCCCGGATTGCCACCGGTCTGATGTTGTTTGGCAGCCTATTGCGCGGGGCATGGTTCATTCCGAAAATGCTAACATCATCCGGGCGGAAACGGGCTGTGCAATGGCGTGCCCAGACAGCATTTCTGGCCCGTGCCCTGATTAAGCAGCCGCAGGGGCAGGCGCCTTGCAAGATTGATCCGTCCCAGTATGAATTGGGGGCTGAATGAAGATCGCTTTGCAAATATTTTTAAGGCGAGCGGGATTGCGACGGGGCAGCTGCCATGAATAATGAGTCCGTTTCAGAAAGTCTGGAAATTTCGTGGTTTTCCAGTGTGGATGATTTGCGACCAATCCAGCACGAATGGCGCGAATTGGCTGATCAAACCGGAGCGGATTTTTATATGTGGCCAGATTGGTTCTTTGTGTGGTGGAAGCATTTTGGCCATGGACGCACGCTTGCCTGTATTGTGCTGCGCCAGAATGGAGATTTGGTAGGAATCCTTCCCTTCTGCCTGGAAACCGTGTGGCTTGGCCCTGTGCCCATCCGATCAGCGCGTTTGGCAGGGACTGACCCCCATTGTATTGTGCTAAATCTCCCAGTTCTGGGCGGGACGGGAGTAGATATTCTGCAAGAAAGCCTGACGTATCTATTAAAGGACAAGGCGCGTCACGTTGTTAGTTTAACGCCGGTTTCGGATTTGTCCGCTTTAGTGACAAGCGTCAACAGCACCGACCAGCCGTTTCATCTAAAAACTGAATCCATCGGATCGCATGTTGTTTTTGATTTGCCGGAAACCTTTGATGAATTTCTAATGCGCCTCTCCAAGAAGAGACGTGCGCAGTTTCGGCGTGATGTTCGAGCGCTTGACGGGCAGTTTTCCATGCAAAGTCGCATTGCGTTTCCCGATGCCGGGGAATTTCAGGAATTTGTCGATTTTCACAATTTGCAATGGCAATCTGTCGGAAAGGGCGGCCACTTTTGCGACTGGCCGGGCAGTGTCAAATTTTATCAAGAGATTTCAGACACCATAGAACCGAAAGGCAAAATTCAATTCCATGAACTGACCGGAAGTAGTGGGCCGCTATCCACCCAGTTTGCACTTGTTTCCGGTGCGACGTGTCATTGGCGTCTTCCGGCACGAAGTATTGATCCCAAGGCCGAAAAGCTGAGCATCGGGAAGGTTGGATTGTTGCTGATGATCAAGCAGCTGATCAAGAATGGTGTCCAGCGCATCGAGGCCGGAATGGGCGAATATGATTACAAGATATCTTATGGAGGAACCAACATCGGCCTAAGCCGTGTTGTCGTTTGCCCGGATACTGCGGTAGGACGGTTTCGTTTGTCACTACTCCTGAAGTGGAGCAGCTTTCTGGATCTTGTCCATTACCGCATATGGTTCAAAAAACTTGCGCCAAGGGTGCGTAAACTGACCGGCTGGCGTCCGCACGCGTTATGGAAATCCTGGATACGGACGCGGTTTTGAATATGGGAAATGCAAGTGTCACCCTAAGATTCGTTTCGAATGCAGAATGGCCCGAACTGGCCGGCCGGTTTCAGGATTTCAGTTTTGAGCAAAGTCTGTCCTACTCTGCGGCCGCCGCTGCACAAATTGGCGGGAAAGTGCGGTTTGTACTGCTGGAGCAGGAGGGCACCGTGGTTGCTGCCGCCAGTATCCGGATTAAAACCGTCCCCGGGTTTCGCCGCGGTATTGCATGGATTGCATCCGGCCCGTTGATGTTGCCGTCCGGCGGTGCGTTGCCGGGCGATGATCTACAGTTTGAAATTCTGAACGCGCTGCACCGGCAGTTTGTCACTAAAGAAGGCCATATCCTGCGTCTTCGGTTTCCTGCACTTGCCTTTCATGAACCCGGACATATGGCACAGATTGCTGCCAGGGCCGGTTTTCAGCCTACCAGCCGCGCCCGCGTTTATCGCAGTATCGCTATTGATCTGGGGCTGGATGAAGATGCACTGATGAAGCAGCTGAACGGCAAATGGCGAACTGATCTGCGTTATGCTTTCAAATCCGGCATTTCTATGGAAAAAGGCAATAATCTCGATATGACCGCGCGCTTTATGGTGCTGTTCGAGGAAATCCAGAGCGCCAAAAATTTTCGCCCTGATATTTCGCCGGAGTTTCATTTTGCCCTTTCTGGCCCTGATTTTCGCCACGACATTCTGATTGCATCAAAGGACGGTCAAGACCTTGGTGGTGTTGTGATCGGTACTTGCGGCAACACAGCAGTTTATTTGTTTGGCGCAACATCGGATGCGGGGCGCCGTTTGCGGGCTGGGTATTTCCTAACCTGGAGCGGTATTTCCCTATCGCGGGAACGCGGACTGGACTGGTATGATCTGGGCGGTGTTGATGCTGCTGCCAACCCCAGCGTCGCCCGTTTCAAGCAGCGTATGAATGCCATATCTATCGAGGCCGCAGGCCCGTTCGAGGCCCGCCCTGGCGGTATATTCCCAAAATTTGTTTTGGGACTGGAAGCCCTGCGTGCGCGGCTAAAGGAAAAAGGATAGGGTGGCACTATGGCGGCAACACATATCGGATTGATTTTTCACGGGATAGGCGACCCGCAACGCAAGTTGGAAGTGGGTGAAACGCCCTATTGGATTAGCATCAATAAATTTGAATCGATCCTTGCGATGATCCAGAGACTGCCTGTGCCGGAAAGGATCCGCATTAGTTTTGATGATGGTAATCTGTCTGATCACGATATCGCATTACCTCGCTTGGTTGAACGCGGGCTTACCGCAGACTTCTTTCCTTTGTTTGGCAGGGTTGGGCAGGTAGGTTCGTTGAATGCATCGCACATTAGGGCGTTAGAGGCCGCGGGGATGGGTGTTGGCAGCCACGGTGTTGCGCATGTGAACTGGAGCTTGCTGGACGCTGGCGCCTTAAAGGACGAGTTGCAACAATCCCGCGTGGGTCTGGGGGCAATTTGCCGTCATCCCGTGACCACAGCCGCGATCCCCTTTGGCGGTTACAACGGAAATGTGCTGCGCCAGCTTCGGGAAGAGGGGTATACGGCGGCCTATTCCAGTGATGGCGGTCGGATGAATCCGTCGTCTTTTCTACGACCCCGAAAATCGGTTCGGGAGGATATGACAGAACAGGATTTGCGCGCAATTCTTACCGGAAAATTGGGCGTTCGCAAATGGGTGCGTCGTAAAATTGGTATGGCCAAACGACGCATGTGATTCCTGCCGGCCCTCTTTGTTAACGGCAGTAGAATTAGCCAGAAAAACCCGCCGCTACTTGTTGTATATTCGGCTATTGGGATAATGGCACGTTTTGTCCTGCCGGAAAAGAAATTGCAAACCCTTATTTACCTGTCTGAAATCCGAGGTCAGGTTGGTGCTTCGGCCAGTTTCAATGGCAATCATATCCGGCAATCTGATGACTAGCCATTGATGCGGCGTAGGAAGACGCAAAAAAGGGCCTGTATCTTCAGTGCAGCGCAAGTCGGGAGTAAAGCCCCGAGAAGGGCAAAGGCTTTGTGGGAAATTACCACTATTACAGAACTAAAGCGAGTGCAGCTCTCGCAAATAGTTGAATCAATAAAACTATCGAATTTCCGGATTTGCAGCGGCCTGCGGGCAGGGTTTCAGGGTGGGTGGCCAAATTCAAAATCGAGATGTTGCAGAAAGAGTATAGTAGGTTGATGACCCTCTTTCCCGAATTTGCCCAACACATCAAGGCAGATTTCTGATGCCCACTCAAACCAGAAGTCGTCGGCATCCAGAAAAGCCAGATAACGCCCTTTTGCCCGCTTTGCCCGGTATTTCTGGCCGCCCCCAGTCCGGAATTCGATTGCTGTAAAACAACGCCGTTCTTGATGCCGGAGTTCCGCATGGCCTGCGTGGCATTTTCAAATGTTGCGTCGGTTGACTGGTCGTCAACAACGATTGCTTCAAGGGGTGTTTCAGTGTTCGTGCCAATGTTTAGAATTGTCTTCGTAATCGTTTCTTGACAATCCCAGGCCGGAATAACGACGGAAATCAGCGGCGCATTCCCCGTGCCCAAAATTCAAATTCCATTTGTTGGTTCGCAGTCAGTATCAGTATAATAAACGTGGCGGCTTAATGCGCCATCCATAGTGAAATAGTGAAATCACGCGCAAGCATTGTACGCTTGGATATTTCGATGTTTCATCGGCATTGCATCACTATGGTTATTCACGTAACCGTGGTAACGTATCACGTGGGACGTTGTTTATAGGCGCAAAACCACATACTTTATGAATGATATTTCGGGCGTTTTAACATTGAAGATTTCGATCGTAATTCCGCACCTTAACCAATCCGACATGCTGGAGAAATGCCTGCAATCATTAGCGGAGGGAAGCAGGAAAGCCGACGAAATATTTGTGGTCGATAATGGCTCGGCGCAGATGCCCGAAACCGTTTGCAACGCCTTTCCCACAGTTACGCTTTTGCGGGAAACCGAGCCTGGTCCCGGCCCTGCACGCAATTTGGGCGCCTCGGTCACCGATGGTGATATTCTGGCATTCATTGATGCCGATTGTCTGGCAGATCCGGCATGGCTGGAAACGGCCCACACTGCAATGCAGGATACGACGGCCGAAATTCTGGGCGGGGATGTCCGCATTGCATATGTTGATCCGGGGCGCCTAACGGTGTTGGAGGCCTACGAAAGCATTTATGCCTACCGAATGGATCGCTATATCGCGCGCGAGGGCTATACCGGCACCGGTAATCTGGTGGTTCGCAAAGCCGTGCTGCAAGATGTTGGACCATTTGCGGGTATTACTGTGGCCGAAGACCGGGATTGGGGGCAACGTGCAACCGCAAAGGGGTATCAGACGCGCTATGTTTCTGGGATGAAAGTGTATCATCCTGCGCGCACCAGTTTCAATGGTTTGAAAGCAAAGTGGGATCGGCACCTTGCGCATGAATATCATTCTGCAACTACACGGCGTTTTGGCCGGCTCCGGTTCTTGTTAAAGACTTTGGCGATGGGGCTATCGCCGTTTGCAGAAATTCCGAGGATACTGCGCTCGGACCGAATTTCCGGTATTGGTGATCGTTTCAAGGCGTTTGCGGGGTTGGTGCGAATCCGGTTTTACCGGATGCGGGTAATGGCATCGCTGTTGATGGGGCGGGATCCCGAGCAGGTTTCGGGCCGCTGGAACCGCAAGTAGGCAAGGTTCCCGTTATCCGGCATTCCTGCGGCGGTTTAGCAAACTCTGCAAAAGAAGATAGGCTTCTACCGCCCACAGCTTTACGGATGTTGGACAAAGACGACGTGCACTGGCAATTGCCTTGCGGGCCGCTTTGATATCGCCCAATCGGCGACGATCCCCCGCAACCGAGCGATAATGCTGTGCCAGATATTCAGGGTGGTCTTTCCATAGTGCTGCGTTTTTTTCAATGATTTTGAGGCGGCCAATGGCGCGGTTGGCGCGTGAGCGTGTGATGCTGTTTTCGGAAAAATACTGCAGCACCAACGGTTCGTCGACAAATGCGAATGGTCCACGGTTGGCAAGGCGCATGACGCAATCCCAGTCAACCAGCGCCGGCAGGTTTTCATCAAAACCACCGATCTCGTTCAGGACTTCACGCCGGACCATTAGTGTCTGGGTGCTGGCTGGATTGGCCATTAGAACTGTGGGTAAGATGTCGCCTTCGACCTTGGTCAGTTTTGCATCAGGGATATAGTGTACTTTGGGACGTTCCTGTTCACCTTGGTCGTGTCTGCCCACCACAACCATACCACAATAACATGCTACGGGGTCATTTGCTTTTGATTCGATCCTATGCATCTGCTTTTGCAACTTCTCCGGAAGCCATTCGTCATCACTATCCTGAAAGGCCACCCATTTCCCGCGTGCATTCTTGATGCCGGTGTTACGGGCAGCGCTGGCCCCCATATTTTCGGGATTGGCAAGTAAGCGAATACGAGGGTCGGATATTTCTGTCACGCGCGCCATGGTGTCATCGGTCGAGCCATCATCAACAATCAGCAGCTCGAAATCAGTATAAGTTTGTCTAAGAACACTTTCGATGGCGCCACGAATGGTAGCGGCGCGGTTGTAAGCCGGAATGATGATGGATATGGTCAGGGGGCGGGAGTGAGACATTGCTTTTCCGAAATCATGGCCAAAAATGGCAGTGTTTAAAAAGGGTGATTTTCATACATGGTTGGTCTTCCTATTCCAACACTATGAGGTAATTCCTGATCTGCGACTAGTGGAATGTGGGCGCACGCCAAAACCTGTAGAATTGCGGGGAAGGGTGATGGCAAGGTGGGTGCTCTGAAAATACGGTGCCCTAAAATGGAATTTTACAGTCCTACACCGCAATAACAACCCCGGCGGGAGGTGTGGCTAAATCGTTCCCGCCGAAGGCTGGGAAAAGCGTTAAAAAAGAAAGAATACAGGAAATAACCTGTAATTTTTTTACAAAATGTGTTAAGAATATGGCAGTAACCGAAATAGAATTTTCAACGTACAAATAAACGATCTATAAGATTGGATGCTATCATGCTGAAAACGATTAAAACTCTTTCCTTTGCTGCCGTAATCGGGACCATGGGAACTTTTGCTGCACAAGCTGCAGTATTCGACTTCGCAGCCATTGCTGATTCGCCTGTTGGCGAGGGTACTTGGGATGCTCAGGTTGGGCCTGCGGGTCTAACTGATGCAGGGATAACCGTACTGGCCGGGGCTGCTGTTGCCGATGGATCTCAACCTGCTTGGGCCTATTTGGATGGCGGCAATGCAGGTCTCGGTGTTTGCTCGGCAAATATTACGGGCGCTGCACAGTGTGACCCCGCTGCCGACGACAATGTTGGCATCAACGCTGGCGGCGGCAGTGTTGAGCAGTTGAATCTGAACTTCTCGGAAGAGGTTACCCTGTTCTCTCTGATATTGCGCGACAGTGGGCATAACCTGCTGGCTGCCGGGACTTCGATTGTGATTACAAACATTGCCGATAGCTTTACTGCCAACTTTACTGTCGGCGTAAGCGATTTGCTGGATTGGGGGTCTTCAACCGACTGGACTTTCCAATTGAATGCCAATCTTGACCCGGAGTTCTACATCTCGAAAATCCACGTTTCGCCGGTTCCTCTACCTGCCGGTGGCCTGATGCTGTTGGCGGCACTGGGTGGTTTGACGGCTGCACGCCGGCGTCGCAAAGCCGCGTAACGGGGCAGCCTTGCAGACGGAAATTCCAAAGGCCGGTGCTTGCAGCACCGGCCTTTTTCATATCTAGAAGGTAGATGAATAACGCTTCTGAATTAGGGGCTGTTGACGTTCAGGATTCACAAACGGGATAATCTGTGATTCAATGTTGCAAACGATAGGAGAGCAGCCTTGACCAGACGAGTTTTG
>Ga0256840_1001347_pt1 | contig 23365 bp, 22 predicted proteins | sample 355202metaG_FD_185969 | JGI IMG/M metagenome (GOLD analysis project Ga0256840, IMG submission 185969) | Hydrothermal vent microbial communities from Mid Atlantic Ridge, Atlantic Ocean - 355-202 | ecosystem: Environmental > Aquatic > Marine > Hydrothermal vents | place: Atlantic Ocean: Mid...
GGCTGAAATACGCCTGATTTTCGTTGAAAACCTTGCGAATACCTAGGTATTCCCTGCGATTTTCGCCTCAATCAGCCAAATTTCATCTCTTTTTTCTCTCGCGCCCCTCTCGTGCAAAGGTCTCATATTTTATCTCTTTTTTCTCTCCTGTCCCTCTCGTGCTAAGATCTCAAAGTCACTTTAGTCAAGGTGTTTTTTTATAAAATCGGTTATGATACCCACACTATTTTTTGTCTACTTTTATGCTTAGGAGATCCTACACTATGTCAGCCAGTATTCTCGATGGCAAGCTTATCGCTGCCGAACTCCGTGAATCTATTAAACAAGAAGTCGATGCACAAGTTGCCGCTGGTAATATCCGTCCTGGTTTGGCAGTCATCATGGTCGGTGAAGATCCCGCATCACAAGTGTATGTGCGCAATAAAAAAATTGCCTGTGAAAAGGCGGGGTTTAATGATGTCTCCGAAGTGCTACCTGCCAACACTTCACAAGTAGATGTGCTGGCGTTAATCGATCAACTAAACAATGACCCTACAGTACACGGCATTATTGTACAGCTTCCGGTACCGAAACATATTGACCCAAAAACGATTATTGAACGTATTTCGCCTGCGAAAGATGTCGATGGATTTCACCCTTATAATGTCGGTCGCTTGGCAACTGGCGCGCCACAACTTGCACCCTGCACCCCTCACGGGGTTATGACGATGCTGGAAAAAACAGGGATTCCTTTACGCGGTTTAAACGCCGTTGTTGTAGGTGCCTCTAATATTGTTGGCGTGCCGATGGCGCTTGAACTACTCAATGCCCGTGCGACCATTACCGTTTGTCACAGTGCCACGAAGGATCTCGCTCAAAAAGTCTCAGAAGCCGATTTAGTCGTGGTTGGCGTCGGCATTCCGAATATGGTCAAAGGCGACTGGATTAAAGAGGGCGCGATTGTCATTGATGTGGGAATCAACCGTTTAGACGATGGGACTTTGTGTGGCGACATTGAGTTTGAAGCCGCTAAAGAGAGGGCAAGCTGGATCACACCCGTTCCTGGTGGCGTTGGCCCAATGACCATTGCAACGCTACTACAGAACACACTAAAAGTGGCCTATCACTTAGATTAAAAATAACGCGCTTCAACGGCTTATCTTCTTTCAGGTAAGCCCGTTTAATTCCTCCCCCCCTCAAAAAACAATAAAACACTAATGTATTTTCTGTGTATTACAAAAACATGCTATATTTGTGATATTCACTTCACCATAAGAGATATTACATGACACTCTTTCAAATTAAAATCATCATTCAACTTAAAAAACAACACTTTAATGTAACGAATACGGCAGATGCGCTCAATGTGGTTCAATCTGCGATTAGTCGCCAAATCAAGTTGATTGAAGAGGAGCTGGGCCTGCCTCTGTTTATCAAAAAAGGTAAACGCTACTTAGACTTTACCAAAGAGGGCTACGTTATCTATGACCAAGCGCTTAAAATCGAACAAGCCAGCAATAATATCCTTAAGTTTTCGCAAGAGGCTCTGCAAGAAAAGGTAGGTCGCATTCGTATTGCCACCACGCATACACAGGCCAAATATTTTTTACCACAACACCTAACCCGTTTTAGAGCGCTCTACCCTCAAGTAAGCTTTGAAATTGAACAATCAACGCCTGCGGATTTGATTACCAAAGTCATTGAATCAAAAGCAGATATTGCGATCTCTACCGAACAAATTGACCATGATGATAGCTTAATCACACAATTTTGTTATCAGTGGCATCACGCCTTAATTTTGCCAAAAGACCACCCATTAACCCAGTTTGATGAAGAGAGTATTACCTTAAAAGAGATTTCAAAATACCCAATTTTAAGTTACGTTCATGGCTTTACCGGGGGGGGAATTATTCAGAGCGAGTTCAAAAAGCGAAAACTCGACATTAAAATTGGATTAGCCGCATCCGATTCAGACACCATTAAAACCTATGTAAAACTAGGATTTGGCATCGGAATTATTGCCGAAATGGCTTATGACGTTGCGTTAGACCATCCCCTTGCAGTGATTAGCTTAAAAAAACTATTGCCACAGTTTGATACCAAGATATCGTATTTAAAAGACGCCTTTCAGCCCAAGTATTTACAACGTTTTATTGAGTTGGTAACAGAGCAAGCACAGTAACGTCCCTCTCTGTTTTCGGATAGGCAAAAAAAAGCCTCGAATTAACGAGGCTTTTTTTGTACTTTATAACAATTCAGATTCCCCCTGAAATGCGTCAATTCAAGGCAGAAAATGTGAGTTTACAAGTATAAATAATCATTTTCTAACGCTGAAGTGGTGCATTTCAGTGAGCAAGCTGAAATTGTTAAGCGACTTTTAACTCACTTTGAGGCGTTGCTTCTAGCGCCGCAATACGATCTTCTAGCGGAGGGTGAGAAGTAAACAACTGCCCAATCTTACTCTTACCAGAAGAGATACCAAATGCGGCCATTTGGTCGGGTAACTCACCCGGTTGCATGGTTTGCAAACGACGTAATGCGGCAATCATATTTTCTTTACCTGCCAAATATGCACCACCATTATCCGCATGAAATTCACGTTTACGTGAGAACCACATCGCAATAATGCTGGCTAAAATACCGAACAGTACTTGTGCGATGATATCCACAATAATAAACGTCCAACTATGCCCTTCCGACTCATTTTTCAAAATAACACGATCAACCACATACGCAACGATCTTCGCGAAGAAGATAACAAAAGTGTTTAATACACCCTGTAATAATGCCATCGTGACCATATCGCCATTGGCAACATGTGCAACCTCATGCCCTAATACCGCCTCGACTTCATTTTGACGCATACTGCGCATCAATCCAGTTGAAACCGCAACCAAGGCATTGTTTTTTGACATACCCGTTGCAAAGGCATTGGGCTCTGGCGAGTCATAAATTGCAACTTCTGGTGTTTTAATACCCGCTTTTTCTGCCTGACGCTTGACCGTATCCAGCAACCACTGCTCATCGGCATTACGAGGTTGCTCAATGACCTTAGCGCCTGTCGACATTTTTGCCATCCATTTTGACATCGCAAGCGATACAAAAGAGCCAGCAAAACCAAAAATCAGCGCAAACATAAATAAGTTATTTAGATTTAGACTGGTGCCTTCCATGTAGCTGCCAACGCCTAAAATATTCATCGCCAGCATGGCAACCGCAATGACCGCCATGTTTGTTAATAAAAATAAACCAATACGTTTCATTGAGAACGCTCCTTAAATAATGGTACAGTTTTTTAAATTCCTAAAATCAGGAACAAATAATTTATATGGTTAATATAAGGTTTTTTTATAACCTTTCAAGTTTTTTCAATTACTTTTTTTAAATATCTACTTATTTTAACTTAGCAACCAACATTTTATTAACTTGACCAGGGTTTGCCTGACCGCCTGATGCTTTCATGATTTGACCAACAAAGTAGCCCAGCATTTTGGTTTGACCCGCTTTATACGCTTCAACCTGTTCAAGATTATTCGCCAATACCTCGTCGACTAAGGCTTCAATCACACCCGTATCGGTAATCTGTTTCAGATCTCTGCTTTCAATAATCTGATCCGCCGTTCCCTCTCCTTGCCACATCGCTTCAAAAACTTGCTTGGCAATTTTACCCGAAATACTGTTGTCCAAAATACGTTCAATCATGCCCGCTAACATCTCAGCACTCACGGGTGACTCAGTAACCGATAAGCCATCACGATTTAATGCCGCTGAAAACCCTGATGTCATCCAGTTTGCACACAACTTAACATCTTTTTCCTTGGTTAAACCCACCACGCTTTCAAAGAACTCGGCCATGGCACGAGAACCCGTTAATACCGTGGCATCATAATCACTTAATCCAAACTCTGCCACAAAACGGGTACGTTTGGCATCAGGTAGCTCTGGCATCGTGGTTCTAACCGCTTCAATATCTTCGTCGGTGATAATAACCGGCAGTAGATCGGGGCAAGGAAAATAACGGTAGTCGTTGGCATCCTCCTTGGTACGCATCGAACGAGTGGTGTCATTCTCCGCATCATACAAACGCGTCTCTTGAACCACGGTTCCGCCACTTTCGATCAACTCAATTTGGCGCTCAATTTCAATTTCAATTGCCTTTTCAATAAAACGAAATGAGTTAATATTTTTAAGCTCTGCACGCGTTCCGAGTGGCTCGCCTGGACGACGCACGGAGACATTAGAGTCCACACGAAACGAGCCTTCTTGCATATTGCCGTCACAAATGCCTAAATACTGCACTAACTCATGCATCTTTTTCGCGTAGGCGACCGCCTCTTTGGCCGAAGACATATCAGGATCGGAAACGATTTCCAACAGTGGCGTTCCAGCACGATTTAAATCAACACCTGTCTGTCCCTGTTCTAAACCATGCACTGATTTTCCTGCATCCTCTTCCAAATGTGCTCGTGTCACTCCAATGACTTTTTTAGTGCCATCTTCTAGCTCAATTTCAAGTTTACCTTGTCCTACAATCGGAAACTCAAATTGAGTGGTTTGATACCCCTTTGGCAAATCGGGGTAAAAATAGTTTTTACGATCAAACACCGAGCGCTTACCAATTTCTGCATCCAACGCCAGCCCAAGCAAAATAGATTTACCAATAACGGCTTGATTTAATACCGGCAACATCCCCGGCATTCCAATATCAATCGGACACGCCTGACTGTTTGGCGCAGCACCATAAGCGGTCGATGCACCTGAAAATATTTTTGATTTCGTGGTTAACTGAGCATGAATCTCTAACCCGATGACGACTTCCCAACTCATTATTTATTTGCTCCTTTACTGGTACTGTGCTGGCGTTTTGGTATGCCAATCGGTTACTTGCTGAAATTGATGCCCAATATTCAACAGTTTCGCCTCACTAAAATAAGGCCCCACAATGTGCAACCCAACAGGCAGGTTTTGTGCAAACCCTGCTGGCACAGATAACGCAGGCAAACCGCCTAAGTTAACCGGAATGGTATACAAATCGGAGAGATACATACTGACTTGATCATCTGATTTTTCACCGATTTTAAACGCGGGGGTTGGCGCAACAGGCCCCATAATCACGTCACACGACTGAAATGCGTTGATAAAGTCATCTCGAACCATGCGACGCAACTTTTGTGCCTTTAAATAATAGGCATCATAATAGCCAGCCGATAACGCATAAGCGCCGACCATAATACGGCGCTTCACCTCTTCACCAAACCCCTCTGAACGAGAGCGTTTATAGAGATCAGTTAAGTCTTTAGGTTGCTCACAGCGATAACCAAAACGCACCCCGTCAAAACGAGATAAATTCGACGAGGCTTCTGCGGGCGCTAATACATAATACGAAGGCACGGCCAAATCTTTATTGGGCAGGTGAACTTCAACCACTTCAGCGCCTAGCTTCTCCATCTCAGCAATGGCGGTTTTCACCACCTTGGCAACGTCCGCATCCAAGCCTTCACCAAAATATTCCGCCGGTACGCCAATTTTAAGCCCATCCAGTGAACGTTCAAGCTCGGCGGTATAGTCCGGTTTTTCGCGCTCTAAACTGGTGGAATCACGTTCATCAAACCCAGCCATGGCATTCAACAACCAAGCCGAATCTTCGGCCGAACGGGTCATCGGCCCAGCCTGATCAAAACTGGAAGCATAAGCGATAATTCCAAAGCGAGAGACCGCACCGTAGGTTGGTTTAATGCCGGTAATGCCACAAAAAGAAGCGGGTTGACGAATCGAACCTCCCGTATCGGTACCGGTCGCCAATGGCGCTAATCCAGCGGCAATGACCGCCGCCGCACCGCCCGAAGAGCCTCCAGGAACGGCTTGGTGATCCCATGGGTTTTTAGTGGCGCCGTAATAACTGCTTTCTGAAGAGGAGCCCATCGCAAACTCATCCATATTGGTTTTACCCAAAATAGGCATTCCGACCTTCTTAAGTTGTGTCACGATATGCGCGTCATAGGGCGCGATAAAGTTATCCAGCATTTTAGAGCCACAACTGGTTTTAACACCATCGGTACAAAAAATATCTTTATGCGCGACAGGAATCCCAGTTAATAACTCGGCACTGCCATCTGCCAACTTTTTATCGGCCTCTTCTGCCATTTGAATGGCAAGCTCTGGTGTAACCGTAATATACGCGTTCAACTCGGCATCGTATTTTGCAATACGGTCAAGGTAGTGTTGCGTCAGTTGTACACTGGTAAACTCACCTGCGTGAAGTTTTTCACTCATCTGTTTTATGGTTAAATTATGCATCGTCTATGGTCACTCAATCACTTGCGGAACTAAATAGTGCGCTTCCGCAGCTGCGGGCGCAATGGCTTGTAACTTTTCGTGTTGATCCACTTCGGTTACCACATCGGGTCTTAATCGTTGCACAGCATCCAAAGGGTGTGCCATCGGCAACACATTTTGAGTATCCACCGCCTCCATCTGGGCAAACAAATCAATAATATTAGACAGCTTTTCTGCCACACCATCCACGGCGTCTTCCCGCACTTCTATTTGCGTTAATTGCGATATATACTCGACTTCGGTTTTCCCTAAAGACACGATATTCTCCCAAGTGTAAAAATGTAAGTTTTAGCCGCATAAAATAACATATTTAGCCCGCCTCTGCATAAATCCTTATCCTCCTGATAATCCAATTAATATTGGTATCTCATAACATATATCTTCTATGGCTTTGTGAATTAAGTTAAAATACCGCCTTTATTTATTTGTATATTTTAAGGAAGCCGCTCGATGTTTCGTAAAATCATGGGACTATTCTCCAACGACCTTTCAATTGATTTAGGTACCGCCAACACGCTTATTTATGTTCGTGGCAAAGGAATGGTCTTAAATGAGCCTTCCGTTGTCTCAATCCGTACCAGTAAACGAGGTGGCAACAGCCGCTCTATTGTTGCCGTTGGCGAAAATGCCAAACTGATGCTCGGAAAAGAAAACCAAGACATTCAAACCATCCGTCCTTTAAAAGATGGCGTCATTGCCGACTTTGAAGTGACTGAAAAAATGTTGCAATCCTTTATTCGTAAAGTACATGAAGCCAAGTTTTTTCAACCCAGCCCACGTGTTTTAGTTTGCGTTCCTTGCGGCTCCACTCAAGTCGAACGTCGTGCCATTCGAGAGTCTGCCGCAGGCGCGGGTGCGCGTGAAGTCTTTTTGATTGAGGAGCCCATGGCGGCCGCAATTGGTGCCGGAATGCCCGTTAGTGAACCAACGGGTTCTATGGTGGTCGATATTGGTGGCGGAACGACCGAAGTAGCCACCCTCTCTCTAAACGGTATTGTTTGGGCAGACTCGGTGAAAGTTGGTGGCGACCGTTTTGATGATGCCATCATTAAATACGTTCGACGTAACTACGGCATGATTATTGGCGAGACCACCGCTGAAAAAATCAAAAAAACCATTGGAACGGCGTACCATGAAGTGAATCCCGACACAATGGAAGTGCATGGCAGTAATATCGCCGAAGCAGTTCCTCGACGCTTTACGCTCAACAGTAATGAAGTATTAGAAGCACTACACGAACCGCTTTCAGCCATTGTCAGTGCTGTTCGAACGGCGTTAGAAAATACGCCTCCAGAACTCGGCGCAGACATTGCAGAACACGGCATCGTACTCACCGGAGGTGGCGCACTACTGCGCAACCTCAGCACGTTGTTAGCTGAAGAGACAGGGATTCCGGTTATCATCGCCGATGACCCTCTCACTTGCGTCGCACGTGGTGGGGGTAGAGCGCTAGAGTTAATGGATGAAAAAGGCTTAGATGTCTTTTCATTTGAATAAACGCCTCATTCCCCAAAAAGACTGATTCGTTCCCTTTCAATTTTCGTGAAGGCTTCTCAAGTACCTTAAAAGCCTTCAAGGAGACCAAGTATCAGCCAGCCAACCACATCACAACAAGAGGGCATGCATTTTGTTATTGCCTTTACTCTTGCGATCGTCTTAATGGCGGCAGATCATTATGGGCAATTAATGGGCAGTTTTCGTAGCATGCTATTAACGACCATCACCCCTATTGAACGTGTAGCAACACTTCCGAAACAGCTTTATCAGCTTGCGACAACTGATTTTTCCAACATTGATGCCCTTAAACTTGAAAACCAACAACTTAAAACTGAGCTACTTTTGGTTAAAGCAAAGCAACAACAGTTCTTAAATTTGCAACTTGAAGTTTCACGTTTAGAGTCACTGCTTGGTACAGCAGGTGAGATCAATACCCAGTCGTTACAAATTGCCACCGTTACGTTTTACAGTAACAACCCTTTATCGCAATACTTAACCCTAGACAAAGGGCAGTTAAAGAAAGTGGTAGAACAGCAAACGGTCATTGACTCCAAAGGCATTATGGGGCAGATCATTAGCACCACGCCGACCAGCTCACGTGTACTGCTTATTACCGATCCAGACCATCAGATTCCTATTCGAATTCAGCGTACTGGGCAGCGCGGTATTTTAAGTGGAACAGGGCATGACACAACCCAGCTAGAATTCATTCCTAAAAACAGTATGGTTGAAATTGGTGATCTATTAGAAAGCTCGGGATTGGGTGGGGTTTTTCCGGCGGGATACCCCGTTGCGGTCATCACGCAAATTGAAAATAAAGCAGGCAATCCTTATCTTGATATTACCGCAACGCCTGTTGCCGATCTGTCTCAATCGCATAAAGTCCTAATTTTATCTCAAGCCACACCTTACTTAAATTTTGATGAGAAACTAACGGATTCAGATAATGCCAACTAAATTGCTTAATCTTAAAGCCTCTCAAGCACGCTGGACAATCCTAATTTCATATCTGATTGCACTGGCACTGGATACCACGGCGTTACTGGGGCACTCATCGCCAATCATTCCCCCCTTAACCCTTTTTGTACTCCTCTACTGGTGTGCCAATTTTTTAGATCGAACCCACCTATTTTCAGCCTTTATACTCGGACTGTTCGCCGATACCCTATATCAAACGACCCTTGGCTCTCATGCGCTGTTGTTTAGTACCATCACCTTTTTAATGATTCGCCATCGTTTACGCTTTAAAACCTATCCCGTTTGGCAACAGGCCTTTTTTATCAGCCTCTACATGCTCATTTACCAACTGCTCAACTACCTATTCTTTAGTCCAGTCTTAAACAGCAATGATTTTGTGCAATATTGGAGTATGCCAGCCATTAGCATCTTATTTTGGCCGGTACTTACCTACGCGCTCAAAAAAGTCTCACACACCGCGGCCAGCGATTAACCTTCAGGATATTTAAACCACATGCCTGAACATCTTGATTTCAACAGCGACAGTGAAAGCTTCCATCAAAAAAAACAGTTTCAGTTTCGCCTGTATGTTGCGTTTATTTTCACCCTCATTCTCTTTGCAATCTTAATTGCACGCATGACCCAGCTGCAATGGCTAGAGCACGAACGCTATCAAGGTCTGGCAGAGGGCAATCGTATTTCGATTGAAACACTTCCGCCCACACGTGGCAAGATCTTCGACCGAAACCATATTCTTCTTGCCGATAACCAGCCGGTTTATACCCTCAAGCTTATTCGTGAAAAAATGGATAACATAGATGCGACCATGCTCGCCATACAGGTGATCTTAGACAATATCGAGCCTCAACGAGTTCATGAGTTTTTTCAAAAATTTAAAAAGCGTAACCGCTCCAAAAGCTACTCCCTGCCCTTTTCACTCAGCGAAGCACAAGCGGCACAGTTTGCCGTCATTAGCCACAAACATCCTGGCGTTACGCTCTCTGCTCGACTCAAGCGGACTTACCCATATGGTGCAGTGGCGGTTCACGCATTAGGCTATGTGGGGCGAATTAACACCAAAGAGCTAAAAAACCTGGATCCAAAAGCCTATCGAGGCACCGATATTATTGGAAAAACAGGCATTGAAAGATACTATGAAAAGATCCTGCATGGCTCGCCAGGCATTCAACAAATTGAGACCAATGTACGCGGTCGCGTACTGAGAAAACTGGAAACGCTCCCTGCAACCCCAGGAAAAGATATCCACCTAACGCTGGATATTAAACTGCAACAGTTTGCAGAGTCTCTAATGGGAGAGATGCGCGGTGGAATTGTGGCAATGGATCCACAAAGTGGTGAAGTTCTCGCCTTTGTCAGCACCCCTACGTTTGACCCAAACCTATTTGTCGACGGCATTGATCATAAATCATACAACGCACTGCGTGACAACCCAAATCGTCCTTTTATCAATCGTGTTATTAATGGCCGTTACCCGCCCGGCTCAACCACTAAGCCCTTTATGGCGCTCGGCGCAATTGAAAACAAATTTATCTCCCCAAATAAAAAAATATACGATCCTGGCTACTTGGTCTATAAAGATCACCGCTATCGTGATTGGAAACGAACTGGGCATGGATTAGTCGATATGAATAAAGCAATTGTCGAATCCTGCGACACCTATTTTTATGAACTTAGCTTAGACATGGGGATTGATAATATTCATGATGCACTTGCGCCGTTTGGGTTTGGGGCACATACAGGCATTGATATTCACGGTGAATCCAAAGGAATTTTGCCCTCTCAAAAGTGGAAGCGAGAGGTTAAGGGAAAACCATGGTTCCGAGGTGAAACCATCATCTCCTCCATCGGGCAAGGGTACAATCTCGTCACCCCATTGCAGCTCGCTCGTGCCACCGCGATATTAGCAAACCGAGGAAAAGTCATTCGTCCACACTTGGTGCGTTCTCATAAAACAGAGGTTTTAGAGCAGATTGAGATCAAAAAAATCTCCAATTGGGAGAAAGTCATTAAAAGCATGGAAAATGTCATGCACAGTAAAAAAGGCACCGCTAGACAGCATGCGTTGCACCTGCCGTTTAAAATGGCTGGAAAAACCGGTACCGCACAGGTATTCAGCTTAAATGCTGGCGACTATGATGCCGAGACGTTACATGAAAAACTACATGATCACTCTCTCTTTGTAGGGTTTGCTCCAGTAGACAAACCAAAAATTGCCATTGCCGTCATTGCTGAAAATGCCGGCAGTGGCAGTAAAACCGCTGCGCCAATTGGCGTAAAAGTAATTGAAGAATTTTTTAAGCTCTACTATTCAGACCTTTACTACCCTGAACAAGAAGCCGTGAATACCAATGAAAATTAATCTCAGCCAAAACCAGCAAGTTTATCGTAAAAATAAAGGTTTCTTAGAATCCATACACATTGATGGTTGGCTTTTACTGGGTATCTTATTACTGCTTGCCACCAGCTTAGCTGTTGTGTATAGCGCCTCCGGTGGTGATGAAGCAGTGATGACCCGCCAAGCGATTCGTATTGGTGTTGCATTGACCGTTCTATTTCTCTTTGCCCAAATCCCACCCAATGTCATCTATATATTTACCCCTTGGTTTTTCTTGCTGGGCATTTTAATGCTCATTTCAGTGCTCCTCTTTGGAGACGTAGGAAAAGGAGCGCAACGCTGGCTAGAAATTGGTCCGGTACGATTTCAACCCTCTGAAGCGATGAAACTGATACTCCCGATCACCATTGCATGGCTCTTTGCACACAGTAAATTCCCCCCCTCATTTAGCCGCTTAATCCTTGGTACAGCACTCATCGCCTTCACGGGCAGCCTCATTGTGGTACAGCCCGATTTAGGAACCTCGCTTCTCATCGGGTTAAGCGGTCTCTCAGTACTCTTTTTTGCGGGACTTCCTTGGAAGGTCATTTTTACCGCGATGGCTGGCGTTGTTTTAAGTGCCCCTGTGGCATGGCACTTTATGCATGCCTATCAAAAACAGCGTGTTCTGACCTTTTTAACCCCAGAGTCGGATCCTTTAGGCAGCGGCTACCATATTATTCAATCCAAAATTGCAATTGGATCAGGTGGCATTGATGGTAAAGGCTATATGGGAAGCACCCAAGCCCACTTAGAGTTTTTGCCCGAAAGCACCACGGACTTTATTTTCTCCGTACTTGCCGAAGAGTTTGGCCTGATAGGCGTTATTGGTCTGTTGCTGTTGTACAGTTTAGTGATTGCCAGAGGGCTCTACATCGCTTCACAAGCGCAAGATAACTTTACCCGCTTAATTGCGGCCAGCTTTATGATGACACTCTTTGTCTATATTTTTGTCAACATCGGCATGGTCAGTGGCTTACTTCCTGTGGTAGGACTGCCTCTACCACTTATGAGTTACGGTGGCAGCTCCCTTCTTACCTTAATGATTAGCTTTGGTATTTTAATGTCCATACATACCCACAAGAAATTACTGAGCAATTAAGAGAGACCTTTACACGAGAGGGGTGCAAAGGTCTCTAAGAAATCTAAAACTTGACCCACATCAATCGAGTATTTCGATTTTAATCAAATTATGTTACATTAAGCGTCTTAATTTTTGCTTTAAATCATAGAGAATCTATCGCTGTTATGCCTAATTTAAAACGCTCTTTTTTCCTGTTTTTTGTACTCCTATTTACCGCCTTTCAAAGTGCCGTTGCGCAACCAACGCCTTCGAGTACTGCAAAACCGTATGTAATCCCCTCTCCGCCATCCATCGCGGCAAAATCATACCTTTTAATTGATTTTAATAGTGGTCACGTTCTGGCCGAAAAGAACGCGGATAAACGTGTTGAACCCGCCAGTCTTACTAAAATAATGACTGGATATGTGGTCATTAATGAACTCAAAAATGACAACATTAGCATGGACGATATGGTAACCATCAGCCACAAAGCATGGAAGATGCCGGGTTCTAAAATGTTTATTGAAGTCGGTAAGCAGGTCTCCGTTCGTGACCTTATCAAAGGAATGGTCATTCAATCGGGTAATGATGCCAGTGTCGCACTCGCTGAAATGGTTGCGGGAAGCGAAGAGGTCTTTGCCCAGCTAATGAACAAATATGCTCAAAGTATCGGCATGACCAATACCCACTACGTGAATGCCACCGGTCTACCACACAAAGACCACTACACCAGTGCACATGATTTAGCGCTTCTCACCAAAGCGCTAATTACTGAATTTCCCGAAGAGTACAAATGGTACTCTGAAAAGAAGTTCACCTTTAATGGCATCACCCAATACAATCGCAATAAACTTCTTTGGCAAGATCCAACGGTAGACGGCCTAAAAACAGGACATACGGAAAGTGCGGGGTACTGTTTAGTTGCCTCTGCCCTACGAGATGAAACTCGTTTAATCAGTGTCATTTTAGGTGCGAGCGGTGCTGAAAAACGTATTCAAGAGACTCAAAAATTATTAAATTACGGTTTCCGTTTTTTTGAAACTCACAAACTCTACAGTGCCGAACAGCGTTTAAATGATGCCGTGGTATGGGAAGGCACACGTGACCTCATTGGGGTGGGAACGGCACAAGATTTATACGTCACTATCCCTCGTGGCCAGTATAAAAACCTAATCATTGAAAGCACCATTCAACCTGAACTGACCGCACCCATTCAAAAAGGACAACCCCTTGGTACCATTCAAGTCTCTCTGAGCGATAAAGTCATTGCGGAACGCCCGCTTGTTGCGCTTTCGGAGATTGAAGAAGGCTCCTTTTTCAAGAAATTAATGGATCAAATTAAACTATTTTTTAAAGGGTTATTTAGCTTCCTAGACTAATTGAGAATGACATGAACCACGCCAATCAACTCGAACAAATTGTCTACCTAAACGGTCATTTTATACCAATGGTCGACTCTAAAATATCCACCCAAGATCGTGGTTTTCTCTTTGGTGATGGCGTTTACGAAGTCATTCCCGTTTACGACAGTAAACTGTTTCGCTTTAAAGAACACCTACAACGCTTAAAAAACAGCTTAAATGCCGTCAGTATTCAAAACCCTCTGTCAGATTCCGAATGGCTCACCCTGCTCAATACCCTCATTGAAAAGCACCCGTGGAAAGACCAATACATCTACCTGCAAGTGACCCGAGGCATTCAAATACAACGAGACCACCTCCCCGCAGAGGGTTTAACGCCTACCGTGTATGCCTACACCAATCCATTAAAGCCCGTTGCACCACACATTTTAGAAAGTGGCATTAAAGTGATTACGCTGGAAGATATTCGTTGGCTAAAATGTGACATTAAAGCGATTACCCTATTACCCAACGTGATGATGAAACTCGCTGCCAAAGCACAAGGGGCGGACGACGCGATCTTAGTTTCCCGTGAAGGATTAATTACTGAAGGCACCGCCAGTAATGCATTTATGGTTAAAGAGGGGACGATCTTCACCCCCCCTAATAGCAACAAACTCCTACCGGGTATCACTCGACAAGTGATTGAACGCATTGCCAATGCACACGGTATTCCACTGATTGAGCAAGACATTACCGAGGCGATGCTTAATGAAGCGGATGAAATTTGGCTCTCCAGCTCCACCAAAGAAGCCTTGCCCGTTACGATGTTGAACGGAAACCCTGTTGGTACAGGCAAACCCAGTGCGGTTTGGCAAAACATCAACCGTTTTTACCATCAATACAAACAAGATTGTCTTCAAACCCAATAACAGCACGAGCTTAAATTATGACCAAAGACCTACACACCCCAGACAATGAAAGCTTAATTGAGTTTCCCTGCGACTTTAAACTGAAAGCGATGGGCAAAAAAAGCGATGATTTTATTGATATTGTTTATGATATTGCCGTAAAACATGCACCAGAAACCCCTAGAGAGAACATATCAATTAACAACTCCAGTGGTCAAAAATTTATCTCTGTAAATGTCGTTGTTTATGTCACCTGCATTGAACAAATTCATGGCATTTATGGTGACTTAAAAAAACACCCTGAAGTGCTAATGACGCTATAAAAAAACATTTAAAAATTCTTCCCCCCCCCTATTTGGCACTTATGACCATTCAAATTCAACACCTCGGCTTACAACCCTATCAAACCACTTGGCAAGCTATGAAAGACTTTACCGAGTCACGTCAAGAAGAGACGCCCGATGAACTATGGATTGTGGAACACCCAGCCGTTTTTACTCAAGGGTTAAACGGCAAAGCCGAACACCTCCTCAACCATAAGAACGGCATTCCCATTATTCAAACTGATCGAGGAGGGCAAATAACCTTTCATGCCCCCGGTCAACTGATTATCTATGTGTTATTTGACCTCAAACGAGCCAAATTAGGGGTACGCGCACTGGTCACCTTAATCGAGCAGAGCATTATTGACTATCTACAAACGCTCGACATTCATGCCCATGCACGCCCTGATGCGCCGGGCGTTTACGTTGACCAACAAAAAATCGCCTCACTGGGGCTGAAAATTCGCAAACAAAAAAGCTACCATGGGCTTGCCCTCAATATCGACATGGATCTCAGCCCTTTTAAAGCCATCAACCCTTGTGGCTTAAAAGCCATGAAAATGACGCAAATCGCTAATCTATTAACCTCAGCACCTACACTCTCACAAGCGGGAGAGAGCTTAACTCAAATATTAATAAAACGGCTCAATTCAACTCATTTATAATGGTGCACAATTAAACTCCTGTTTTGCGACCCCTTACATGTCAAACATCCCACAAACTCAAGAAATTCGCCTCGATCAAATCGGCAACTTAAAAAGCCGTAATGAAGCCATGCCCAAAGGGCAATATAAAACCAAGTCGCTCAAACATCGCCCAGATCCAACCGCTAAAAAACTAAAAAAACCAGCCTGGATTAAAGCCAAACTGCCCAAAGCCAAAGACATTCACAAAGTCAAAGCCCTAAAAAACATACTGCGTGAGCAAGGTCTACACAGCGTATGCGAAGAAGCCTCCTGCCCCAATCTAGGCGAATGCTTTGGACATGGCACGGCCACCTTTATGATTATGGGCGATATCTGCACCCGAAAATGCCCTTTTTGTGATGTCACTCATGGACGACCTAGATCGCTCAACGCTGATGAACCCGCTCATCTCGCCCGTACCGTAAACGCCATGAAACTCAACTACGTGGTCATCACCTCTGTGGATCGTGACGATCTGAGAGATGGGGGTTCGGCCCATTTTAGCGCCTGCATTCAAGCCATTCGAAGCCAAGCCCCCAACACCAAAATTGAAGCCTTAGTGCCTGACTTTAGAGGCCGTTTAACGGTCGCCTTAGAAACCCTCAATCAATCCCCGCCCGATGTACTCAACCACAACCTAGAGACCGTACCGCGCCTATACGAAGAGGCACGACCCGCAGCCGATTACCAAGCCTCTTTAGACCTACTCAAACGCTTTAAAGAGATGAACCCAAGCACCGTTACTAAATCGGGATTAATGGTTGGCTTAGGCGAGCAGATGGATGAACTGTTACACGTCATGCAAGATTTAAGAGACCATAAGGTTGAAATGTTAACGGTTGGACAATATTTACAACCTAGTGATTACCATTTAGGCGTAAAAAAATACTGGACGCCCGATGAATTTAAACAAGTAGAAGAAGCGGGCTACGCAATGGGCTTTACCAATGTCGCCTCAGGTCCCATGGTACGTTCCTCCTACCATGCCGACCTGCAAGCTAAACTATGATACATAAGGAGATCTTTGCATGAAAAAAAATACCGTTCAACGATTCTTATTTAAAAAGCTCAATATTCGTGGTCAAGTGATCCAACTCCACGATGCATGGCAAGCCATGATTAAAGATCGCCACTACCCCGCCGTAATTGAAAAGCTACTCGGTGAACTCACGGCCTTTTCGGTGATTATGGCAACGGGAATGAAGCATAAAGGAAAAATCACCTTACAAATTCAAGGCACAGGACCTATTACGCTATTAATTGTTGAAGTCACGCACGACCTCAAGATAAGAGGCATGGCAAAAACCAATCAAACCGTTCAAGAAGAGGCGACACTGGATGAACTATTAGGCGATGGACAGATCTTAGTCACCCTAGAAAACACCCAAACCCACCGTCACTTTCAATCCTTTGTTGAGCGTACTGGGGAGAATATAATTCAAGTCTGCGAAAACTTCTTAACTCAGTCCGAACAACAACCCTCCAAACTCTGGCTTGCCGCAACCCACGAGGCACTCGGTGGTGTCTTTATTCAAAAAATGCCCGACTCCGATGAGCGAGATAAAGATGGCTGGAATCGTATCCAAAGTATCAGCAGCACCCTTCAAAATGAAGAGCTGACCGAACTGGACTCTGAAACTCTACTGCACCGTTTATTCCATGAAGAAGAAGTCACCTTATTTGATGCGCAACCCGTACAATACGAATGCCCACAAGACAAAAGCCGAGTTGACCAAATGCTCATTGGTCTCGGCGAAGCGGAAGTACGAAAAATCCTAAAAGAACAAGGCGAAATTGTCATCCATAACGAAATATGTAACTTCCATGCTCGCTATGGCGAAGAGGAGGTAAACGCCCTATTCGCTGAAGCACAAAGTGACATAAAACCTCAAGATGAGACACTTCAATAGAGGACTGGGGTCAGTGTAAAAACCACCCCTATTTTTTACACTGACCCCAGATTTTATTGATTGAGCATTTCAAGTAAATCTTCTTGTGAAGGGGCAAACCAGTAGGAGCCACTTACCGCTTTTGAAAAGTTAAGTAACTGGTCTATTTTTTTATCTTCGGTTAGCCCATACATGCTCTCTAACTGCGAGGTAAACCGTAGTAACTCGTAACCAAATGCTAAAAATAACAAGCCCTTTTCCGTTACCGTACCAAACGGGGCGGAGCGGCGATAGATTTTCATTGGTACGCCATCTACCTTTAAGTCGGTTCGGCTAATATGCGAATCATCTGGCATCGCATCGCCTTCTAATTCGATATTCTCCTCTTTTGTGCGTCCTACAACGGCTTCTTGGCAGTGAACAGGAGTTGCATTCCATTTTTCTAGGTCATGCACCCACTTTTGACTTAACACCAAGCAGCCCCCTGCTCCAGGCAGCCCTTCGGCAATCACTGCGGCCTCTCTTTTGAGCTCTTCTGTTTCGGGGTTGGCGGTGCCGTCTTCAAAGCCGATTAAATCTAAATTTTGATGGTAACTGAAACCACGTTCTTGCAACGCTAAGCTTGCAATGCTTTTCATCAATCGATCAATCATCAGTGCCACATCAAACACCTGAGAGATGTCTGTGCCATGCAGCCAAAAAAACAGGTCTGCTTGAGTGGAGGGTGCTATATGGCCTTGTTGACCCTGTAAAGTTTCAAACGGTTTTAAGGTGACTGGCATCCAATTGGGTTGTAACAAATGCCATGCCTCTGCCCCAAAGCTCAGCACAACGGACACATCTGGGAATTGCTTTTCGCATCGCTCCAATAATGCCTCAATGGCCTGCTTTACAGGTTTACTCTCTTTACGGCCTAAGCGGTACTCTAAAAAATAGAAGTGCGTTGACCCTTCCTTAAAAATACCAGTCTGCGGGGTATTTGACATATACAACCCTCCTTATAAATCCACTTTACGGGTAAACACCCAATCATTTTCATTGGATAGTTCTGGTGAAAAGCCATAGCCATCCACCTCAAAATACTTTAGGTCTTCTGCTTGTTCAATACGGTTATCAGTGGCATAACGCACCATTAAACCGCGTGCTTTTTTGGCGTAAAAACTAATAATTTTATATTTACCGCCCTTCCAGTCTTTAAAGATTGGGGTAATGATTCGGGCGTTTAATTTTTTGGGCTGAACCGCTTTAAAATATTCGTTCGACGCTAAGTTCACCACCGTACGACTCTCCATCGCTTGCAGTGATTGATTTAGCTGTTGGGTAATTTGATCGTCCCAAAAGGCATAAATATCTTTCCCTTTTGCATTCGGAAATTTTGTGCCCATCTCTAAACGATACGGCAGTATTGCATCGCACGGTTTGAGTACGCCATACAGCCCTGAGAGAATTCGCAAATGGGTTTGCAAAAATTTTACCCCCCCCTCAGATAAGCTATAAATATCCAGTCCTTGATACACATCTCCTTTAAAGAGCCATGCGGCTTGTTTTGCATTGTCTCTCGGAAAAGGAACTTGCCACTCTTGAAAACGTTGATAGTTCAATTCTGCTAATTTATCACTGATTTTCATCAACTGACCAATCTCTTCTGGTACCAGTGTTTGCAGTGAATCCATTAGCTCTGCCGCCTGTTCAAGCAGTATTGGCTGAGAATGGCAGTCAACGGGAACAGGTGTTGTTTCATCTAATGATTTTGCAGGGGAGATAAGCATTAACATAATTTAAGCGTCCTTCTCTGGTTTAGACTCAGATTGCGCACTGTCTGATGAGGTTGTTTTTAATTCAGGGTAGTTTTCAAGCAAACGCTTAGAGGCGCGATATTCCGCTGACCAGACTAAAAATGCATACGCAGGTAAGGCAAATAGTATCCCGAAAAGTAGCCGTTGCATGTCTCGCGCCATATCGTCCGAATGAATTGGGGCACTGAATGCGATGCCAATTAACAATGCACTGGTTGTAATTAGAAATATAATTTTCCAGCGCTGATTTTTAGAGAGTATTTGTTTGTTTTTTTCATTGTATTGATTGAGTACATAAAACGAAACCACCCAGACTAAAACATAGGGAACAACCGTTTCAAGAATGGGCGGCAGTTGCAGTAAAGCAATGATAAAGATCATTAGCACTGTTACAACAAAATAAGAGACAATAAAAATTAAGGCAAATCGAATTAAAAGAGAGGATAAACTCATGCTGGCTTCCTAAGCGACTATATAAGTGAACAAGTCACTATTTTATAGAAATAAAAAAGAAGCCGTAAAAAATTTTGAGTCTGAGACCTTTACACGAGAGGGGCGCGAGAGAAAAAAGAGATGAAATTTAGCTGATTGAGGCGGAAATCGCAGAGAATAGCCCAGGCTACCCTCTCTTGAGCACACTCAATTCACCTTGTCCGTGCATCCTTTCGTGCAAAGGTCTCTGTCTATATAAAAATATCAATGATCAAGCAACAGACTTAACACTCAACCAAGTGTTGAGTGTTTTATGCATACAAGAAGAGCGTTACAGTGCCTCACGCTCCACTTGCTCAATCAAAGTCGTAATCTCTTTAGAGAGAGCCAAAACACGCTCGTGCCTCTCTTGCATCAAAGCTTGATCTTGAGAGGTATGAGCATCCATTACGTCCCCCACCACAGAGTGAAAAGTACGGTGTAATTGGATTAATTTTTGCATACTCTCTAAATGGGCATATTTTTGCCCCTCTCCATCAAGCCAACGTCCTAATAAACACGCACTCGAATCACGCGCCGAACGCATATCAATATCGGTATCTTGCCCTGCCAATAACTGCTCTAACTTAGTAATCCAGCTATTATGTTTCATTTTTGCTTCTGCAAAACTCACTGTTGAGTGTCCAAGCTTTGCTGGCGGCGGAGCTGATTGATTTACCTTAAACCGCCCAATAAACTCCACTTGAGTGGTCGCCTCATTTTGCATGTTCGCTGCTGTCGCAGAAAGCTCTTCAACTAATGCTGCATTCTCTTGTGTCGTTTGATCTAAGTGACTCATCGCAATATTAATTTGCTCCAACCCTTTATTCTGTTCATTTGCAGTCGAGGCGACGGTCTCAACCAACTCTTCCACTTTTTGAATTTTAGCCACCATCTCTTGAAACACTTCGTTGGTTTGTTCAACCAGCACCGTTCCGTCATCAATTTGTTGCGTGGTGGATGCGATTAAATTCGAAATATCTTTGGCGGCACTGGCGGATTTTTGAGCTAAGTTACGAACCTCGCCCGCAACGACGGCAAAACCACGACCATGCTCTCCCGCTCTTGCGGCTTCAACGGCGGCGTTTAATGCCAACAGATTGGTTTGGAATGCAATGCTGTCAATGACGCTGGTAATCTCTCCAATTTGACGACTTAAGTCGGTAATTCCCTTCATTGCCCCTAACGTACTGTCCATCACTTTAATACCAGATTGCGCCTCTTCTGCTGCACTATGAACCAATACATTCGCACTGTGCGTATGTTCCGTTGAATTCTCAACGCTGGCGGTTAACTCTTCAAGACTGGCGGCCGTCTCCTCGACCGCAGCTGCTTGTTGCTGCGTTCTATCCGCAAGGTCTTGGCTCGCCGTTGCGACTTGATTAGACATCTCTCCTAACGACTCTGCCCCCACTTTGACTTGGGCAAAGGTAATTTCAATATTAGTGAGCGCATTATTTACCGCATGCTTCATCGCTAACAGTTCACCAATAAAGTCTGCATCAATTCGCTGGGTCATATCCCCATCACTCATACTCGATAACAAGCGATTGAGTATGAGTGTGGTGCTTGCAAAACTCCCTAATAACTCATTAACCAATATCGCTAATTTTTTCTCAAACCCTGTTAAGTTTTGAGTATCCACTCGACCACTTAACATTCCTTTTGAGGCTTCAGAGACAATAGACATAATGTTCTCTTCAATTAACAGTTGGTTGGTCATGTCTTTCCACTCAACCACGGTGCCAATTCGATTCGACTGATCATCAAAAATAGGGTTAACCACTAGCTCAAGTGTAACGTCTCCAATTTTTGCACGAGCAATATACGTCTCGGTTAGGTTCGCAAGAATCGCTTGTTGATGTTCAGGATTTTTATGAAATACATCAATATTTTGTCTTAATAAATTAGAACTATCAAAGTTAGGAAGTTCTTTTTTCAAATCACTTTCAACCGATTTCAACATCGTTCGCACCGCATCATTCATAAAAATAATGCTACGGAATTTATCCGCCACCATAATATTGGTTGAAGTTGCATTCAGAGCTTTTTCAATTCGTTGCGAATTCATCAATGCTTCTTTAGCCGCTTCAAAATCCGCTCCCAGCTTAATCTGTAACGATTTTAACCGCCCTAAAGTAATGGATTGTAAGCTACGGCCTCTTGAGTCTATTTTATTTGAAAAATTCCCTGAAGATATCTCTGTAATGTACTTATTAAACTGTTTTTGCTGTCTTGCACCGATAACAGAAAGAGTAACAATTAATAAAACACAAATCATTTCAAGAATATGAAGCAATACAATAGGAAAGGTATCAAATACTTGAGGAAAAAATATAACAGTCATAACCTCAAGCATCAATAAAATAGACAGCACAATAATCATTTTAGAGTTGTCTATTTGTAAAAGAGGGTTAATCTTATCTTTAAAACTGGAAACATCACCATTTACCAAGGAAAGTCTGCCCGCTTCAACATCACGATAGACCTGTTCCGCCGCGGAGATTTGTGCTGCTGTCGCAGGGGTTCGTACCGACATATACCCCACCACTTCACCTTGTTCAAAAATAGGGGTTGCATTAGCGACCACCCAATAGTGGTCGCCATTTTTACGACGATTTTTGACCACTTGCGACCAAGGTTTGCCCTGTTTTAAAGTTCTCCAAAAATCTTTAAAGACAAGACTGGGGACATCAGGGTGCCTAAGCATATTGTGCGGTTGACCCACCAACTCACCCCACTCATAGCCACTAGCCTCAATAAACGCCTCGTTGGCTTCAATAATATTTCCTTGCAGATCCGTTTTAGACACGATCGTTGTGTCTGGATTTAATAAATATTCTTTTTGAGTGACCTTACCGTTATCGCGCATAACTTAAACTACCCCTTGAAGCCAAATAACCATTAAATACAACAACCTAAAAGAGCACCATCCTCTTAAAGACATAATATCCATAATTTTTCAATGATCCAGCATAACAAAAAAACATTCAACACAAGCACTCTATCACCATAAAAAATTTTATTACTGCACAAAAAAAATCAATTTTTCAGGCTCTTCCCTAAAAACCTTACTCAAAATTTACTTTAATTTTTAATATAAACTTCACCTTTACATCAACGATTAGGTAAAATAGAGGTTTGTATTAATTTAACAGCTTAGGATACTTACAAAATGGCTTCAAAAGAAAATACTGTGTTAACAGGTAAACTAAAACGCTGGAATGAAGCTAAGGGGTTTGGTTTTATCAGCACCGAAAATGGTCAACGAGATATTTTTATTCACATTTCGGATCTAAAAGGAATGAGCCGCCGTCCTCTCGTTGGGGACATCATTCACTACGAAGTAAAAGTGCAAAACGATGGTAAGAATAGAGCAATCAATGCTCGAATTGAAGGGGTTGATGCTCTTCCTGGTCATGAACCGAAGAAAGGGAATAATAAGCAACTATTTTTAGGCATTGCCTTAGTCGCCGTCATAGTTATTGTTGCTTTAATTTTGATCTGAAAATGATGCTATAAAAGGGTTTGTGCAAAACCCTTTTCTTTTATACTCTTAAATTACGCTTAATCTTTCGATAAGAACACCTCTGACCCCCCCCTTCCCCGCACATCCGACGCGGCCGAAACCTGCCCTCTTTGCTGAACAATCAACTGAACATCGCCCATGTAGTTATTCTTTTTCAACTGATAGCCCATCAACTGCAATGCCTCCTTCGTTT
>Ga0256840_1001348_pt1 | contig 23359 bp, 18 predicted proteins | sample 355202metaG_FD_185969 | JGI IMG/M metagenome (GOLD analysis project Ga0256840, IMG submission 185969) | Hydrothermal vent microbial communities from Mid Atlantic Ridge, Atlantic Ocean - 355-202 | ecosystem: Environmental > Aquatic > Marine > Hydrothermal vents | place: Atlantic Ocean: Mid...
CTGTCTATCTCCTCATCTGTTCTGGGCAGATATACCTCTTTGCCATCCTTTTCCTCATATTTTCCATCCACAAGGACACCCACAGAGAGTCTCTTGATGGAACCTATTGCGCCCTCTATCTGTTTTTGCAACCTGGAGATCTCGAAATTTCTCGTGAGCTTCTCCCGTTTTGCAACGAGATCCGCCCCCTGTTCTCCAGCGGTGTTGCCCATGAGCTTGCCTGCTAGCCCGCCCTTGACTCCTGGAATCCCGCCAGCCCCCTTGGGACTGGTCAACTCACTGTCTTTCTGCTCACTCCTGACCGCCACGCTGTCCGGATCATAACGATCTTCCTGGGTAAGGATCTTGTCGAAATCTATCTCTGCAGAGACCCGTACTACTGCCTTGTTGCTGCCAAGGGCGTCCTCCAGCATGGACTGGATCTTGTGGCGGTAATAGTCTTCCAGCCTTCTCTTGTAGGCCAGTCTCAACTTGGTCTGTTCAGCCGTGGTTTCTCCTGATGGTTCCCTGTACTCATAGAGGACGTTTCCTGTAGTATCCACCACAGATACATTTTCCTTGCTCAGCCTTGGTACTGCACAGGCTACCAGATGAACTATCCCTTTTATCTGTTGACGGGAGAGCTCCCAGCCGGGTTTCAGCTCCAGGACTACAGACGCAGTAGGTTTCTCCTTGTCCACAGCGAACAGGGACTCCTTGGGCTTGGCAATATGGACCCGTACACTCTTGACCTCGGGAAATCTGCTGATGGTCTTTTCAAGCTCACCCTGCAACGCCCTCTGGTACTTGACCTTTTGAACGAAATCTGTTGTGCCCAGGCTGTTCTTGTCAAAGATCTCAAAGCCTACACTGGAGCCCCTGGGAAGCCCTTGGCCTGCCAGAGATAGGCGGATATCATAAACCTGTCCCTGAGGCACCTGAACAGTACTGCCTCCATTGGTCAGCCTGTACGGGATCCCCTCCTGTTTGAGATAGGAAACGATCTCAGAGGCATCTTTTTCAGAAAGGTCACTGTAGAGGGTGCCGTAGCTGGGCTTGTTGATGAGGAAAAAGAGGAGAATAAACCCTGCAAACACGGCAGTAACCACGCCTGCAGCTATAACTTTCTGCTTCAGATCCAGATCATTGTAGATCTTTTTTAATTGCTCTATCTGTTCGGTAGCCTTGAACATGGTATGGGGATCTCTTTTCTCTCTGATTCAGCACACTGTCAATGGTTCATGGTTTGTAAAAGGAGATGAGGCTTGATCAGAACTGCAGTCTCAGCATCTCCTGATAGGCACTAATGGCCTTGTTTCTCACCTGAAGCATCAGGTTGAAGCTGATGTCTGCTTTCGCCACAGCCACCATGGTTTCGGCCAGACCGATTTCCTCTCCTGATGCCAGGGCCCGAACCTGTTCATCAGCCTGTAGCTTTTCCCTGTTTATCTGGGTGATTGCCTTCTGGACCATATCTGTGAACGACAATGCATCACCGCTTTTTGGGGCTTGTGTATTACCCTTTTCCCCAGAGATGGACGGTAAGGCTGTGCCTATGTTCTTCAGTGAATTATCGGTTATGTTCATATCTGTCTCCTCTCATGGAGTTCTCTCCAAAGGGGCTACCAAACAGGCCTACCGGGCAAGTTCCAAAGTCTTTAGTGCCATGGTCTTGGCACTTTCCAACAATGTGACGTTGGCCTCATAAGCCCGGGTAGCTGCCATGATATCCACCATCTGTTCCATTACATTAACGTTGGGAAGTTTTACTATGCCGTTCCTGTCTGCATCAGGATGGCTTGGGTCGAAGACCTCCATGAACGGCTCCTTGTCGTCCACAATCTCCTGAACCCGCACCTTCGAAAGGGCAGAGTCCAGATTTTGCTGAAAGGTGGCCTGATTGTTTTCAGTTTCCCGGGACAGAGGAATCTCCTGAAATACAACTGATTTCGCGCGATACGGGCCGCCATCAAGGGTGCGGGTCACATGGGCATTGGCAAGGTTCATTGCAGCCACGTTCAGCCTTACCCGCTCAGCATACATGCCTGAAGCGCTTATCTTCATTGCGGTGAACAGATCCATCAGACCTTACCTCCTTCGGTTATTACATTTTTTAGTCCGTTGAATTTTTTGGTGAGGAGCTGGAGAGTGGCCTGATACTGAACGGAGTTTTCGGCAAGCTTGGACATTTCTATGTCCAGATCAACCCCATTGGGCACCCCTGTTTCTTTAGAGACAACGATTCCCTGGGCCTCCAGTTCCTCTTGGGTGGTCCCGGACGGGAAATGGCGCGGGTCAGTGGTAACAAGGGGAAGAGAGTTCTGATCTCCTGCCGAGGTGATCACAGGGCGTCCTGTTCCTTCTGCATCCTGGTGTCTGTATCCTTCTCCAAGCTGGTCCTGAGCAAACTTCTGTATCAGCCTCTTGAAATCCAGATCCTTTGCCTGGAATCCCGGGGTCTCTGCATTTGCTATGTTGGAGGCAAGAATAGCCTGCCTCCTGGCCCTGAGATCAAGCCCCTTTTCCAGTATGTTTATGGTGGAACCGAAAAGTCTGCCAAGCATCTCTCTTTCTCTCCTGTGATCTGTTGTTCAAGGTGTTGTCAGAAGCCCGGGTTGAGCTAAAGCACCAGCCCGGTCTTCCGGTATTCTGCCAGCTTGTTTCTCAGTGTTCTTACGCTGATCCCAAGGAGTTTTGCAGCATGGGTCCTGTTTCCACCTGTTCTGCTCAATGCCTTCTGGACCATCTGTTTCTCCATCTCGTTCAGGTTGAAGGTTTCATGGGTCTCTGCAATTTGAGCAGCCCTGGTTCCACTCCAGGGATGATTATCGTTTCCAGGATGCTGCTCTTGCCCAAAAAGCTGTCCGGAATGGGAATTTTTTTCCCATGTGGAATCTTCTATCGCCTGTATATCCTCAAGGGTTATCTTTTTGCCTGAGGATAGCAGGACTCCTCTTTCAACCAGGTTTCTTAGCTCCCGTACATTCCCAGGCCATCTGTGCTGCTGAATATATTCAATGACCTCTTTCGCAAATTCCAGTCCAGTTTTGTTGTAGAGGAGGGAAAATTTTTTCAGGAAGTGCTCTGCAAGAAAGAGGGCATCCCCTTCTCTCTCCCTGAGAGGCGGGAGGAGAAGGGGGATCACATTTAGCCTGAAATAGAGATCTTCTCTGAAAAGGCCGTCTTTGACTGCTGAGAGCATATCCCTGTTGGTTGTAGCAAGTATTCGCACATCAACAGGAACAGGCATTCCTCCTCCCAGCCTGTCTATCTCTCCCTCCTGCAGAACTCTCAACAGCTTCGCCTGGAGAGGAAAGGCCATTTCTGTGATTTCATCCAAAAGAATGGTTCCTCCGTTAGCAAGTTCGAATTTTCCACTCTTTCTGCTCAAGGCCCCGGAGAATGCACCCTTTTCATGGCCAAACAGTTCACTCTCCAGCAGGGTGTCAGGGAGTGCAGCACAGTTCAGGGCGATAAAGGGTCCTGATGCACGACTGCTCCTGGCATGGATGAATCTGGCCAGGAGTTCCTTTCCCGTGCCACTCTCTCCTGATATCAGGACAGGTGCCTGGCTCGGCGCAACCATCCTTGCCTTTTTAAGCACAGCCTCCATGACAGGACTCTGGTAGAGGATCCTGTAACGGTCATGCTCCTGCCCCATCTCCGTACCGGCAGGCTTATTCTCTGCAGGGCATTTTTTGTCATTTTTTTGACTATTTCTGTTGGATGGTGGCGCCTCATTGGAGTTATCTTCCCTGCTGGAACTCTCCCTGTCTTTTCCGGCGTCCAGATCTATCTGTTTCCCAGGTGTGCTAAGGGATTCCATCCCTATGTTCAGCTCCTCCATTGCCTTGATAATGAGCATCTCTATGAGGTTTTCATCCCATGGCCTGCATCTGAAGTCCATGGCCCCCAGCTTCATGGCCGTTGTGGCAGCTTCAATATCCGGTACCTCTGAGAGAATGATGCTCTTGTGACCGCTGTCCTTCAGCTCTTTTCTGCTCTCTTTGAGAAATTGCAGGGCATCGAGATGTTCAGGATGGTGAACTATGATGGAAAGGGAGAACCTGTTGGAGGCCGCCAACTGGATGGCTGTGTTGATATCGTGGGCTGAGGAGACCTGAAAACCCATCTCCTCCAGGGCTTTTTGCAGGGAGATCCTGTCGGATGTGTTGTGCGCTGCCAGAAGTACCTGCAGTTCAGTTGTAACTCTTCTGTCCAGGCTCATAGGATACCTGCCACACTGTCCAGGAACTGTTCAAGTTTCAACTCCTCTTTGGCTGCCTCTTTCCAGGGAGATTCCCCCCTCTTGGAGATTGCTGCAAACTCGCCTTGTGCTGCCTTGGCTCCTTTCAGCAGTCTCGTTGCCATGGCCTTACGAAAAAGGTCAGCCGGCGGGATCTCTGCATTCTCGGTGACCGGTCTGCTATCCTGCTGCATAGTCATAAGTTTGACATAGCTGTCCAGGGCAACTCCTCCTTCCTGAAGCTGCAGGGCCTGGTCCCCCATAAGCCTCAACAGCTCCATCTGTTTTGCCACCGGAATCAGCTCTCTGTATCTCCGTAGCATTGTATTGGCCTTTTTCCAGCTTCCCAGCATTATCAGGGCCTCAGTAGCAAGCTCTGCAGCCTTGGCATTTTCTTCCAGGTCGAGGCTTCCGGAGGCCATGTTATATGTGGCGTGCCAGTCATGTTGAAGTCTCGAATGTTCCGCCTTGACCAGCATGGCCTCAGGGCTCATGGCGCCCTCAGGGCACTGCTGATCCAGAAGTGCCAGTACGTTTGAGCCTTCAGTTACTGCCTTCAGGGTTACGCAGACTCTGGCCCAGTCCAGGAGAAGGGGGCATCTCATATCATCTGATGGACCGAGCCTCCAGCTACTGTAAAAGCCTCTCGCTGCTGCCTTTGACAGTCCAAGGCTCTCCAGGGCCTGGGCAAGATAGTAATGGTGGCGGGCCGATTTCAGCTCCAGAATTCCCTCTATATGGTTATAATGGTAGTTGCATAGATGGAGCCCCTTCTTCTTCTCTATGAGCTGCTGGTCAAAGGCAGCGATAGCCCTTTTCCCAATTGGAATTGCCTGCTGTTTCAGAGTTGGGTCATGCTGAAAAGTGGTCCTGTAGTCCCAGTACCAGCTCATGGCAAGTTCCGGGGACTTGTTACTGATAAGGGCATCCATCAGTTTCAGCCAGAGCTTCTGGGTAGCCTCACGTATCATCTCCTGAACCGGATTGGATGGATCAAATCTCAGGAAATCCTTACCTGTTTCAACCGCCCTTGTGAGAAAAACCACTGAATAGTCTGTGGAGATCAGCCTCTTCCCTGCCTGTTCTGCCAGTGATATCACATTTTGCCGAAGCCTGCTGTCTGGGTTTCGCTTGAGAAACCTCTCTGCATCCAACATGGCCTTGAGGAAATTGCCCGCTTTGAGCTCCGTCTCTATGAGTTCCTTCATAACCTCGTCGGTAAGGGGGTGCCTGGGATAGAGTTTCACTATCTTTTCAAGCAATACCGCAGCATTTTGAGGGGAGGTGGTTTTGGGTTCCTTTCCTGTTACCTTTTTCAGTTTGAGAGCGGCTTTCTCCTCTATCTGCAGCAGCCTGAACCGGGCAAAGAGCCCCTCTGGCGCATTGCTGAAGTCTCTCCTTATCAGGGCATAATACTTCTTGGCCATCAGGACCTGGCCCTGTTCCCTGTATGCCTCTGCTATGGTGAACAGGGTCCTTGCCCTCAACTGCCTGGACCGAATGAGATTGAGATAGTGGAGCCAGTAATCTATAGCCTTCCGGATATCACCATCCTTTTTGGCAAACCTGGCCTTGAGTTCCAGGATCTCAGGTATCTTGGCCAAGGCATCGGGATCTCTAGTCTCTATCTTTTCTATGGTCTTCCGGGCAAGGGCTGTATCTCCTGAGGCAAGGGCCTGTTCTGCGAGGAGACACTTTGCTGTTAATGCTGCTATGCTGTCAGGAAATTGACTAAGAATCTCCATATAGAACTCCTCCACCTTTTTTCTGTCCCCCTGTACTGTCAGATATGAGACAATGGAGTTCAGGGCATCACTGGTTCTGGAGGAATCAGGGAAATATCTGAGGATGATCTTCCAGTGGGCCAGGGCTTCAGGCCAGAAGCCTGCTGCTGCATAGGCCTCGCCGATTATGTAGTATGCCTCAGGAACCATGCCGGAATCAGGGTATCGCTTTATGAAATCCTTCAGGAGATATATGAGACCCCATACCTGCTGGCCGGTAGCATATGGCTGTATCTCCATGTTGCTCCAGAAGCTCTCTATCTCAGGCTTCAGGCTCTGCCATGCCAGCTGATCCGATGTGATCTCCTCTTTCTCCTTTTCATCCGACTTTTCATTGCCTGCAGCGGCAATGGGTTGGTTGCCGGTGATGGAGATGGTCCATCCGCCCAACCAGGAGATGCGGACATCCGGCAGCAGCAGTGAAGCCATCAGGATAAGCATCAGTATAAAAATGCACTTTTTGGCAATGGATCTCTTTTTCATGACGCTCCAATATCTTTCTTGTCAGGAGCATTGAAGCAAGGAGGGTGCCAGCTACTCTGAAACCCTTTTAACCGGTTGTTTTTACAGGGTATAGTTGGAAATTGTCCAAAAGGTTAAGTAAAGGGCTCAAAAAGGGAATACAGGCAGGGATGTTGAATCCGGCTGCAAAGTCAGTTTCTTGACACTTTGCCGGATAGGCCCGGACAGGAATCTGTCCTCAGAACAGGCTCTCTAAGGAGAAAAAAACAGGGCATGCCAAGGTAGTAGGCAGCCCTGTATATGGAAGTATATGGAACCGCTGTTATGATATCATCCCAGATTATGCACTACAAAAGAGGGCAAAAATGAATTTTCTTTTTGAATCAGCTAATTGTCTGTCAATAGTCAGTTGTTTGATAGTCACCTTTTTGATGAAGCAATATTCATGTTTCTTTTGCCCTCTTTCACAGCCCTCCGGGATTGGCGAGTTTGTCCAATCTGCTTTGTTGCTCAGGGCTCGAAGTACCCAAGTACGTCTTCGCCCCTCGCTCCTCGCATCTTGGGCAAACTCGCCCATTGCATAATCCGGGATCATATGCCGAATCTGAACTGGAACGGGTCAATCTCAGGAAATATCGGGTTGGTCATCTCCAGATTGTTCAGCCTGCACTGGACTGCAGGATTTTCATAGTTTTTACCCCAGTATAATCCCTGCAAGATCCAGAATCTCTGAAGATCTTCCAGAAATAGCTCTTTCATCCTGTCCACGAAGTGACCATTGGATATGACAAAAGGAATATCGCTGTTCATGGCCTGCAGCAGTTCCCTGCCGGCCTGTGCTACTATCCTCTTGGCGATCTGGTTTTCAGGCTGGTTTTGTGCAAGGTCTGTAGCCATGGCAACGATCTCCCTTGCTGCCTCATGGGTATGCCTGTGCATCCAGGAGACTGAGCCATACATCCATTTGTCGAATGTGCCCTTGTCCCCCCATGATGAGGTGTTTATGAAAAGATCCTGATTCTTGCGGTATCTGTTGAGGTAGGTGCTGGGAGTGGTCAGTTCCGTTTCGTTCTGGTTGTAGTAGAGCTTCTTCAGGAGAAAATAGAGAAAATCTGTGCCTTCATACCAGTGATGGCCGAAGAGTTCCGCATCGTACATGGCAACGATCAGTGGTTTTTTCCAGAACCAGTTCCGGATATGTTGAAAGCGGAAGTTCCTGCTCTCCATGAAGTGTTGAGCATGTCTTGCAGCCTTTTCCATAGCCCATTCCCGCACATAAGGTTCTTTCCAGTTATGGGTCCTGGTGGTGATACGGTTGTAACGCAAGGGGCCACCCTTGAAATGAAAATCCAGATAATCCGGATCACCTGGATACCCTTCCTCACCGCTCCAGACCTGTTTTCCTGTCTCAGGGTCCCGGGCAAAAACTGCAACATCAGAGCCCTTTATGAATACAGGGGCATGAGTGCCAAACTCCGCTGGTGCATCTGCCAGGGTTACAGCATGGGTCTCTGCAAAGAAATATCTCAGGCCGGCACCATCCACAAATTTTTCTATCCCCGGCATGTATGCACATTCAGGCAACCAGATCCCATTGGGCTCCCTGCCGAAGACCTCTGTATAATCACCTACTGCTGTCTCAACCTGTGCCCTTATGGATTCAGGAAAGGCGGTGTGGAACGGCAGAAATGCGTGGGTTGCCCCACAGGTGGATATCTCAAGATAGCCGAGATCCTGGAATTTCTTGAAGGCTCTGTTCAGATCGCATCCATACCTCAGGAAGCAGTCCTTCACCTCCAGGAATCTGTTCAGGTGCATCCATGCAGTGTTGTTATAGTGGGGGGCTTCCCTTTTTGTTCGGTCAACTTCTGCCTTGGCGAGATTTATGTGGCTGTCAATATATTTCAGGAACTCCTCCTGCAACATCTCATCTCTCATCATGTTCGAAAGGGTAGGGCTAAGATCCATGGAGAGACGGAAATCCACACCTTCCTCATGGAGTTTTTCAAACATGCGGATCAAAGGGGCATAGGTGTTGTTCACTGCCTCGTGATACCATTCCGGCGGATAGCCCATTGGCTGCCAGAAGCCTGTGTCGCCATAACTGACCCTTTGCCTGATATATGGAAGATGAGCATGCAGATGGATTATCAGCAGGCCTATGGAGTGGTTTGCTGTATCCATCACTGATCTCAGCTCCCTCTCTGTGGGGTGGTTCCTGAGAGGTGGGACCTCTTTGTATTCAATTGGATTGTTCCCAGGCGATATCCTGGCAGTCTGGATCTTGTTTGAAACATCTGTCAGGTTTGTGATATCATTGCCTGCAACTGCAACAAGCTGTACCCTGTAGATCCTGTCAGGGTCCAGGTTCAGGTAGTAGTTGTCCACGCCGGGCAGATAGACCTCCGCATCCTTGTCCATCTCGTGGTAGAGATTTCCCGCCCATTCATGCATCACCTTGATATAGGTCTTGACTTCTGTGCCGGACTCCCGGTGGAGTTTAGAAAGGCGTCTCTGAAGTCTGATCTCATCAAGATGCCAGTAGCAATATCCCCGTCTTTCATCTATTGGAATAAGGACTATCTGATCAGGCTTGTTGGGTACAGGACATATATTTGAAATCATCAGGGGCAGTTCCAGATCGATCCCTTCCTGAACAATGAAGAGCCCGGCCCTGTAGGCCGGTCCATCCTTGAGTCCTGTAAAGAGCCAGTCATAGGTCTCAGGCAGGAGTTTGCCTCCCTGTCCTTCCGGGACAAACCTGCCATGTTCATCTGTGTGGTATAATCTTATTAGAATGCTGGTTTTCTCCCAGGTCATTCCTGCCTTTTCAGCCTCTTTTTTCACAACATCCCAGATGGATTCCGGGAGTCTCCACCATGCCCGGAGCTGTACCGAATCCTCCTCCCAGATCTCCCTTTTCAGCTCGAAATAGGGAGCCTTGGCAGCGATCTCAATATCGCACTCTCCAAGTAGTGACAATGTCTCTGGAGAGGCAAAGGAGACAGTGAAGATGATTTTGGCAATTTTGGGGGTGTCACCCTTCAGGGAATCCTTCTCTACTATCGCCAGATTTACCCTTTTGAGCAGGCCTGGAATGAAACGGTAGTCGGTCATGCCCATCTCTATGAGCTCTTCTGTTGGAAGATTTCCGCCAGGATCAGGATATCTGAGAACATGGAGACAGAGTTCTACCTGGTTTTCCCAGTCAAGTCCTGTTGCCCGCTCTACCTCATTTCTTATCCGTTCCCAATCTATATCGCTCCACGTGATATGATGCCTTGCCTCATTCTCCGATACCACTGAAACCTTAGGAGTATAATGACAATCTGTGGCAACTATCAGCTTGAAGTGTTCCTTGCGCACTATGCGTATCTGAAAGGAACCTATCTCATCCAGGAAAAACTCAGTGCTCTTCTGAAAGGTGCACTTTTTGGCTATTACTGTCTGCTGATCCCAGTTGCGTCTGACCTCAACCCACAGATCTTCCATGGCAGGGTTGATCGCATCTGAAATGGTATCATCCCACGCTACCTTGACCAGATTGCCTGAGATCCTGACTGTGAAATTGCTGCACTGGTGATCTTTACAGGAAAGCTGGGACTCTATAATGGGATTTTCCAATATCTTTCTGGTTGTTGCAGACATATTTCATCCTTCCTCTTGTTCAAAATATGGTAATCAGGCCTGGAGCTGTCCAATATCTCCCCGAAGATGATAAAAAATCATCTCTACCTCTCATCTTATACCCGCAAACTGCCTTTTGTTACAACCATATAATTGATAAAAAAACATGGAAACTGCTTCTGTTTCAGATTTTGAACTGTCTCGAGATAGGATGGCCGGTACCAAGAGGCTTTTCTTGTTGAATGTAGATATTCAGGTATAATTCTCTGAACGTATGGATCAACAGGGTCTGCTCAACAGGCAAGATGTAGATTATGTCAGTAAAATTAAGAGGTTAATGGTTGTAGAAGCGTTTTTTTTCGAAGGGTCCGAATTTCAGACCATGAAAAACAGGGCTACATTGTGGCTCCATGTTCTGTTTTCCTTGTAAAAGGGGAGGACAGGGTTGTCGGGAGTTCACTGTTTTACTGATTGGATAACTTACTTTGTAACGTTCACTCTTTTTAAGATGAAGACTCCTTATATATCCAAGTCCTTCCATTTTATACCTTTGAAAAAGGTGTTGTGCAGCCATGCCGTCCTGCTCCACGGGATCAAAGTCACCTCATCAAAGGTTAAATCTGTTTCCAAGGGTTGATTGATATCGTGAACACGAGAGGATATCTGCTTCTGCTCCTGGGCCTTGGGTTGTTCATCGGGCTCCTGATCTATTATGGCTTGGATGATATCTTTTCCGCCATGTCTGTAATGGGATGGGGGCTTGGAGTGGTGGTGGCATCCCATCTGCTGCCTCTCTTTATCGATTGCCTGTCATGGCGATTCCTGTTTGTATGGGAGAGGATCCCAGGTTTTCATCATATCCTCTATTCTCGCTGGATTGGAGAGGCTGTCAATGCCCTGTTGCCGTCAGCCCAGGTAGCCGGTGATGTAGTCCGGGCCAGGATCCTTGCCCTGCATGGTTATTCACCTGTACATGCCGGCGCCAGTGTCTTTACGGAGATCGCTGTTGCCCTTATCTCCCAGACCATTTTTGCCCTTATCGGCATTGTCTGTCTGATGATCATCGGTTGCCGGACCGTGATTCTCAACGGCATGATCGGCTTTGTAATTCTCATCGGTTTTTTTGCCCTGTTCTTTTTTGCATATCGCCGAGGTTTCTGGAGCGGGCTCATCGGGCTTCTATCTGTGCTGGTGGGCAAAGAGAGGATGCAGGAGATCTCCGGCAGTGCAGAGGCCATGGATCAGGCCATTAGGGAGATATATCAGCATAAAGGCTCTGTTGCCATAGCGGTTGTGCTGAGATTGATCGGCTGGATGGCTGGTGCAGTGGAGGTCTGGGTGGCTCTCTGGTTCCTGGATTCAGATCCATCTGTTCCCAAGGCATTGCTTCTGGAGAGTCTCGGGCATATGATTAGAGGTGCTGCCTTCCTGGTTCCCGGTGCAATCGGTGTGCAGGAGGGCGGTTTTGTCTTTCTGGGGAGTCTTGTAGGACTGACACCGGAAATATCCCTGAGCGTCTCTCTATCCAAGAGGGTCAGGGAGCTGGTATTGGGAATACCTGCCCTGTTGGCCTGGCAGATTGAAGAGGGGCGCAATCTGTTTTTTAGGCAGATTAAGAGGAAGAGGTAGAAGGGGTAGTAACAATCCTGTAGTTGGACCATGGTGAATATGGTCCTATATTGTGTTATTATGGTTGAGGCATAAACTGAGGAGAAAAAATCATGAATCCGGACCATAGAGGAATGCAGGGAATACGGGCCATCTTTTTCGATTATGGCGGCACTTTGGATGCACCAGGGGTCGCCTGGCTGGACAGGCTCTACGGCTACTCTACCAGAATTGGATATCACGTAGCCTTTTCAAGGTTCAGGGATGCCTATATCAAGGCTCACAGGGGGCTTGAAAGGGAGTTTCCCAGCCATCTGGATCTGGAAGGGGTTATCAGAGAGCTTATCCGCAGGACACTTCTATCCCTTGGGACCAGTGACTGGGTCCTTACCAACCAGTTGACCCGGGTTTTTTGCAGGGATAGCAGGGAGCATATCTGCAGGAACCTGCAGGTGCTTGCCAGACTGAAGAGACTCTACCGGATCGGCGTTATCTCCAACGGGTTTGGTAACTTGGAGGGGATCTGCAGAGAGACGGGGCTTATCTATGGTGTGGATCTCATGTTGGATGCACGCACCTTTGGATGTACAAAACCTACCCGGGCAATATTCATGGCTGCACTGGAGGCTGTTGGTGTTGCCCCGGAACAGGCACTCATGGTTGGTAACTCCCTTCACAAGGATGTGCGAGGCGCCATTGCTGCCGGGATGAATGCAGTATGGCTGGTCCCACCAAAGGTCAGGAAGTCTGCTGCTAAGCTCGATAAGGATGTCATGGTGATAAGCAGTCTCGATGAACTGGAGTCCCTGCTTTTGATGCAGCAGGCTGCTTGAAGATGGTGTGCCCCCTTTATACAGTGGCTTCGGTAAATCCTTGTTTATCTCTGCCTGCTTTCTGCTGACAGGGTTTTTCCCATAAGGGGGCCGGGACTCTTTTATGCAGATGTTGATTCTCGCTGCAGGTTTTGGCACAAGACTCCTGCCTGTTACAAACCATATACCTAAACCCTTGCTTCCATTCATGGATCTGCCTGCAGTTGAACGGCTGGTGAATCAGGCGGTTTCCAATGGGTTTTCTACCATTGTAATAAATGGTCATCATTTGATTCAGATGCTGTATGAATGGCGGAATGGATTGTCATTGGCCTCCCTGCCGGCCATCAGCAGGGAGGAGACCATTATGGATACCGGAGGCGCGGTGGCACATGCCAGGAATCTCCTTCACGATGATCAGCCCCTGTTGATCTGGAACGGAGATATCGTCTCAGGTCTCAATCCCCGGAGACTTATGGAATATTATGGTTCTGTAGGGGCGCCTGATGCCCTGTTGGTGGTTCACAGACGTGCGCCGTTCAACAAGCTGATGATAGCAGATGATGCAAGGATAATCTCCTTCTCCTGTCCTGGTGAGTCGGCCATGGCCTTTACAGGGATCTCCGTTATGGGACCGGATCTGATCAGGAGGGTTCCAGTTGAACCTGTTTCTCTTGTTACTGTATGGCAGCAGGCCATTGAGGATGGTTTCAGGGTGGAGGCAGTGGAACTTGGGCGGCTATGTAAGGACGGATCTGATTACTGGGAGGATTTTGGTACCTTCCATGGCCTTTTCAATGCAAACCGGTTGCTGCTGGATAGAGAACATGCAGGTTCTCCCTATCTTTCTCCTTGTGCTGAGATAGGAGATGGTGTGGCGTTTTCCGGTACCGTGGTGATAAACAGGGATTGCACTGTGGGTGATAGAGCTGTCATCTCCAATGTGGTCATGCTGCCAGGAGCCAGTATAGCTCCTGGAACCAGGGTGGATGGAAGCATAGTCACTCCATGGGGCTCCTTTAACCATGAGGCGGTCTGAAGGAAGAGGTACTGTTCCGTACTGCTTCGTTTTACGCTATGATCCACGGCAGCAAACCATCTGTTTCAAGGAGAAGTTGTTGATAAAGGATCAGTGTAAGGAATACCTGACAGGTTTAGGGCTCAGGGCTCTGTTGAAATTCATAGAGGTCTGGATGGGCAGTTGCAGGGTACAGGAGGAGTATCATCCCGAGGCCAGGGCGTTATTGCAGAGGGGTAAGACCGGGGTTGGTGCCTTCTGGCACAGTCAGATCCTCTATCTGCTCTATTATCTCAGAAAAAGGCCCGCAGCCATCATGGTAAGTGGCAGCAGCGATGGCCAGCTCGTGGTAAATGCCCTGGAGCTCTGGAACCAGTATCCGGTTCGTGGATCGCGTTTCAAGGGTGGAAGCAGTGCTGTAAGGGAGATGGCCCGGCTCATGAAAGAGAAGAATCTCCATGCAGGAATAGTGGCAGACGGGTCCAGGGGGCCTGCTCAAAAGGTGCAGGTCGGTGCCCTGATCCTATCCAGAACTACAGGGCGACCTGTCGTGCCTATTGCTTGTGCAGCAAAACCAGCCTATTATTTCGGCAGCTGGGACAGGATGTTTCTCCCTCTCCCATTGTCCAGGGTAGCAGTTGTGTTTGGTGAACCGCTCCATGTACCGGCAGATGCCAGGGGGAGAGGCATTGAAGGTTATCGGCAGAAACTGCAGGAGGGGCTCAACCAAGCCACGCACAGGGCGGGGCAACTGGTAGGCATTGTTTCTTGACGGTGTGGAATGATTGCTGGAGAAAGAGAAAGTCAGGCGGATGGCACCTCCCTGGACTGGACTGCTCTGTCAGGTCTGGAGCAGGAGATCCTGATGGATCTCCGGGAAAAGGGACCCGATTGCGCCAAGTTTCTGTCAAGACGTTTTTCTGTCCATCCTTCTGAAATGATGAATCTTTTGAATAATCTCAAGGAAAGAGCCTGGATAGAACGGGTCAAGGGTACGTTTCTCCATAAAAAGGGGCTAAAGAGACCAAAACATATGAACCATACCTACTTTCAGTTATCCAGGCCTGGGGAGCTTGAGATAAGGCGCTGCTTGAGGTCTGGAAGGGAGGCTTAGAGGCTGTCATGGATATCCCAAGTTTTGGACATATCTCTTTCAACTGGTTGGATCTCTTCCTCACAATTCTCTTTGTGGTTCTGGTAATTCGGGGGCTGTTCACCGGTTTCAGCAAGGCTGCCTCAACCCTTCTCGGTGTGATAGTGGGATTTTGGGTGGCTAGCAATCAGTACCCGCTGGTCTCATCCCATCTTTCGCTCTTTATCCACAATCCATTATGGAGGGACCTCGGCGCCTTTTTCCTGCTTTTTCTCGTGGTTTATATCGGTTTTCTCGTGGCCGGTATAATTATCCACGGTTTTTTCAGATTCTTGAGTCTCAAATGGCTGGATTCCATTCTGGGCGGAGTCTTCGGATTCCTGAAGGCCATGGTATTCGCAGGGATGGTTGTTTTCATCCTCACCCTGACCCTTCCAGAGAAGTCGCCGCTTCTGAAGGGTTCCAGGCTTTATCCTGTGGTGAGTGACGTGGCGCATTGGATGACATCCATGGTGCCGGAAAATCTCAAGGCCAAATTCATGTGGAAATGGAGGAAGATGGAGGATCATACCGTCTGATTCCTCCTCACCCCTTTTTCCTGCCCAAAGGGGCTGTTGCCATCATTTTTTTTCTGTCCCTTGGCCTTCATGCAGTTTTCCTTGACCGGTTATGCTCCAGTTTTTTTCCTGCTTAGTTCCTTTTTTGCGAAGTTTTTTGAATCTATTATGCAAAGTGAATTATCGAAAATTCAGGACGTTTTCCATAAAGATAGGGCATCTGGAGCCGTAAGGCTCGATCTTGAGGCCAGGGGGCTCTCCAGGGCTGCGGTCTTTCTTTCCATGGCAGTATCTTCCATGGAAAAGGGTGGGCGTGGGCCTATACTCTGGGTGTGTCAGGATATGGAGACGGCCCATACCCGGGCCAGGGAGCTGAAAACTCTCCTCTCCTGTTCAGTCTGTCTCCTTCCTCCCCTGGAAGAATTGCTGTTTATGCCAATAGTGCCTTCTAGGGGGTTGGTATCAGAGAGGATTCAGGCCCTGGATGCCCTGGCCTCTATGGATGATGCTGTTGTTGTCGCCCCTGTAGAGGCGTTGGCAGAGCCCCTGCCTCCCCATCATATTCTCTCTTCAGTTAGTGAGACCGTATCAGTTGATGATGAGATCGGAAGGGATATCCTGGCAGACTGGCTGGTTGATGCTGGTTATGAACCTTGCCGGATAGTGACCCGCATTGGTGAATTCGCTGTAAGAGGCGGAATAGTCGATATCTTCTCTCCTGGGTTGCCATATCCTGTGCGTCTCGATTTCTTTGACGATATGGTGGAGTCCATAAGGTATTTTCATCCTGACTCCCAGAGATCCATGAAGGAGCTTGAACAGGCACGGCTCCTTCCGGTTACGGAGTTTCTTCTGGATTCCTCCATGATCGAGAAGGCAAAGGGACGCCTTATCAGCAAAGCCTCTAAGCTGGGTATCTCCGCCTCTGCTGTTACTGAGATCAGGGAGCTTTTATCTCAACGGCGCACCTATGAGATGCATTGCGGCGTCCTCCCCATCCTTTATGAAAACCCGGGAAGACTCATGGATTATCTTGGGGCTGAGGGTAGCATGATACTGGAACAGCCTGCTGAATCTGTTCACAGCCTGGAGCAGACCCTTGAAGAGAGGGAGACACTCTATCAGGATGCCTTGGCAAGAGAGCGGGTTTTTGCAGGGTTCACAGAGTATCTTTTGCCGGTCAATGATCTCTCCCGAGGTTTCAGAAAGAAAAGAAGGATCATGGTATGGGCGTCTGACATCTACAGAGATGCCGGCCTATCTGATGGGTTTGATTCGGAAACTCCTCTATATTCCGTCCGGGTAGATATTCAACCACTGAGCATTCCGAGTCTGAGCCTCTCCTTCAGAAAGGGCAGGGAGCTCTTCTCTCCAGTGGCAGAGATGCTCCAGGAGTGGGTCAATGATGAGGGGTGCAGGGTGATCCTGCTGGCATCTGATGATGGACAGCTCAGGCGAATCAGGTCCCTGCTCTCCCATTATGGTCTCCAGGCAGAGGAATTATGCCAATCTGCATGTGATAGGGGGCATCCTGAAGTTACGGGAGCAGGTCCTTGTCTCGGCAGGGTGGTTTCATGGTCTGCTGGCCAGGAACCAGGACTGTTCCTTCATGTAGGTTGGTTGCAGGAGGCTGCTTCCATCCCTGATCTTGGGGTAAAGATCCTGCCTGATCACCTGATTTTTCAGATTGCCAGGGCCGATGCCGGCAGGGAAGGTAAAAGGCGGCACCGGAAAGGGGTGCGGCCTGTCTCTGCTGCTGAACTCAAGGCAGGTGAGCTTGTGGTTCATAGGGATCATGGCATAGGCAGATATATTGATCTGGAGCTCATAGAGATAAATGGCATAGAAGGGGAGTATTTTGTCCTGGAATATGCTGCAGGAGACAAGCTCTACCTTCCTGTTGACCGGATTGGCTTGCTGACCCCATATGTGGGGGTTGAGGGAAGGGAGCCGAGATTGGATAAATTGGGCAGCCGTTCCTGGCATACCCGAAAGGGTAAGGTAAAAAAGGCCCTTCAGGAGATAGCCCACGATCTCGTGGATCTCTATGCCCAGAGAAAGCTGGCCAGGGGCGTGGCCTTCTCCCCTCCGGATGAGATGTTCAGACAGTTCGAGATGGATTTCCCCTATGAGGAGACCAGAGATCAGGCCGCTGCCATCCAGGATGTCATTTCTGATATGGAACAGCCTCAGCCAATGGACCGGCTGGTCTGTGGAGATGTGGGATACGGCAAGACCGAGGTGGCTATGCGGGCTGCCTTCAAGGCCGTGGAGGATGGGTATCAGGTAGCGGTCCTGGTGCCTACCACCCTTCTTGCCGAGCAGCATGAAAGGACATTCAGGAAGCGGTTCAAACGGTTTCCGGTGTGTGTGGAGGCCCTGAGCCGAATGAAACCTCCGCGGATGCAGAAGGCCATTGCACAGGCAGTCAGGGATGGCAGTGTTGATATCCTTATTGGTACCCACAAGATCCTGGGGATGGCTCATCTTTTCAGGAGGCTTGGGTTGCTGATAATAGATGAAGAACACAGGTTCGGTGTCAGGCATAAGGAGCAGATAAAAAAGATAACCGCTACTGTTGACTGCCTCACCCTGACGGCTACGCCTATTCCCAGGACCCTTCAGCTCTCGCTCCTGGGACTAAGGGATCTCTCCACTATCGAGACGGAACCCCCTGGAAGGCAGTCAGTGAGCTGTTTTCTGGCTGAGGCCGATGACTCCATCATCAGAAATGCCATTCTTAGGGAGTTGGACCGGGGAGGACAGGTATTTTTTGTGCATAACAGAATAGCTGGATTGGAGCGGATAGCAGAGAAGGTCAAGCGGCTGGTTCCACAGGCCAGGACAGCTCTGGCACATGGACGTATGGATCCGGCAGAACTGGAGCGGATAATGGTCTCGTTTGTCAGGGGAGAGATCGATTGCCTTGTCTCCACCACCATTATTGAATCAGGGCTGGATATTCCGTCTGCCAACACCTTGATAGTCAACAGGGCAGATATGCTGGGGCTTGCAGAACTTTACCAGTTGAAAGGAAGGGTAGGGCGCGCCAGCACCAAGGCATATGCCTATTTTTTGGTGCCTCATTTGCCATCCCTTGGCAAGGATGCAGTCCAGAGGCTAAAGGCATTCATGGAGGCAGCAGAGGATGGTGGTGGAATGGGACTTTCCATGCAGGATCTCCGGATCAGGGGCGGCGGCAATCTGCTGGGACTGGTGCAGACAGGAAGGGTTGCGGATGTAGGCTATGATCTCTATCTTGATCTCCTGGCTGAGGCAGTTGCTGAACTCCAGGGCAAGGATCTGGAGCCAGAATTGGATCCAGAGATCAATCTTGGATCTCCAGCCTTCATACCCCAGGAGTATATCCCTGATATTGCCTCAAGGGTTGAGACCTATCGCCGTCTTTCCAGGGCAGGTCGGGATGGGGCAGGCGAAGAGCAATCTCTGATAGAGATAGCCCTTGAGCTGGAGGACCGTTTTGGGCCATTGCCCCCGGAGGTGAAGAACCTCATCTCTGTTATGGAGATAAAGGGTGCTCTGGTTAGATTGAGGGCATTAAAGCTGGAAAAGGCTGTCTCTCAAGACCCAAAGGGAAGGGCCAGGATTGTGTTGACCTTTGGGCCTCAAGGACCGCCTGGAGTCGATGCACTGCTGAAGGCAGCTGCTGATGGCAGGATTCATCTCCTGCCAGACAGCCGTATAGCCCTGCACCTGAAACCCGGAACGGATCATCAGGAATTTCTTGCCAATGTATTAAAGGGGTTGAATGAACTCATAGGACTTACTAAAAAGACATAAGGAAATCAAAAAAGGAGGCCGGTAAATTGAACCGACTTTTGATATTGCTGTTTATGTTCGTTTTTTTGGTGATCAGTTCAATGGCTGCAGGATCCCAGGCTGCAATAGTGGACAGGGTAGTTGCAGTGGTGAATGGAGAGCCTATCACCCTGGCAGAGCTGGAGAAGAGGGCAGCTCCTCTTCTGAAGAAACATATAACAAGTGACATGCCTGTGAAGGAGAAGGTCCGGTTAAAGCGGGAGATCTTTGCCAAGGTGCTTCCCCAGATGATCGATGACAAGCTGGTGGATGAGGAGATCAAACGCCTTGGTATCACCGTGGATGATAGTGAAGTCAATGGAATGATCGATCGTATCTGCAGGGAAAACGGGATAACCCTGGATGAGTTTGTGGCAAAACTCAAGGAACAGGGAGTGACCCTGGATCAGTACAAGGAACAGGTTAGAAAACAGATTGAGCGTGCCAGGCTGATAAATGCTCAGGTGAAGCAGAAGATCGTCATAACGGATGAACAGGTGAAAACCTTTCTTCGATATAAATATCCCCAGTCCAGCAGGTATGGTGGCCCGTATTACAAGATTGAACAGATACTGATAGTGCCGGATGATGTAGATCCAAATGGGAGAAAGGCAGCTCTTGAGAGGGCAAAAAAGGCACTGAAGGAGCTCAAGGCAGGAAAGGATTTTTATGAGGTGGCTTCCCGTTACTCAAATGCAGGCAGAGACGGTGTAGAGCTTGGCGTATTCAGTCTGGACGAGATGGCCCCTGTTCTGCGTAATGCCATAGAGGGTTTAAAGCCAGGTGAGACCTCTGGAATAGTAGAGACAGCTACAGGATTTCAGATTCTGCGTCTTGCAGGTGTAACCAACTCTAAAGAGGAGGAGTTTGATCCCCTGCTCATGGAGGAGGCCAGGGCAAAACTGTATGATATTGAGATCAATAACAGGTTTCAGGAGTGGTTGAATCAGTTGAGGTCCAAATCATCCATCAGAATCCTTCTGTAATCCTGGTCAATTAACATTGAAGAGAGAGGTGTAGATGAATTCCAATGATCAGGTCGAGTCAGTCTCTCAGGGCCTTGGAATGGCCGATGAGACCATAGGTGAATTCCTCAAGAGAGAGCGGGAACTAAGGCAGATATCCTTGGAGGAGATAGCCGAGGAGACCAAGGTCTCTATGGGACGCCTGCGGGCACTGGAGGCCAACCAGTTCGATCAGCTTCCGGCACCAATTTATATTCGTGGTTTTGTCAGGATCTATGCAGAGTATATCGGTCTTGATCCGGCAGAAGTGATGATGCGATTCGAGGATGAACTTTTTTTTGATGAGCAGGAGACTCAGACCCGGAGTTCAGGTTTCAAGACCTTGGACGAGGAAAGGGTGGAATCGAAGCGGCGTCTTTTTGTTGTGCTGGCCATCATCCTGGTTGCTGCCCTGCTGGTGGCAGGCGGGCTATATTACTATTTTGATCAGCAAAGCAGACAGAACACAGTTCTGGAGGAACTCAATATGCCTGCAGGCAGTAACGTCCAGGAATCTTCAGGCCTGGCAGGTGGGCTCAAGGGAGATAATATCCTCCCTGGAACAGGTAATGAACGGTCTGTGCCGGAGAAGGTCGGTGATTAGCCGGCCTGGCAGGTGTTGATCTTCGAGTATTCCTTCAATGCCCGAGGTTGTCAATTCCCTCTCGTTTGTCCTTTTCGCCCGTGACTTTGGGGAGTCGGATAAGATCGTAACCCTTTTTTCCAGATCCCGGGGTAAACAGAGGGCAATAGCAAAGGGGGCCAAGAGAAGTGTTAAGAGATTCCTCAATGCCCTTGAGCCCTGCAATCTTCTGGAGACCTCTCTGGTCCTTTCAACAAGGCAGGGAGGGCTGGACAGGATAGACAGCTGTTGCATCAAGGAGACCTTTCCTGGAATTCGTTCCTGTTACAACCGCTTTTTGTCAGCTACTTTGGCGTGTGAACTGCTGGATCTTTGGCTAAAGGACCTTGATCCCCATCCGGGACTGTTCGGCCTGTTGAATTGGCATCTGACCGAGATGAACAGGAGGGAGCAGCCTGGTCGTATGGCTATAATATTTGCAGTCAGGACACTTTCTCTGGTTGGGTATGGTGGGCAGCTTGGCCGCTGTATCAAGTGCAACAGTGAACTGCATGGCAGAGGCATACAGTTAAAGCCGGAGCAGGGAGGTTTTCTGTGTGGCAGTTGCTGGTCAGGTGAGCCTGTTGGGAAAAATATCTTTGCGGCCGGGGCTGCAAGATCCCTTGCTTTTTTTCAGGACGCACCCTATGAATCCCTTTCCAGGCTGAGACTATCACCGGATCTGATGCTTCAGTGCTGGAATATTGTATCCGTGCTCCACTCAGTATTCTTGCAACGGACTCCCAAGTCCTTTCAGATGGTTTCCCGTGTCCGGGAGAGTTTTTTCAGCAGTGCTGGCAGTGAGGTGAAGGGTGCTGGTTACGGCAATAGCAGGGCCTCAAACTCCAACTGATTGAGGGAAAGGCAGGAGGAATGGCAGAGGAGAAAAAGAATAATAACAACAGATTCAGCCCTGAAGAGATATGGAAGTGGTATCCCCATGCCCCTGTTCATGCCAACCCGTCGAGATATGTGATAGATCAGCTTGATCAGAAGGAATCCTGGAGGCTTTTCAGGATCCTGGCAGAATTCGTTGATGGTTTCGAGGAGATGGTAAAGACCTATCCTGGGGTAGCGGTTTTTGGTTCAGCCAGAGTAAAGCCGGAAGACAGTTATTATCAATGGGCAGAGACCATTGCCAGAGGGCTGGCCAATGCAGGTTATTCCATTATCACCGGAGGCGGCCCGGGTATCATGGAGGCTGCAAACAAGGGAGCCTTTGAGGCCGGCGGGATCTCTGCAGGTCTGAACATTCGCCTTCCACATGAGCAGAAGCCCAATCCATATACCAACATCAGTCTTGATTTCCGTTATTTTTTTGTCCGGAAGGTGATGTTGGTCAAGTATGCGGTAGCCTTTGTTATTCTGCCTGGAGGATTTGGTACACTGGATGAATTCTCTGAGGCAATCACCCTGATCCAGACCCATAAGATAAAACCCTTTCCTGTAATCCTTTTGGGTAGTGATTACTGGAAGGATTTTGTTAAATGGATGGAGAAGACCATGTTGTCAGCAGGCATGATAGCTCCTGAGGATCTGGAGATCTTTCATATCATAGATGATCCCGAGATGGTAGTGGAGACAATCAAGGAGATTGTCCCACTAACTTACCAGGGAGAGGGTGAAGCCCCTTGCTGCAAGCTTTATTGACAGATTTCCCTTGTAATTATTCAATTTCTCCGGCAGGAGATGGTTTTTAAACTCTGGTGACAACCGTTGATATGAACCTGGTGTCCAGTTCTTTGGCAGAACAGTCATCAGGGCCTGGCAGCAGCTCCTGGGCAGCGTCTTCTATGCAGTTTTCAAAGAGCTGTTTCACATGCTCCTTGGATAGCCCACTCTTTCCGGCAATCCCCATTATTGTTTCATCTGATATAGAGAACTCCTGCTGGTGATTCTCCGTGGGCCTTGTTGAATGGCGCAATTTTGGCTGAACCTTCAGGATATCCTGGATGGATAAGGGAGAGAGGAGAAACCCTTTACCCAAAAAGAGGTTTATAACTCCGGTGGTAATGGCAACTGGCAGTTCCAACTCGTTCAGGTCCATCAGGTTGGTAGAACTCCAGTCAATCTCATTTCGCCACTCTTCCGGGACTGGGTTGAGCAATGATGCCACCTGGATCAGGCTGTTTGCTTTGATCAATCTTTTAAGTGTTTCTTGCAGATGCGTTACTGATGAAAATGGTACAGGTTTTCCTGTACCCTTATCATGAAACAGGGGACGTTCCCTGTGCAGAAGATCAACTGTTTCCCGCAGGTCCTCCGGGAGATAGCGGAATAGTTTGGCTTGCTTAAGCTCCCGCGCCATCCCTTTGAGTTGTCTTATGGATGTATTGGCGACCCTGATCAACTCCTCAATATGGTACCCGGCAAGGATATCTGCAGGGGCAACCCCTTTCAGGGATATCAGGGACTCCATGCCCAGGTTCAGGAGACTGAATGCCTTCTGTATGGTGGCTGAAAGGGCTTCAGGATCATCCAGATCTGCCAGATCCGCCATGAGGAGTTTATTGACTGCACCTATCATCTCAAAGATTATCCTGGCCATAACCTTTTGACCCTGAAGATCCTGAACTGCCTGCAGCACCAGAGGGGCCCCATACATATAAAGGGTTGGAATAAACAGGGGCATGGGCAGCTCTTCTATGATGCGATCCATGTTAAGGATATTCTTGGGAATTTCATGCATTTCGTCGGGCCTCAGCGGAGCGTAGATCTCTATGGAATC
>Ga0256840_1001349_pt1 | contig 23351 bp, 19 predicted proteins | sample 355202metaG_FD_185969 | JGI IMG/M metagenome (GOLD analysis project Ga0256840, IMG submission 185969) | Hydrothermal vent microbial communities from Mid Atlantic Ridge, Atlantic Ocean - 355-202 | ecosystem: Environmental > Aquatic > Marine > Hydrothermal vents | place: Atlantic Ocean: Mid...
TAGATGAAGTCATAAAAGTCTTAGATGACCCACGGCTCTTTCATGTGCATTTTATATGGGTATATCCTCTAAAGCCAGAACATCTTGATGTACTTAGAAGAACACAAACAAATATTGTCATAGAAAACAATGTTAGGGGTGAGTTTGCAAGTATTTTAAAAAGCTATGACATAGACATTCATCATCGTGTGCTTCAGTCAAACGGTTTTAACTTTTTTACAGACCTGTTAAAAGAACAATTGAAAAAAGTCATAAAGGATTTGGGATGAAACATCCACTTGACAGAACTAACATAAACAATGCTTGGTGTCCAGGATGCGGTAATTTTGGGATATTAACGCTCATAAAAGAAGTACTCACTGAGCTTGAAATGGATAACAAAAATACCGTCATAATCTCTGGTATAGGACAATCTTCTAAAACGCCCTACTACATCAATACACACATGTTTTCTGGTCTTCATGGACGTGCACTTCCCGTTGCCACAGCCATTAAAGTTTCCAATCCATCACTCAACGTCATAGCTGAAGGAGGTGACGGAGACATGTATGGTGAGGGTGGTAATCATTTTATGCATACCATCAGGCGTAATCCTGACATCGTACATATAGTCCATAACAACATGGTCTATGGTCTCACAAAAGGACAAGCTTCTCCTACAAGCCAAAAAGACTTTAAAACACTTGTCCAGCCAAAAGGAGTTAGTAGTGAACCATTTAATCCTATATCTGTTGCCTTAGCATTAAAAGCAGGGTTTGTCTCACGTGTCAATATTGGTAACTATGCCCATGCAAAAGCTGTGCTCAAAGAGGCATTTTTACACAAAGGCTATGCTTTGGTCGATATCTTTCAACCCTGTGTGGTCTTCAATAAAACCAATACCTATCAATGGTTCAGTGAAAATACCTATGAATTAGAAAATGATTATGACAGCAGTAGTCTTCCCTCTGCGATGATTAAAGCACTTGAAAATAATCCTATACCTATCGGTATATTTTATCAAATAGAACATGTGACATTTGAAGAGCATATGAGAGGAGATGACAAAAGTGCTCTATTTATGATAACACATGATTTAACTAAAATACAAAAATTGTTTGAAAGATATTAATTACTTGAGTAATCACATTCTAAATTGTGTGAATTGTATCCCTTTACATTTTAAAGGTAAAAAACAACTTTTTTAAACTATTCTTCAAACCTTTTATCGCTATAATCTAAGCTATGAAAGACAGTATCAAAATATTTGCAGGGGATTTAAAAAACGCTTTTAAAGACCTCTTTCCCATTATCGTTGTTGTGGCATTGTTTCAAGGACTCATCATTCAAGCTGTGCCTGACAATCTACTGTCGATAGTCATTGGTCTAACTATCGTTGCCATAGGGCTTGCACTCTTTATTCGTGGTCTTGAGCTTGGTATCTTCCCCATAGGAGAAGGACTTGCCATAGACTTTGCTAAAAAAGGCTCTGTCTTTTGGCTACTCACTTTTGCCTTTACCATAGGCTTTTCTACCACCGTAGCAGAACCTGCACTCATAGCCATAGCAGACAAAGCCGCTGTCATTTCTCATGGCTTGGTCGATGCTTTTTGGCTTCGTATGACTGTGGCTTTGTCTGTTGGCTTCGCCATTGCTCTTGGCACACTACGTATCTTACTTGGACACCCTATAGCGTACTACATCATATCTGGGTATATCATGGTTGTTGTGGTTACCTTTTTTGCACCCCCTGAGATTATCGGGCTTGCCTATGACTCTGGTGGGGTGACTACTTCTACCGTGACCGTACCACTTGTAGCTGCACTAGGCATAGGACTGGCATCTAGTATCAAGGGTCGAAACCCTGCCATAGATGGTTTTGGTCTCATCGCTTTTGCCTCACTTACCCCTATGATATTTGTGCAAGTTTATGGCATCATCGTCTATAACTTTATGGATGCACCCACAGCAGTACAAGCCATAACAACTGCAGTTGAAGGTGGAAAACATGTAGCATCTGAGTACACTTTTTCAGCCTATGACACCTTTATGGCTTTGGTTGACACCATTAAAGATGTAGCCCCTATTATCATAGTTATCTTTTTCTTTCAATACATCATTATAAAAAAACCTGTGGCTCACCTAGCGAAAATTATTACGGGTATTATCATGGTAGTTTTAGGCTTGTATGCGTTTATAGTAGGTCTTGAGATGGGACTTTTTCCTATAGGTGAGACTATCGCCTTACAACTCACTAGCATGGGAAACAACCTGCTCATCTACCTCTTTGCCTTTCTCATAGGTTTTTCCACCACTATGGCAGAGCCTGCCCTGCTTGCCATTGCCATTAAAGCAGAAGAGATAACAGAAGGAAACCTTAAACAAAATATTCTTAGAATGGTAGTAGCACTTGGTGTAGCAGTGGGCATAAGCTTGGGTGCATACAGGCTTGTATCTGGTGATCCTATACATTACTATATCATCGCGGGTTATGTATTGGTCATCATCTTTACCTACTTCGCACCAAAGAACATCGTACCTATAGCCTATGACTCTGGTGGTGTGACGACATCAACAGTCACTGTACCCTTGGTCGCTGCATTAGGTCTAGGTTTGGCAGAAAACATAGAAGGACGCAACCCACTCATAGATGGTTTTGGTCTCATCGCTTTTGCTTCACTCTTTCCTATGCTAACAGTGATGGGGTATGGTATACATGCAGAGTATTATAGGAAGAAAAAAGAGAAACAATCTCAAATTGAAGGAGAAAAATCATGAAATTTACCGCACTCATCGCAGTCATACAAGACAAAGATGAAGAAGCAGCCATAGAAGTGGCTAAAACTCACGGGGCTGGGTCTGTGACTATACTCCATGGGAAAAGCATAGGTCTTGAGGAGAAGAAAGTATTTTTTGGACTTACTTTAGAGGAAAATGTTTCCGCACTGCTTTTTGTCTTGCCAAGAAAACTTTCGATGAAAGTCATGAAAGCCCTGCGAGAAGAATTTGACATAGACAATCCTGAAAATGGAGGCTTTGCCTTCACCATGCCACTAAGCCATGTCGCAGGACTTGACACCAAAGAACTACATAAATTTGAAGATGATATTAAATGTATGCTGTAAAACATATCTTAAAAAAGGAAAGAACATGTTAGTAAAAGAAGTAATGACCCCAAAGGGAAAACTTATCTCAGTAGAACCAACCGCCACCGTGAGAGAAGCTCTAAAACTTATGCGTAAACACTCTGTACGTTCTATCATCGTAGACAAAACACAAGATGATGGTGCCTATGGTTTAGTTACATTCAAAAATATACTGCAAAGTATCGTAGCAGAAGATGGCGACATTGACCTTCTCAATGTTTATGACATAGCAGCCATTCCCGCCATGTCCCTCTCATCTAAACTCAACGTTAAGTATGCTGCTAAAATGATGGTTACCTCAAGTATCAAACGTATCCTTGTAGTAGATAACAATGAACTTCAAGGTATCCTCACTATGACAGACATCATCGAGATACTTATGGATAGCGTGGAGTAAACCTACTTTTTCTTTATCTTTGGAAAAGTGAGTTTAAACGTACTCCCTTCTCCTTTTTTAGAGTCTAGTCCCAGTTTTATTTTGTACTTTTTACAAATAGAAAGCACAATACTAAGCCCTATACCAAAGCCACCACGTTCATCTCCTGCACGGTAGTACCGTCTAAAGATATCTTCTTGCATCTTTTCATCGATACCTATACCTGTATCTTTGACAGATAGTATCTTATCTTTTAACGTCACAGTGATAGTATCTCCCACATCAGAATATTTAATCGCATTAGAGATAAGGTTGTCTATCAGTCTATATACAGAACGCTTAGGCATATGTATTTTAGTAGGCTCCAAGTCTAAGATGATGCCTAGTCGTTTAGAGTCAATCAATTCTTTTATAAACTCTACTCTCTGCATTACAATAGTCGCTAAACATAACTCTTCAGAAGGCTCAACACCACCTTCAAGTCTATAGGTCAAAGAACTATACATAGTACTTAAACGTTTTGCAGAAGCTTCTAAACGTTTCATCTTTTTAGGTTCTACATCTTTCAACGACTGGATAGTCATAAGTATGGCAGATATGGGGGTATTTAGTTCGTGTGTCGTATCTGAGATAAATTTATCTAAAGACTCTATCTGTTCACGTACTGGCTGTAAAAAAAGTCTGCCTAAAAAGTACCCTACTACGCCCATGAGTATGAAAGAGAAAATCAAGTACCCGATGATTTTAACCCGTAAATCATCTAATGCTTGAGCCAAATCATTTTCTTTTAGTACAATATATCGTACACCCAAATGTTCGCTCACATCTTCTGAAACGGTATAACATTTTTTATTTTTTATAAAAAAATCTGTATCAAAGCGTGCAACATCATTTATCTCACTATAAATTGGCTTTTTATTGACATCATAGTACCCTGCATCAAAACGACAATGTTTAAGGTTTTTAAGAAAATATGCTTTATTAAAAGGTTTTAATGTATCTTTATTTTCCGCATTTTTCATCGCTTTCATGGCAATGTCAGAGCTAAGATTACGTGCTTGGTACATCATCTCAAACTTCATGGCTGACTTCATAGAAGCAAGATTGTTTTCAAAAAACAAATACCCTATAATCGCTAGCAATATAAATACCGATGCTAAATAGACAGATAAAAATCTAAAGAGAGATATCCGCTCATACGATGTTAAAACGATAACCTTCTCCTTTAATGTTGTCAAAATACTCTTTTTCAAACATTTTTCTTAAGTTTTTGATGTAGGTACGTATGGTCGCATGTGTAGGTACATGTTCATCATCCCATACATTTTCTATGATCTCATCACAGGAGATAATCTTACCTGTGTTACGTATGAAGTATTCTAAAACCTGAGCTTCTTTCTGACGCATTTCTATGACCTTATCTGCCATAAAAATCTGGTGAGCTTTAGGAACAAACTTCATACCATCAAACTCTATCTCTTCTTGAAGTCTGTAAAGTCTTACTATGTGTTCTATGCGAGCATTGAGTTCTTCAAGTTCAAAGGGTTTACGTAGGTAGTCATCTGCACCAAGGTCAAAACCTTTTTTGAGGTCGTCTATACCTGCAAGTGAAGTGATGTAAATAGCAGGAGTGGTGTTTCCGATTTCTCTTAAGTAAGAGAGTATTTCAAACCCGTCAATGTTAGGGACATTGACATCTAAAAGTAACATGTCATAGTTATGTACACCTATAGCATCTAAAGCTTTTTCGCCATCAAAAAAACTTTCTACTCCATAGCCTTGTTCTACAAGAAACTCTTCTATAATCTCTTGTAAAATAACATCATCTTCTAGTAACAATATCTTCATGTGTAGCCTTTGAACTTATTCATAATGACATTGTAACATAGTGACTGTGTAAGAGAGTACACAAAGAAGATATAATATGGGATTATAGATTAAAATCTCTGTGCATTTTTAAATTCTGAAATTTCACTCTCTACCATTTCATCACTATTTAATGAGACGTAACAGAGCAAAGCTCTTTATACTACGTTCTCACTATGAGTTCTTCAGCAGAAGGCTCAAACAACAGGTTGTTTAAAATCTCTGTGCATTTTTAAATTCTGAAATCTCACTCTCTACCATTTCATCTATCATACGGACATAGAGATCATTTATGAGGTTAGGTGAGAGGTCTAGAGAGATGGCTTGGGCTCTTACATTTGAGATGACATCAGCTATTCTATCTTCTGCTTTGACTTCTTCTACAGAAGTTTTAAAATGTGCTATTTGTTTGATATACTCATTTCTTTTGGCTATGAGTTTAACGATATCTCTATCTACTGCATCTATCTCAACTCGTGCTTCATCTAAGGTATTACACTTTTTCATTTCCATTATTTATCCTCTTCTGTCTTTTATATAATAATTATATCCTAAAAAATCTAATATATTTTATGTATGGTAATGAGTGGGAGAGAAAAAAGAAGGGAGGCAAGACATATCCCCAAAAAGGGGATAGTATGTTTAAATCATATTTTAGTTCAACATATGATAAATAGCAGGTAACCAACCTAAACTATCTGTCGTTTTAAACTTAACGGTTTGTCTTGTTTTACCACCATAACCATTGTTGGCTATGATGACTGCTGTATACTCTGTACCGCTTTGAAGACCTTTTAACGTATACCGTGTTTTGTCTTCGCCTACTGTGGCTATGAACTTACCATTTAGGTAAATATCGTATGCTATTTCATAGTAGCTGTCTAACCAATGTATTTCTGTACTATTATCTTTTAAATTATGCGTATGTGCAACATAGAAACCATGCGTACATATGCCACATGGTATAACTGGGTTAGGTGTACAACCAGCACATGCTGAAGGATAAGTACTCTCTACAAAGTCATTTTTGATATCTGTTTCACCCACACCTACTGTAACATTGATAGTATTTAATAAAGCATTATGTGTTTCATTATCTGCTCCACCTTCATCTTCACTAACATCGTAGTACCCACTAGGTTGTGCCTCTTGGATATAATAATTTCCAGGTGGCACACTAAATCTATAGTTACCATTAGCATCTGTAGTGGTTCTCGCTACTTCAGTACCATTTGGATTATACAATACAAGTGTTACGTTTGCTATTGGTTTTAGGTTGCCACTAGAATCTTGTGCACTTACATTACCTGTAATAACACCTGCACCATTAAATGGCATAGTCACTGTAGCAGGATCAGACTCTATACCTGCAGCATCAGTAGTCGTATAGTCAAATGTAATGACTACATTTCCATTATTTGGATCAACAGTAAGTTTCGATGGATTGAAATTAGGTATCACTTGTCCTGGGGTTACTGCTACTCCATTATAGTAAAGTGTTCCACTAGTTGGTAGTGTTTTGATAGTTACAGTTGTTGGTGTACCATCTTCATTATCACTTACTTGTAGAGCTGGTACAGGTACTTGTGTATTACCTCCAGGGTTGTTTTGTATTGGCTTACTCACATCAGATGCAACTGGCTTTTTGTTAATACCAAAGTCAATTTGAGGGATAGTAACTGTCCCCAAAGTAACAGAGATGGTACCATCTGCTGTGCCATCATTTCCTGCACCTGCTGAGTTGATGTTTTCTCCTGTATTATTCCAATTTGTTGGAAGGTCAGAAGCTGTGGCACTTGGTGTAGTTGCAAGTACTACAGTATAGCTTATATTTGCTGTTACACCATCTGCACCGGTAAAGCTATAGCTTCCGTCTGCTCCTATAGGTGTAGTTGCTACTACTGTTACACCATCTGCTGCTAATAGTGTGGCATGAAGCTGTGTTCCATCTGGTTTAGGTATAGGTGCACCATTCACATCTGCATCGCCATCACCATCGTTAAAGACATTTCCAGATATACCTAATCCTGTAAACGGCATAGTCACCGTTGCTGGGTCTGATTTTACACCTGCTGCATCTGTAGTCGTGTAGTCAAACACAACGGTTTGGTCTCCATCTATTGGGTCTACTGTGAGTTTAGTGTTATCGAAGTTTGGTATCACTTGTCCTGCTGTAACGGCTACACCATCATAATAGAGGGTTGCATTAGTTGGCAAGGTTTCGATAGTCACAGTTGTAGGTGTTCCATCTTCAAGGTCTGAGACATTGAGGTCTGGAACTGCTACTTGTACTGCACCTCCTGGGTTTAATTGTGATGGCTCTGTCACATCTACTGCTACTGGTTTTTTATTGATTCCGAAGTCTACTTGAGGCACATTTGCTGTACCTACCGAAACTGCTATGAGACCATTTGCTGCACCATCATTCCCAGCACCTGCTGAGTTGATGTTCTCTCCTGTGTTATTCCAGTTTACTGGAAGATTTGGAGTTGTTGCACTTGCTGTGGTTGCCAATACAACCGAATAATCTGTATTAGGTACTATCCCATCTGCTCCATCAAAACTGTAGCTTCCATCAGCTGCTATAGGTGTTGTTGCAAGTACTGTTCCACTTGCATCTAAAAGTGTAGCATGAAGCTGTGTTCCATCTGGGCTTGATATCGCTGTACCATTCACGTTTCCATCACCATTTCCGTCGTCAAATATATTACCTGAAATACGTAATCCTGTAAACGGCATCGTAACTGTTGCAGGATCAGACTCTACACCTGCTGCATCTGTTGTTGTGTAGTCAAATACTACTGTTTGATCTCCATCATCAGGATCAACCTTTAACTTAGATGGATCAAAATTAGCAATAGTATGATTAGCATCTGTAATCTCAACACCATCATAATAAAGTGTTGCATTACCTGGCAATGTTTTAATAGTCACAGTTGTAGGTGTTCCATCTTCAAGGTCTGAGACATTGAGATCTGGTACTTGTACTTGTGTGCTTCCACCTGGGTTTAGTTGTGAGGGTTCTGTCACATCTACTGCTACTGGTTTTTTGTTGATTCCGAAGTCTACTTGAGGTACATCTGCTGTACCTACTGAGACTGCTATGACACCATTAGAACTTCCATCATTCCCTGCACCTGCTGAGTTGATGTTCTCTCCTGTGTTATTCCAGTTTATTGGAAGATTTGAAGTTGTGGCATTCGCTGTGGTTGCCAAAACAACCGAATAATCCGAATTGGCACGTACTCCATCCCCACCATCAAAACTGTAGCTTCCGTCAGCTGCTATAGGTATTGTCGCTATTGCAACCCCTGCATTGTTTAGTAGTGTTGCATGAAGCTGTGTTCCATCTGGTGTTGATATTGCTGTACCGTTTACGTTTCCATCACCATTTCCATCATCAAAGATGTTACCTGATATGACAGGTGCATGTAAACCAGCATCTACATTTATAGTACTTGCGTTTTGCCCAAGTGTAATGGTATCTGTTTTGTGCGTAACTGTATCAATATCAGAATCTAAAGTGTCATCTCCACCTTGATCTTTTCCTGTTACAAGATAACCAGCAGGAGGTACAACTTCTACAACATAATCACCATGAATGAGATTTGGGAAGTTGTATGTACCATTTACATCTGTTGTAGTTGTAGCAACAAGAGTACCAGCACCATCAAGAAGATTAACTGTAACTCCTGATATACCTGGTTCACTTGCATTGTTAGCTTGTATACCATCTTTATTTTTATCAAACCAAACTTTGTCACCTATAGAACTTCCATATACTTGTGCAGAAACCGTATTAGACAATACTCCATTGGTTACACCGTTAGCTTTTGCTCCAGCCGTGTTCGAATAGATATCATCATGAACATTATCTTGTGTTGCATAAGTAAGATTTAAAAAACAAGTTCCTGAAGCACTCATATTAACATCTCTAATACGCACTGCAGTAACCTCAGATTTTGTAAATCCACAACCTACATCTGGTCCAGATACAGTACCAGCACACCATATAGCAGTTGGATTACCCGCATTGTCTGTATTACTAGATGCAACAGGTGAGATATCTAGTGGTCCAGCATCGTTTGTAAACCAGTACGTTATAGCACTTGCATTACATTCTCCATTTTCATCGAAAGACATACTGTCAAATTCAAATGTACCAGAGAAATTTGTTGCAGGTGCACGATTTCTATCTATTGTTGTACCCGATGCTGGAGTAAAAGTAAAGCTGCCCAACACGCCATCACCATTAAATGGTAAAATATCTATCATGTCAAGTTCAGACAAGGCAACTGCAGATCCATTTCTCACACCTACATTAAACTTCATCCAATTTAGTAAAGAGCCTTTATTAATCTCATGTAATGGTGTTTGAACACTTTTTACTATAAGAAGTGAAGAAGGCACAGAGTTACTCACGTTTGCATTAGACATTCTTTTTACAGGAGCACTGTCATCTGCGGGAGACTCTATCTGAGCATAATTGGACAATGTTGCATGAGGTGCATCGATACTCACAATAGTAGTAAATTTGATATCTTCATACACAGTACCTGTTGTCTGTGTTCCTAAATCCCATACAAGTATACTCTCTTCACCTGTACCACCATTTAGAGTACCACAAGGCTTCCCTTCTGCAACAATGGCAGCGGCATATTGATTACACTCTGCATCTGATGCAGGTGCATATACTGTTGGCTCACCATAAGGTGTAGCACCTGCACCATACGTTCCTGTTGTTGTACCACTTTTATATTCTAGTCCTTTAGGTAAAAGGTCTGCTATAACTACTGTATCTGTTTGAGGGTTAGGACCATCTACTGTAAAACTTGGAGTCAATGTCACTGTTGGTTCTGAGCCAGGACTCACAGCTGTTGGCTGCATATCTTTGAGTATCCTTACCTTTGCCCTTTGCATGATAAGTCTATCTCCCTGATAACCTCCTTGATGAGGCGTATCCGCATCATGTGGACGATAACTATTGTTAATATATTTGTCACTTGTTAATGAACTTTTATACACAGCATAGTTTGCTAGTACTGTTTTATTTGGTATAGGTGTATTAGTGCCAAAGTAGTTTGCTCTGGCTTTATGTTTGATACGCATACTCATATATTGACTAGGTGGTATCTTATCTGCAAACATTCTAGCTTTAGATACTGCGGTACCTGCTGCATCGGCTGCTGCTTTAGCTTGAACATAGTCATCATACCATGTAATAGAAGTCGCATTACACTCTTTGGCTACCTTATCTCCTGGTGCAACATCTGGATCGGGTGGCCATGAACCTACATAGCCTATAGCATATTGTACTGTGATCCCAGGAAGTGTTTCTGTCCATCCATGGTTGATATCAACTGCATGTTTTGTATCATCTATCGCAGTACCAGGGTCGTCTACCGTATCGAGTATCACCATTTCAAAAGTATTGATATCTATAACATCACATATCATAGGGTTATCTATATCAGTACCACCGCTATTGCCATAGTAGTTGTAAGTACCCCATAAAGTGCCAGGGTTTGCTGTACCGTCACCCGCCATAACGATAGAAGCATCTGTAGGTGCACTAGCCCAGTATCCGCCACCCCATTGTGCCTGCTGTGTAGCTGTATCTCCCCAACCTTTTCTGTAACTTTTTGACCAAGAACCTCTTGATGCATAAAGTGTGATATCTCTACAGTTATCAGCCTCACTTTCTTCAAGACCATTAAAGTTATCGCCTCCAGAGACACCTTTTGGCGTAAAGTCTTTCAAACAGTTTGTAGTGGTGAGTTCACCATCATCTCCATTTCCATTAATACCATCCTCTCCATTTTCAACATCTGATAAAGGTATAAATACTTTAAGTGTACCGATAGCTGCAATCTTACGCTTAACAGACAGTAAACCTCCATTTCTGTTTTTTATAGGTGCATTTGTCAATGTACCATCTACATGGTCTACCGTTACAGATATATTTGTACCTGTCTGGCTACACGTGACAGCCAATGGGCCATTAGGTGCAGAGACACTTCTATCTGGATAGGTAGCATTGGGTGAAGCGTATGGCTCATCACCATTGGAATGGATCATATCACACCCAGTACTACTCCAGTCTGCAAGTACAGCATTTGGAGCAATGGCAGAGATATCATCTGTAAATGTCACCGTAGCATCAGCTCCACCTAAAAGTGCTTCATTCCCCAATGATGGTTTAAAAGTTACACCACCATTTTCTGTTTCTCCAGGTACTTCATCTACTTCTATTGTAAAGTTATACCATAAAATATAACCTGTCTCTCCAGTATTTGGATTGGTTTGACCGTATTGCGTAGTATAGTACCCTGCACCACCATGCTTGTCGATATTCCAACGTGGAGAAGCAGTGATTTTTATCTGGTCATTATCTGTTGCATTCGTCGTGTGTGTTGAATCAGTAGTTGGTGCAGCTATATTATTTGGTGTATCTATAGTAAATTCGATATCTCCAGGAACACTTCCATTGACTGCATCACCTTCTACCTTAACAGCAAAAGCCATATCTTCTGCATATGAGCCTACATTATTAGTGTCAAAATCTTTTTTAACACACGTTATCGTCTTTTTATCTGCTGAAAGTGTACTATCAGGTAAGGCACAAGAACCAGGAATGCCATCCCAGATAAACCCTTTTCCTGCTGGCAATACACCCACAAGTGTCACTTGTTCCTCAGCTCCTCCAGCCGTACCAGTCCAACCAAAAGCTGAAATAACTTCAAAACTGTCATTGGTACGTACTATCAAGTCACCTTCATAATGGTCATCAGTAAAATCATTAGGTGTGCCATTGTCATTTAGTCCAGCATCATGAGACATATCACACCCTGGTGTACCATTTGCGTAGGTATTAACGTTCGGACAGATATTTCGTCCGTTGACCATGTCTCCTACACTGTTTAAATCACCAGCTAAACTACCTGTTTTTCCGTATGTCACATTGAGTGTAACTTCTGCTGCATAAATGCCCGAAGTGAAAACCGCTATTCCTAGTATCAATTTTATATATTTTATAAAATTCATTCTTTCTCCCTTTAAATTTAATTTACACATATCATATCTAAAAAAAATAAAAAATAAAAAATTTTATAAAAATGTGATTAAAAAAAGGGGGAGGGATGTGATTTAAATATACGTCAAAATAAACATTTAGTCTATTTTGACTTAAAATAGATTGGCTTTTGAATTTTCAAAAAAAACAATCTTGACTACTTACGACTCAGGATTTAGTGCATCGCTTACACTGCATTTTAAGGCTGGTCAGCAGTAGGCTCATAATACGACCGGACGTTTTACTCTACTTCTGCATCGATGACATCGTCATCGTCTGCTTTTTTAGCTTCTGGGTTTGTGTCACCTTTTTCTTTGGCGTACATAGCTTCAGCTAGTTTGTGTGACTTTTCAGTCAATGCTTTTACTTTTTCTTCTATCTGCTCTTTTGTTGCAGAGTCATCTTTAAGTGTCTCTTCTAAGTCAGTGATCGCTGCTTCGATAGCAGCTTTTTCTGTCTCGTCAAAGTTTTCACCTAAATCTTCTAAAGATTTTTTCGTTTGGTGGACAAGTGCATCTGCTTGGTTTCTAGCTTCTACGACTTCTTTTCTTTTTTCATCTTCAGCTTTGTTTGCTTCAGCATCTTGTACCATTTTTTCTATCTCATCATCAGAAAGCCCGCTCGAACCAGTGATTTTAATCTCTTGAGATTTACCCGTACCTTTGTCTGCTGCTGATACTGTCAAAATACCATTGGCATCGATGTCAAACGTTACTTCAATCTGTGGCACACCACGTTGAGCTGCTGGGATGTCTCTAAGCTCGAACATACCTAGTGATTTGTTGTCTTTAGAGAACTCTCTTTCACCTTGAAGTACGTGTATGCTGACCGCTGGTTGGTTGTCTTCTGCTGTTGAGAACACTTGTGACTTTTTAGCAGGAATCGTTGTTCCTTTTTCTATGACTTTTGTAGTCACTCCACCTAAAGTCTCAATTCCTAGACTCAATGGTGTTACATCAAGAAGTAATACATCTTTCACATCACCTGCAAGTACACCACCTTGGATAGCAGCACCGAGTGCAACTACTTCATCTGGGTTCACAGACTTGTTAAGCTCTTTACCAAAGAATTTTTTCATCTCTTCTTGTACGAGTGGGATTCTTGTTGAACCACCGACCATAACGATTTCGTTTATCTCTGATGTGCTTAAACCTGCATCTTTAAGTACACCTTGTACTGTTTTGATAGTCGAAGCAACAAGGTCACCTATAAGTGACTCGAACTTAGCACGAGTGATTTTAGTCACTAAGTGTTTTGGTCCAGAAGCATCTGCTGTAATAAACGGAAGGTTTATTTCAGTCTCTGTTGAACTTGAAAGTTCTTTTTTTGCTGTCTCAGCTGCATCTTTAACACGTTGAAGTGCCATTACATCAGCTTTTACATCTATGCCTGTTTCGTTTTTAAACTCTTCAGCTACGAAGTCTATGATTTTGTTGTCAAAGTCGTCACCACCAAGGAACGCGTCCCCACCAGTAGCCATAACTTCAACCACGCCATCTCCCGTTTCAAGTGCAGTAACATCAAATGTACCACCACCTAAATCGTAAACTACAATTTGCTCTGCATCTTTTTTGTCAAGACCATAAGCAAGTGCTGCTGATGTTGGCTCGTTGATGATACGTAGAACGTTAAGCCCTGCGATAGTCCCTGCTTCTTTTGTTGCTTTTCTTTGAGCATCGTTGAAGTACGCTGGTACAGTTACAACTGCATCTGTGATAGTCTCCCCAAGGTATGCTTCTGCATCTTCTTTCATCTTGATGAGTACTTTTGCTGAAATCTCTTGAGGTGTGTATGTTTTACCTGCAATCTCAACAGCACAAGCACCTGAACGGTCTACCACATGGTATGGAAGTTTAGTCTGTGCTTCTTTAGCTTTGTCTTCGTTCATCATAAGACCCATGATTCTCTTAATAGAGTAAATCGTTTTCTCTGGGTTTGTAATGGCTTGACGTTTAGCAGACTCACCTACTAAAATCTCACCCTTGTCTGTAAATGCAACGATAGAAGGTGTTGTATTTTTACCTTCTTTGTTTGCAATAATCTTTGCTTCGCCATTTTCAAACACTGCCATCGCAGAGTTTGTTGTTCCTAAATCTATTCCTAATACTTTTGCCATATTATATTCCTTTATATATCAATTATTATTTACAGGTTGAAACCATCGCTGGTCTCAAGATACGATCTTTTATCGTATACCCTTTTTGCATCACTTGAACCACATCACCTTCTTCATGCTCGTCACTCTCAACTTGCATGATGGCTTGATGTACTTCAGGGTCAAACTCACCTGAACAATCTACTTCTTTGATACTATTTTTCTCTAGTATTTTTTTAAGTTGATCAAAGGTAAGTTCTACACCTTTTTTCATGTTTTCTAAAACTTCTGAACTGTCTTCACCACTATTTTCCATAGAAGCTAGTGCATTTTCAAAAGAGTCAATGACGGCTAAGATATCTTTAGCAAAACTTTCATTTGCATAAGAAACAGCATTCATCTTGTCTTTTTCTAAGCGACGTTTAGCGTTTTCAAAGTCAGCATGTGCTCTTAAGTACTTGTCTTTATAGTCAGCAGCTTCTGCGAGTGCAGCTTCTAAAGGGTCAACAGTGTCTTCTTCTACTGTATCTACTTGTTCTTCTACAACGTCTTCGGCCTCTTCAAGATTTTCATTTTTCACATCTTCTTGACTCATAAACAGACCTCCTTTTGTATAATTTATTGCATCTATTATAAATGCTTAGACGTAGTATACAACATTGAGTGCCTATTTGTCAAGTACTAGTTGAGTCAATATGACTAAACTATGTTTTTAAGGCTGTTTAATTCCCATGATATCGTTAAATAGAACCTATATGCAGTGGGTTTAAAGTATATAAATATGTAGAAAATTGATTTGAGTGTATAGAAAATGTTGTACGTAGAAGATGTTGTCGGGAGACAACATCTTGTGAGATAAGGTAAGATAAAACTTAGTTTCTGATACCCATATCTGTTTTGATGGTATTCCATCTTTTAAGATCTACTTTTCTCAAGTATCTCATAAGTCTTCTTCTTTGACCAACTAACTTAAGTAGTCCTAGTCTTGAAGAGTGATCTTTTTTGTTTGTTTTAAGGTGCTCAGTTAAGTAAACAATTCTCGCTGTAAGTAATGCAACTTGAACTTCTGTTGAACCTGTATCGTTTTCGCCTCTTGCGTATTTAGCAATAATTTCTGCTTTGTTCGCCGTATCTAAAGCCATAATGACCTCCTGATTGGTATTTAATTCTCAAAATGAGTTCGGAATCATATCATAATAAGCTTACCTACCCCTTATTTAAAGAGATAATGCCTACTTAAACGAAATTAGAGTAAAATAGTCTTAATTAAACTGAAGGCTAAACTATGTTGTTAACACGTGCGACCGAATATGCTCTACTTTCTTTAGATGTCATACGTCAATCTGACATACCTCTAGGTGCAGAACAACTAGCCAAAGACCTCTCAATACCCAAAAGTTTCCTCGCCAAAATACTCCAAGGTCTTGCAAAACAAGGCATACTAGAGTCACGTAAAGGTGCTCATGGTGGGTTTATACTGGCAAAAGAAGTGACAGAGATTTCTGTCAACGAAATCATCATCGCGGCAGAAGGTAAAAAACCTGCCGTTTTTGACTGTACCTCTTACATGGATAGCTGTCCAAATGGTGCCATAGGTACTTGTGCCATTTCACCATTTTTGGCAAACTTTCAAACCAAGATAGATAGCTTTCTTCATGGTTTGATGCTTAGTGATATACTATAAAAGAACGCTTTTTGAGCAAAGCTCAACAAAGCTACGCTAACGCTAAGTTAACTTCAGCAGTTGGCTCATACGACTAGTCGTATTCAATTTCATTCCCTTAAAAGGCATATTTTTTATGAAACAACACATCTACCACCTCTCACATATTGACCTCGACGGCTATGGCTGTCAGTATCTTTCTCAACAATGTTTTGAGAAAATCGAGTGCTATAACGCTAACTATGGTCCTGAAGTACCTGCACGCTTAGGTGAAATAGTCAAAAAGATAGAACAAGATAAGTTCATACATGGTGATCATACGGAACGCCTCATCCTCATCACGGATCTTAACCTTACGACAAAAGAAGGTAACTGGATAGAAAAAGAAGCTGTACGCATAGGGGCTAAACTTCAACTCCTTGATCACCATGCAACAGGTGCGAGTGCTGCTGAGCGTTTTGCTTGGTATTACCTCGACACAAAACGTTGTGCCACACTCATCACCTATGAGTGGCTACAAAAACATTATGATTTTGATGAGAACAATGATTTAGCTCGTATCGTAAAAGCCATCAATGCCATAGACATTTGGGTTTCTGACGATGAACTCTTTGAGTATGGGAAAGTCATGCTTGGTATGATTTCAGGTGCTAGGGAGATAGGACGTATATTATTCCCTGCTGAGGACAGAGCCTTTAAACTCTCCATGATAGAAGCTGCAAAACAAAGAGTCGATGAAAAAGATGCCCCCATCAAACTTGATGATGCCTTACACCCTACAAAAAAAGCCTTTTTCATCAAAGAAAAAAACGACACAAAAGACAACCTTGTCGCAAACTATGTCACTAACTTGCTAACCATAGACAAACAACGTCTAACCATAAAGTACAAAGGTCATAAAGGAATACTCGGCTACAACGTAGGTAATGCTTCCATCATAGGTAACGCTTCTATGGTTGCTAACGAAGACTATGCTTTTTACATGGATGTAAACTTCAGAGGTAACTTCTCTCTACGTTCAAACAACAAACTAGACGTCTCTGCCATGGCAGCACACATAGGAAACGGTGGTGGACATGTCAATGCAAGTGGCGGTAAAATAGAAGGTTATAAAGACTCATTTGTTTACGCAGATGTACGTCAGTTTGTACAAGACTATATAGACAAGAAATGCGGCAAAGAAAACTAGAGCCTAGACTCTAGTTTCAATATGTTGTTGAGCCAAGTGGTAATGGTACAGGTACCACTGTAGTCATGGTATCCATCATGATTGGTACCCATTTCGTTACAGGATTATTTTTATTTTGTATCACTGTAAACTGTCCCATCATGCCATCATCTTCATGCTCTAAGAAGTGACAGTGGTACATATAGCCATTTTTAGGGTCTATGTAATCTTTCATTTTTATAATCACCTTCACTGAACTGTTAGGTGGTATCCGCACCACATCTTTATAGCCTTTTTCATTTGCAGCAACTCTTGCAGTACTTCCGTTACGCTCTAGTATCATGAAATGTATGGCATGTATGTGAAAATTGTGTTCTAGGTTCATGGTATTGCGTATGTTCCATATTTCGATGTCATTGACGGAAACTACATTGTCAATGCGGTTTAGGTTGAAGGTTCTACCATTAATGGCCATCTTTCCCATCATGCCACCACCTACTGTGTTGAGTAAAAAGTTACGTATTCTAACTGCGTCTGACGCACGATATTTTTCTAGTTTGTTTAACGTTGACGGAACTGATGTGACACCTACAGAAGTGCTGTTAATTCGTATACGCATGATATTGATGTTATTTCTAGTTTCTTTCAATGTCACCGTACTTCCTAAATCACCACTAAAATTCACCACTATCTCAGCCCTTTCTCCTGGACTTAGAAGTAGACTACTTAGGTTTACAGGTTTTTCTAAGAAACCACCATCAGTAGCAATTTGCTTAAAACCTCTGCCATCAGAAAAACGTAAATTGTACAAACTACTGTTAGAAGCATTGAGTACTCTAAATCGTATCTGTTTATCTTTTACATACACTGTAGGGCTTATAGAACCATTTACCATCATAGTTCTTGAGGTGTAACCTCTCATGATTTCCATTCTGTTTGGGGCATAATGTATTTGTCTACTCCCCGTAAAACGCTTGTCTTGAATGATAAGAGGAATATCATCCACACCATAGGTTCTAGGCAACGCCAAGGCATCACTCTTATCATCATCAATAATCATCATGCCTGCTAAGCCCATGTACACATGTCTAGCAGTCGTACCCATGAGATGCGGGTGGTACCAATTTGTTGAAGCGGGTTGTTTTACTGTATAAGATGCTGTCCATGTTTGTCCAGGCTGTATCTTGTTTTTAGGCCCACCATCCATAATGGCAGGTATATGCATACCATGTCCATGCATGGTTGTCGCCTCAGATAGACTGTTTTTATAGTTTATCTTTACTCTATCTCCATCATGAATGCGTATAGTCTGTCCTAACACATTTCTGTTAATACCATAAGTTCTCGTATTTACACCAGAAAAAAACTGTGTTGTGGATTGACGTATATTCATGTTGAATGTTTTGACCCCATTTACCATAGTGTATGGTGCCAAAGGAGGTATGGGTAATGTGCCTGCAAAAACATTGACTGATACTAAAATCATCAAAGCAAGGCTAGCCGTAAAATGCTTGTGTATCTGCATTACATACCTCTACTTCTTTGACGAGAAGCTATGTAGGATGAAAGAGATGCCCGAACGTCATCACACGCAGCACTTGCTAAAATACTTTCTGCTCTAAAAGAGTAGTTTACCATTAACGCTCCTCTAGCAAAGAAGTCTCCACTTACCGCGTCACTATGAGCAGAGATGACTTCATAGGCACAGGCGGTATTTGCATTTTTACTCACCACTACATTTGTGCCACTTCTTTCTACGTTTGTTGTGTAGTATTGGTTGTACTTCATGTATGCTTCCATCAGAAAGAGTTTATCCCACCCTCTTGGGTTTTGATCTGCTTGTAGTTGTCTTTCCATAAAAAGTATATGTTCTGCTAACTTTTTAGCACCATCTTCTGTAGTCGCCGCTATCGTCCAGTTAATGCTTCTAGCCATAGGGTCTTTCACTGGGGCAGGTGTTGCATTGCTACCATGCTCTTTGTAGTTTGCATGATTCTGTCTTAAGTACGGTATATTTGATCCTCTAGGCTCATCTACATTTCCCGAAGAATTTCCAGTTTGTGAAGACTCATTACCCTGCGAACCTGCTGTATCTGAAGATGTATTTCCACATCCTACTAAAAAAGTTAAACCCAATAACGTAATAGCTAGTCTTTTAGTAATTGTCTCATTTTTCATCATATACTCCTCATTATTTTATATGTAGAAGTATATTACTTGGTTTACGTGTACATAATGTGCACGTATATTGCATCATTTTAAAAGTAAATTTTTGTACGTACCTACTGAAAAAACAATTTAAACTCTGTACCTTTATCTAGAATAGATTTTAATTCAATTCTTATATCATACTCGTCACAAATACTCTTGACAATGCTAAGTCCGACACCAAAACCACCACTATACTCAGTACTACGTTTAAATTTTTCAAAAATCATATTTTGTTTCGATGCTTCTATGCCTATCCCCTCATCTTTTATACTAAATATGCCATCTTTAATAGACAAACTTATAGTAGAATTTGCAGGCGAATATTTAATGGCATTACCTATAAGGTTTCCATACAATAATTTAAGTTGCGACTCTGGTATCTTAAAGGTAAAAGGTTCTAAATCTACTTTCATAAGCATACGTTTGCTCTCACAAAGTGGCATGTAGTAATGACAACTCTTTTCCAGTACTGCAGCAATATCTATGACCTCATCAATCTCTTCTTTATCTGAAAAATTAAGATAGGTCAACGAACTATAGATGTCATACAGTTGGCGGGTACTTATGGAAATGTTTTTTAATGTTTTTTCACTATATTCACCTTTTTTTAAAGCTAAGTTTGTGGACATAGAGAGTGAGGTAATGGGTGTATTTAGTTCATGTGTGACATCATTGATGAATCGTTCTATTTGTTCTACTTTTTGACGTACAGGTTTCATAAAAAGTTTGGAAAGTACCCATGCGATGATAGCCAGCAAAAGTGCCACTATTACCATCACCCTAACAACAAGACTTAAAAGTGCATCCAACTCCTTAACCAAAGCATTGGACTGTGCTACAACATACTTAATATTCAGATGTTCTCTAGGAGCATCTGAGACAAAAATTTCATAGCCATTTTTATGAAAGTATCCTGATTTTTTAGGTACCTTATCAAGGATTAGTTTGCCATCAACTATTGTGCCGTCGCTACTTATAAGAGCTAAGATGACATCTTTGGGTACTGGCATCTTTTCTAGTACCGTACCTTGCATATGAGACATGATGATATCTCCCGACTTTACATCGGTGATGTGCTGTAGTTTGTAATGCATTTCATTTTCTAAAGCATTTTTCTGTGCGATATAGTACCAATACCCTATGAGCATAAGAAACAAAAAAGAAGAAACAATATACAGTCCCAAAAAAGAGTAAAAACTCTTCTTCTCAAGGTTATTCATATCTATACCCCATACCTCTTTGTGTGACTATCTTTTCACTTCCTATAATTTCACGTAGCTTACGTATATAAGAACGCAAAGTCGCATCTGAAGGCATCTCTTCAAAGCCCCAAATATTTTGTATCAGCTCATCTTGTCCTATGAGTCTTTGTGCATTGGCAATAAAATAATCAAGTATCTCAACTTCTTTGGGTCGTAAACGTATCTCTTTCATCTCATTCATCACAATATGTTTACGGGGATAATAGGTTATGTTGTCCGCTATCTTTACAGGGGTATCTTGTTCTATATGAAAGAGTACCCTAGACTTTTCTATACGAAGTTTCAACTCTTCAAGCTCAAAAGGTTTTTTGATGTAGTCATGTGCTCCAGCATCAAAAGAACTTTTGAGGTGTTTTGTATCTGCATATGCTGTCACTACTATGGCAGGAGTAGTGTCGTTAAAAGAGCGTAACTTTTCTAAGAGTTCTACCCCTGACATCCCTGGAACATTAATGTCAAAAATGAACAAATCAAACTTGTTTTCATCTATGAGTTCTTGTGCTTCTTTAGAGTCAAAAGCATGTGATACCTCATAATATTCTTCAAGATAGGTAGCAACGATATCCCCTAATACAGGGTCATCTTCCATAAGTAGTATTTTCATTATGTGGTCCTCTTCAGTAAGTATAATAATATCATAGGTTTTTTACGTGTAGTTAAAGTGCACATAGTCTCCTTTAACTTCTATAACTTTAAGTTCCTCAACCTCAAAGAGTTCGCTATCACAGATACCGAAGAAAAGCTCATCGCCGCTGCGGCAATCACTGGTGAGAGTAGCACACCAAAAAATGGATACAGTACGCCTGCGGCTACAGGTACACCTAATGTATTGTATATAAAGGCGAAAAATAAGTTTTGACGTATGTTTGACATCGTGCCACGGCTAAGCTTAATCGCTCTAACAATACCCGTGAGGTCACCTTTGACTAAAGTAACCCCTGCACTTTCCATAGCCACATCTGTACCTGTACCCATGGCTATACCCACATGAGCTTTTGCTAGAGCTGGTGCGTCATTGACACCATCTCCTGCCATGGCTACAACTTTACCCTCTTCCTGTAAGGCGGAGACTATTTGAGACTTTTCTTCTGGAGAGACTTCTGCCTCAACTCTGTCTATGTTGAGCTTAGAGGCTACTGCTTCTGCTGTAGTGCGGTTATCTCCTGTGAGCATGACTACTTCTATGCCTTGTTCGTGTAGCTGTGCTATGGCTTCAGGGGTGCTTTCTTTTATGGGATCCATCACCCCTATCAGTCCCGCTGCTTTACCATCTAAGGCTATGAGCATCACTGTTTGCCCCTCTTTTCTATGTGCATCAGACTTACTAGGCATGTTACCTACATCTATATCCATACTTTTAAGTAGTTTGGCATTACCGATGGCTACTTTCACGCCATCTACCACACCTGTGACACCTTGACCTGTAATGGACGCAAAGTCTTGCGTTTTACTAAGTGCTATGCCTCTTTCTTTTACACCTTCTACGATGGCTTCAGCTAAAGGGTGTTCACTAGATTGTTCTAATGTGGCTACTGCTTTTAAAAGTAGGTTTTCATCTACACCCTCTTCTACTTCAACGGTGACTAGTTTTGGTTTACCTTCAGTGAGTGTACCTGTTTTATCTACCACCAAAGTGTCTACTTTTTCCAGTACTTCTAAAGACTCTGCATCTTTAATAAGTACCCCCATAGAAGCCCCTTTACCCGTACCCACCATGATAGACACTGGTGTAGCAATCCCCAAGGCACAAGGGCAAGCTATGATGAGGACAGCCACAGCAGACACTACCGCATAGGCTAACTTAGGTTCAGGCCCCCAGATGTACCACACCGCAAATGCGATAATGGCTATGAGTACAACCACAGGCACAAAATACCCTGAGACAACATCTGCTAGTTTTTGTATGGGAGCACGTGAGCGTTGGGCTTTGGCTACCATGTCTACTATTTGTGAAAGTAAGGTGTCTGCTCCTACTTTTTGGGCTTTGATGAGTAGCGAACCTGTGGCATTGACCGTTGCTCCTATGACCTTGTCACCTTCTTTTTTGGCTATGGCTATGGGTTCACCTGTGACCATAGACTCATCTATGTTACTCTCGCCCTCAACTACCACACCATCTACAGGTACTTTGTCACCAGGGCGTATGCGTAAGACATCTCCGACTTGCACATGCTCTAAAGCGATGTCCTCTTCTGTCCCATCTTCTCGTACTATGCGTGCGGTGTTTGGTGCAAGTCCTAGTAGCATTTGTATGGCGGTATTGGTCTGTGAACGAGCTCGAAGTTCTAGTACTTGACCCAAAAGTACCAATGACACTATGACCGCTGCTGCTTCAAAATAGACATGCACTAACCCACCCTCAAACTGCATTTTAGGTGGAAATATCTGTGGTAGGAAAAGTGCCACCAAACTATAGATATACGCTGCACCTACCCCTAAGGCTATGAGCGTAAACATATTGAGATTCCATGTTTTTACCGAGTTGTACCCTCTGACAAAAAATGGCCACCCAC
>Ga0256840_1001350_pt1 | contig 23346 bp, 24 predicted proteins | sample 355202metaG_FD_185969 | JGI IMG/M metagenome (GOLD analysis project Ga0256840, IMG submission 185969) | Hydrothermal vent microbial communities from Mid Atlantic Ridge, Atlantic Ocean - 355-202 | ecosystem: Environmental > Aquatic > Marine > Hydrothermal vents | place: Atlantic Ocean: Mid...
GGAGATTTTCCAAGATAGTAAGCAGTCTTTCCTGGGCAATTCTAAAAGAAGAAATATCTCGGCCAAGGATTAAAATGCGCTTTTCAGAATCACATTTAAATGGGATTAACAGAAATTCCCACCATTGTATGCGATCTTTGGTCTTAATACGAAAGACTTCTTTTACCGGGGTGTCTTGCCCTGGAACCTGGGCAAGGAGCCTTTTTAAGCGCTCTAAAAGTCCTTGAAGTTGGGGTTTTATTTGAGCGATTTGTTCAAAGGTTTGGCCCTGGTAAATTTTCCGCTTAAAGCCAAAAATTTCGTTCGTTTTAGTGTTTGCCAGCAGCCACCGCCCCTGCATGTCCGTAAGGATTACGATATACGGGATATTGTTTAAAAGCTCTTGGAAAACACGGGTAATATCAAGGTATTCGCTTTCGCGCTTTTGCCTTTTTATGGCTAAGGAAAGGGCGGAAGCGAGTTCGTCAATAAGACCAAGTTCTTCGTCTGAAGGAGATCTCTTGCCAAAATCAACGATTAGTAGTCCTGTCCACCATTTTTCATCAAAAAGAGGGAACCCAAAGATTTTGTGGTCTTTACAATCAAGGAGCCCCAGGGCCTCTATTTCTTCTTCGGTGAACATCACCCGTTCACCTTCTGCGAATTTGGTTTCAAGCCCGGGCCATATATCCTGGTATTCAATCACATCAGGCAATGGCGGGGTTTTTTCATGGTGGGGATAACGTGCTACGAGATTGGCAACTAATTGCCAGCGATAATCTAATTGGTTGTAATAAACCGCTGCAGAGCAAAGATTTAATCCTTCCACAAGACCTTTTAAAAAATAGTCATAGGGGAGGTGATATTGGGAGGAAAAAAGCTTGTTTACAATTTGAATTAGTTTTTTAGCCGGGATTTTTTCGTCTTCGGAAACGAAATTTTTGGTAATTTTAAGATTTTTTTCTTGTTCTTCTAAGATCATTTGCCGCGCCCCTTTATGTAAAGACCTTTCGGCTCAAAATTCATATTTGTTGAATGTCTTACTTTACATTTATAACCCTTCCTCAAAATTTTTAGCATATTTCCCCACTAAAAATTTCTGTTATCATTACAAATTATGGAAAAGAAATCTCGTTTAACACAAAAAGTCCGGGCGGCGGGGTGAGCTTCTAAGCTTCCGCCAGCGGAGCTGGCAGAAATACTAAAAGATTTGCCTGCTTTTAAGCACCCTGATCTCTTAGTGGGCTTTGAGGCCGCGTCAGATGCTGCGATATATCGCTTGTCAGATGAGATAGCTATTATTTGTACCCTTGATTTTTTTACTCCCATAGTAGATGATCCCTATTGGTTTGGTCAAGTTGCTGCGGCTAATTCGCTTTCTGACGTGTACGCCATGGGAGGGCGTCCCGTTCTTGCCCTAAACATCGTTTGCTTCCCAAAAAAAGAAGACAAAGCCATCCTTAAAGAAATCCTCCGCGGAGGCATTGAAAAAATAAAAGAAGCAGAAGCTGTGCTAGCAGGGGGCCACAGCGTTGATGACCCCGAGATAAAATACGGACTTTCGGTGGTAGGGGTGGTCCATCCAGAAAAATACGTTACCAATGCCGGCGCAAAGCCAAAAGACGTGCTCTTTCTCACCAAACCCCTTGGCACAGGGATCCTTGCCACCGCGGTAAAAGGCGGCTTGGCAGACAAGACTGCGGAAAGACGCATGATCGAAGTCATGGCAGCGCTTAATAAAGCAGCCTCAGAGGCCATGATGGAAGTAGGGGTGTCCTCGGCCACAGATATTACCGGCTTTGGCCTGCTTGGACATGCCCTGGAAATGGCCCAGGCAAGCAACGTAAAGCTTGTTATTGAAGCAAGTAAGGTTCCTGTTATCAAAGAGGCCCTATCCTTTTTAAAAATGGGGCTTATCCCAGCAGGAGATTATGACAATATCCGTTTTTGTGAAAAGCACGTAAAAGTCGAAAAAGAAGTCGATAAAGACCTTCTTACTTTGCTTTATGACGCGCAAACCTCAGGCGGGCTTTTAATAAGCGTACCATCTGGAAAGAAAGAAGAATTTTTCCGTAAGCTGCTGGAAAAAGGTGTTTTTGAGGCAGCCCAGATTGGCTATGTGGAAGAAGGGCCGCCTCAAATAGTTGTCAAACCCTAATTTTTCTTCAGAAGATTCAGTATTTCTTTTTCTAATTCTTTTTTGCCTGCGTAGCCTACGTATTTTTTCACAATGTTTCCTTTTTGATCGATTATGAAGGTCGTAGGCAAAATGTCCGGCCAGTCAAAAGCAGAAAGTATTTCGTCATTGGCAATGGCCACGCAATATTTGATGTTTTTGGAATAAATCAAGTGGGGAAGCACTCTTTCGCCCCCTTGGTCAACCATGAAAGTGAGAATTTCAAGGCCCTGAGGGTTGAATTTGCGATAAAGATCAGAAAATTCAAGGAGTTCTACTTGGCAAGGTGGGCAATAAGTAGCAAAGAAGTTAACCAAAAGGACCTTGCCCTTGAAGTTCTCAAGCTTGGCAACCTGCTTTGAACAACTAAAGGTGTTTATTTTGGTGTCCCAGGGGATGTTTTGTTTGGCGGCAAGCACCTGGGCCCAGGCTAAAAAAGCAAGTGCCATGGTTAGGGTAATAAGTTTTTTCATTACGTATCCTCCTTAAAAGATTCGATTTCGTCGGCAATTTTGACGATAAGTTCGGCAATTTTTTCCGCAAAGCCTTTTCCCTTTTGGGCAGATGCTTTCTGAGGATCTCCCCACACCCCACCTGGCCAAAATTTTCTCTTGTTACGTACCAAAAAAGGCTTAGGGAAATGCGGATATTCTTCTTTAGCAGAGCCTTTGACCAGCTGAGGGTAAAAGTGGAGCATGATAGAGGTTTCAAATTCCCCGGCGTGAGAGTCTTTAGGGGTCTCAAGTAGGTCTTTGGCAGCCATCTCAAGCAGTTCAAGGATTGAAGCCACTGCTACTTTAGCCTCTTTTTGTTTTTCTAAGAATTCTTCAGCCGCATCAAGGATAAAAGCAAGATGTGTGCCTCCAGCATGCCCGGAAAAAAGCAAAAAATTTCTAAGCCCCTGGTCGTAATAAGAAGAAAGTAAGTCTAAAACCAGGCTGTGCAGGGTTTTTCCACTAATGCTAATGGTGCCAGGGTGCTCTTTAGTGCTACGGCACAGTCCATAAAACACCGGCGGCCCTACAAAAAGTGGGCGCTTTTTTGCTGCAAGCTTGGCTATTTCATACATTTGAAGCGTATCTGTGCCCAAGGGAAGGTGTGGTCCGTGTTCTTCGGTAGAGCCAAAGGGCAGGATAATAGTTTTCGTTGCCTCAAGGCCCTTTTCAAATTCGGGCATGGTAATCTCAGGAATAATTAACATGTTCATAAGTTTATCTTACCAATGGCTTTGGTCAATGTAGCTAAGCTTATTTTGTAAGAGACCTTTGCAAAATTATCGGGATCAGTATTGCAAGTACAAGCGCAGGGGCCTTAAAAGAAGGTATTTGCAAGGACCAGTGTTAAATATCTTTTGCAAGTTTCTATTTTGTGGTTAGACTGTTTGACAAAATTGTAAGAGGTGAGGAAGTCAATGCAGCCGCGAGAGGTTGAAGAGCTTAGCTGCCTTTATGAGATTGCAAAGACTCTATCGAGTTCGCTTAATATGCGTGAGGCTTTAGAGGAAGTTCTTGCTATTTTAGCAAAAAAACTCGACATGCGTAGGGGAACCATAACCATTTTTAATCCCCGTACTCAGGAGATCCAGATCGAAGTAGCCCATGGTCTTACGGCTGATGCCCGCAAACGTGGTCGTTATCGCCTGGGTGAAGGGATTACCGGCCAGGTAGTGGCCACTGGCCAGCCTATTGTGGTGCCAGCCATAGCAGAAGACCCGCGTTTTCTTAATCGTACGCGCAGCCGTAAGAAGGGCGAAAAAGAAAAAATTTCTTTTATATGCGTTCCTATTAAAAGCGGGGCGAAAATTTTGGGCACCCTTTCGGTTGACCGTATTTTTAGCGAAGAAATTTCTCTTGAAGAAGACGTGCGTTTTTTGACTATTATTTCCGGGCTTATTGCCCAGTCCGTGGCCAACATCCAGGCTATTCAGGAAGAAAAAGAAAAACTCCTCGAAGAAAACCTCAAGCTCAAACAGGAACTTAAGGGCAAATATCGTTTGGAGAACTTCATTGGCCTTAGTTCGCGCATGCAAGAAGTCCTACAGATGATCGAACGGGTCGCGCCAAGCTCGGCCACGGTGCTTCTAAGGGGCGAATCAGGAACGGGAAAGTCGTTGATTGCCAAGATAATCCATTTTAATAGCCCCCGGGCAAGTGGCCCTTTTATTACCGTGGCGTGTACTGCGCTTCCAGCAAACCTGATTGAATCAGAGCTTTTTGGCTATGAACGTGGGGCCTTCACCGGCGCCCTTGGCCGCAAAAAAGGCCTATTTGAAGAGGCAAACGGAGGTACGATTTTTCTTGATGAGATAGGTGATCTGCCACTTCCTCTTCAGGCCAAGCTTTTACACGTTATTCAGGAAAAAGAATTTTACCGGGTAGGCGGCACCAAGCCCATCAAAGTTGACGTGCGTATTATTACCGCTACTAATCGTAACCTGGAAGAGCTCGTAGAACAGGGTCTGTTTCGGGAAGATCTATATTACCGCTTAAATGTCTTTCCCATATATCTTCCGCCCCTTAGGGAAAGGGCCACTGATATTATTCCTCTTGCGGAGTTTTTCCTCGAAAAATATAGCAAAGAGTACGGCAAGAATATAAAACGCCTTTCTTCTCCGGCGATAGATCTTCTCGTGCAATACCACTGGCCAGGAAACGTACGCGAACTTGAAAATGTAATTGAACGGGCGGTGCTTGTTTGCGACGAGGAGGTCATCCGTAGCTATCACCTGCCCCAAAGCCTGCAAACTGCTGAAAGCTCAAGCACCAAAACCACTAAGAGTCTGGCGCAGGCAGTAAAAGAAGTAGAAGTTGAGCTTATAGTGGAAGCCTTAAAAGAGGCTCGGGGGAATCAGAGTAAAGCCGCAAGAATACTTGATACGAGCTTGAGAATCCTAAATTACAAAATAAAAAAATACGGCATTGATCCCAAGGTCTTTCGTAAAAGTGCTGCAAATTGAGTAAACTGAAGTGAGACCTTTGCAAACACTTTTTCTTAAGGTCAGTTTTAGGGTCCGTTCCTGATCTTGGCAATTTTGCAAAGGTCTTTTAAGGATGTATGCCATTTTACTTATGGGTCAGAAAATAGAAAATGTTGTTAAAGGAAAAGAACTTAAAGCAAGGCGAATTATTTGCCGAAAAAGATATTCCTCAGCCGGTTATTATTCCTCGTGGAGAGCATAATATCTCCCGTAAAGATATTTCGCCTGAGGCCTTAAAAGTCCTCTATCGTCTCAAAAAAGCAGGCTATCTTGCCTACTTGGTGGGTGGAAGCGTAAGAGATCTTCTCTTAGGAATTAAGCCCAAAGACTTCGACGTAGGCACAGACGCCCGCCCTGAGGAGATTCGCAAGCTTTTTCGCTGGAGCCGCATCATAGGCAGACGCTTTCGTCTGGTCCATGTGTATTTTCCTAAGGGAAAGTTTATTGAAGTGGTAACCTTTCGTGGGCCTGAAACTGCTGAAGAGGGGATAGAAGTCTTTGGCACTCCTTACCAAGATGCTTTTCGCCGAGACCTCACGATAAATGCCCTTTTTTACAATATTTCCGATTTCAGCATAATCGATTACGTGGGCGGCATGAAGGACTTGCGCGCGGGTATCATTCGGGTGATAGGGCCTCCTGACATACGTTTCATAAGGGATCCGGTGCGCATGATTCGGGCCATACGGCACGCAGCCCGCACAGGCTTTGTTATTGAAGAAAACACCTGGGAGGCCATTTTACGCCACCGCGAAAAGATAATGCTTTGCCCCGTGATGCGGATTCGCGATGAATGGCTAAAGGATGTTTTAGGCTTTTGGACAAGGCCCTGGGCAGAGCTCATGCTAAAAAGCGGCTTATTTAAAGAAATTTTTCCCTCTTACGGGAAATACCTTGAAAAGGCCCCTGCAGAAGAGAAAAAATTTTTCTTTAAGCTTCTTTCCTGGGGAGACAAAAAGGCCAAAAGAGAAGAACTAACCGAGGCCCAGAAACTTGCTCTGTTTCTTTATCCCTTTTTGGTGGGGGAAGGTCGCCTGGCCCGCTTTCCCGAAAGAACAGGGCGCCCCACCCAGCTCATCCGTGATTACATGAAAAAAGTCTTTTATCCTTTTGATTTCAAGAAAGAGCTTTTCGAAAATACGCTGCAGGTCCTGGCAGGCACTTGGCCTATCAAGTTTCATCTTTTACGCGGCAACAGAATGCCTACTCGCCTCGCCCGAAAAAGCTATTTTACCGAGGCCCTTTCCCTTGCCCAAATCATCATTAAATTAGAAAAAGAGATCTTGAGTTTAGAGATTCCTGGAAAAAGACGCAAAAGGCGCCGCCAAAAAACTCAGGGGAAACACCATGCCTGATTATAAAAAATCTCTCGGGTTTAAATTTATCCAGGCTACTAAACACGACCGCAAAGAACTTTTCTTGCGCAGGGAAGAAAATATTACTCCGGCTCCCTGGTTTAAGGTTTATCCGGATGCTCCCCGGCTGTCTTTACCAAGGCCACGTTTTGGGCCAGAGAACCTCTGGCAGGCCCTTGTTTCGCGCCGCTCAATCAGAAAATATCTCCCTCAGGCGTTGACCCTTGATGAGATTGCGCTTCTTTGTTTTGCAGCTCAGGGGATTACCGCAGAAGTTGGGCGCTATCTCTTGCGCACTGCTCCTTCGGCAGGGGCGCTATATCCTGTTGAGACTTATCTGTTTGTGAATCGTGCCGAAGAGCTCCCTGCGGGGATTTATCATCTTGAGGTGCAGGATTTTGCGCTTGAGCAGCTTGCCCAGGGTGAATTTGGCCAGGCCCTGGCAGAGGCCTCTCTTTCACAGTACATGTGTGCCAGAGCCCCGCTTGTTTTTGTCTGGTCAGTTATTCCGAGGCGTACCATGAGTAAGTATGGCTCTCGCGGGGTGCGATATATTTTTATGGATGTGGCTCATATTTGCCAGAATGTCCTTTTGGCAGCTTCAGCTATGGGGCTTGGGGCTTGCCCTATCGGCGCCTTTTTTGACGATGAGGTAAACGAACTCCTGGGCCTTGACGGTGAGGAAGAAACTGTAGTTTATCTTGCTTCTGTAGGCCATCCTGCGGAATGATAATTGTCTGGCATGAGGGAGCTTTGGGAGACCTTCTCCTGGCTCGTCTTGCTATCAGAAAAATAAAAAAATTGCATCCAGGTACTCCACTTATCCTTTTTGCCAGGAATGAAGTGCGTAAACTTTTTGAGCAAGCCAGGTTAGTGGAAAATTCTTTTCCCACAAGCCTACAGGTCTTGCCAAGTTTGGCCTCGGATGTGTCAAAAGCCTACGTTTTTGCAGCTTCATCGTCTCTTGAAGAAGTTATAAATAGTTTTTTACCTGTAAAGCCGGTTTTTTTGCCATCAAGGCCTTTTGAGAACAGGCATCTTGCCCTGACTCAGGTTGAGGGTCTTTTTTCGCAGGGTGGAAAAAAATTTAAGCTAGCTTCTATAAAAAAAGATGGTCTTTTTCTCTTCGGTGATAGCCCCATTGGGTCTAGGATTCTGCTACATCCTGGAAGTGGAAGCCCTCTTAAGAATCTTCCCCTAGCCTTCTGGCGAAAACTTTACGAGTTTCTTGAGGATTTGGGCTTTGCGCCGTTATTTTTGTTAGGCCCTGCGGAAATAGGCCTTAAGAAGGCACTTTCAGGCTTTTCCTGTATTTTTTGTGAAGAAGTCGAAACCTTACAAGGCGTAATGAAAAAGGCCTTTGCCTTTATTGGCCATGACTCAGGGGTGAGCCATTTGGCTTCAGCTCTTGGGCTTTATACCCTCGCCATTTTTGGGCCAACTCCCTGGCGCAACTGGGCGCCTTACGGCCGTGCGTTTGTTTGCGCGGTAAAATGTGATTGTGTCATCAATGGTGAAGACCCCAGAGACTGCCAGGCGAAGTGTCTTAAGGATTTCGAGTTTGATGAATTTGTCCCGGTGCTCTGGCGTTTTTTTAATACCATTCCCAGGTCTTACCTCCCTGAGAAGGTGCTTGAGCACCTGAGGCAGGCTGAGCGTCCCCTGGAGGCGGTGGAGGGGTACCAGTTGATTGAGGAGCCGTGGCTTGAGTACCTGGGGCTTGAGGTGGTGGAGGTGGCGGAGGCACGCTCCCCTTAGGGGCTATCACCTCTTCTTCGTCTCTACCGAACCAGTTCCAGGGAAGGAGCTTAGACCAAAAGCTCTTTTTCTTGGGCTTTTGTTGAACCTGATACTGTGGTGCTGGTGGAGCTTGAGGAGCCACTTCCTCTGGGCGATAATCAGGCCAGGAATCAACTTCAGAGTATTTGGGGGCACGGACCTCTGGGGCAGGAGGTGGGCCCTGTGGTGCTTGCACATTTGAAGCTTCCGGCTGTTCCATGCGAAAGACCCTTTCAGGGTGCATTTTGTTTACATCAGCAGGGGGAGGAGCTACAGGCCGTGCCAAGGCTTTGGGTTCTGCCACAGGAGTAGGTTCTATTGGCTTCTCGTTTGCAAGCGCATCAAAGGGCTTGCCTTCAAGGTAGGCAAGGCCGCGTTTGGCAAAATCATCAAGCTTTGGGACTAGGTCATCTAAATCGTTGGCATAGGTATATACGGCAAAAGGCGGTTTGTTTTCGTTTACAGGGATGATTTTGGCATCAAGGCTTACTTTTTGGCCGAAAGAGGTAAGGCTTCCGATAACCACGTAATCAGCCCCAAGTGTTTTCCCTAGTTCACGGGCCTTTTCAGAGGTAATTGGCTCTTTAATATCTTTTAGGGCTTCGTTTACTTTGGCTTGGTCAATAACGATGACTTTTCCGTCATCATAAAGTCTGGTGCTAAGCATATCTTGAATGCCTTGCTTAACATACGATAGATCTTCTTTGGCGTTTATTTTGAAAGGCAAAATGGCGACCGTTACCTGCTTGGCTAGGAGATTTGTTGCAAATATTAAAAGGAAAAGGATTACAAGGGACAGGAACCTTCTCATGACAAACTCCTGTGATTAAGCTTTGCTCTCTAGGCTAACAGTAGGGATAAAGGGCGTCAACGGGTAAGCCAAACGTTTCCATACTGGTCACAAAAAGCCCGCCAACCTGGCTCAACCCAGATAGTAGCAAACTCACCTACAATCAGTGCCGGGCCTTTGGTTTCATATCCTGCAGGGAGGTCTTCCCACACCAAAACTGCTGTTTTTTCTAATTGGCCGTTAGGGAGTAAAACTTCGGTAAAGACTTTACCTGGTAGCTTTTTGTTGGTTAAGCGCGGAAGTTCGATTTTAGGGGGATCAAGAGAGAGGTTGAGCCTTACCGCAGTGACTTCAAGCGGAGCAAGGGGCATGCTGTAGCCGTAAAGGCGTTGATGTAAGGCATGGAAACGTTCTTTGAAATCATAAGTAAAGGGGAGGGTTAGTTCATAGGACTGTCCTTGATAGCGCAGGTCAATTTCAGCCTCAGCGCGCAGTTCTTCGCGTTGGTATCCGTATCGTGCAAGTTCTTTTAAGGCAGAAGCAGCAAGTTCTTCAAGAAGTGGCAAAAGATATTCAAAGGCCACTTCGTAGTTACGCAGAAAAACAGCACGTGAAAAATCAAAGGAAGGGCGTGCCATCAAAAGGCCAAGTGCTGAAAGCACTCCGGAAAACCTGGGCACCAAGACTTCCTTGATGCGCAATCTTTCTGCCAGCGCTGTGGCATGAAGCCCCCCTGCCCCTCCAAAACACACCAATGTAAAGTCCTGCGGATCAAGGCCTCTTTCTACAGAGACCTTTTTTACAGCCTGTTCCATATTGGTGTTCACTATTTCTATGGCACCCAAAGCGAGTTCATAAAGGGAAAGAGAAGATTCTTTAGCCAACTTGGCAAAGGCTTTTTGCGCAAGTTCCATGTGCAGTTTTAAGCGGCCACCGAGAAAAAAGTCCGGCAAAAGGCGGCCAAGTAGGAGATTAGCGTCGGTAACGGTGGGTCTTTGGCCCCCGCGACCGTAACACGCTGGCCCTGGCATAGCGCCAGCGCTTTCCGGCCCGACTTTTAAAGCCCTGCCCCGGTCAAAATAAATTAAAGAGCCTCCGCCTGCGCCAATGGTATGGATGTCGATTTGTTTTAAATGCACTGGATAGCCTTCTAGGCTGTATTGTCGGGTAAAGGTGGGAGCGCCGTCACACAGGGAAACATCAGTGGAGGTTCCCCCCATGTCAAAGGTGATGATTCGTGGCCGTCCCAGCGCCCTTGCCAAGGAAAAGGCCCCGTAAACGCCTGCAGCGGGGCCGGAAAGAAGAGTGGCCGCAGCCCATTTCCCCACGGCTTCTGCGGGCATAAGCCCCCCACTTGATTGCATTAGAAAAAGCTTTGTCTCTTCTAGGTTGCGTTTTAAATTGCTTACGTAAGAGGCCATTACCGGAGCAAGATAGGCATTTACCAGGGTGGTAGAGGTCCGCTCAAACTCACGAAACTCAGGCAAAATTTCAGAAGAAAGCGAAATAAAAAGGCCTGTGTCTTTAAGGGCTTCTTTTACTAGTTGTTCGTGTTTGGGATTGGCATAGGAGTGCAAAAAGCTCACCGCAACCGCCTCAAACTTTTTCTTTTCTAGAAGTTTTTTTAGTAACAAAAGCTCTTCTTTGGATAGGGCCTTCAAAATTTCTCCTTTGGCATTTACGCGTTCGTTTAATCCCACTATTTGGCTTGCGGAAATAATGGGTTTTGGTTTTTCCACAAAAAAGTCGAAGAGCTTGGGTCTGTTTTGCCGACCAATAAAGATTACGTCTTCAAAACCCCTGGTGGTAACCAAAAGAACCTTGGCTCCTTTGCGTGTTAAAAAGGCGTTGGTGCCAACGGTTGTTCCATGGAGTAGCACTTCCGGGGAAGGGCACCCCATTTGTTTTAAGCCGGTTAATACGGCCCGGGATGGATCTTCCGGTGTGGAGGATACTTTGTGCGTGATAAGTTTTCCTTCTATTTCAGCAACAAAATCCGTAAAAGTGCCGCCGGTATCAACAGCAACCCGCATCAATGGTCACCTTTTCTACGTTTTTGGTCTCGGTGTCAAAAATAATCATAGTTGGAGGCCCTTCTTTGCCTAATATTTCTCCAGGATTAAGAAGAAGGGTATTGCCCACCTTTTGAACATCATATTCGTGGGAATGGCCATAACAGACTACGTCGTATTTACCTGTGGCAGCTAGCCCCTCCGCCATGGCAGGGAAATGACACACTGCGATTTTTAGCCCGGCAATTTCTAAAAAGGCATGTTGTCCGTGGAAGTGGATGTTTTTAAAGTCCGCGATTCTTTGGGTAAGAAGCCAGACATCTCCGGGATTGTTTCCCAGGATTAAGTGGACTTCACCTTTAAACTTGGCAAGCTCAAGTACCATAAAGGGCGAAATCAAATCGCCACAATGGATTAAAACCTGGGCTTTTTTTTCATTGGCAAGATTTACCGCCTGGCGCAAGTTAGGAATAGCATCGTGGCTATCACTCATTACGGCAATAATCATTGCAACCTCCTTAATTGGACTTAACTTATAAGGCTAGTTTTCATCATAAAACAGATTTTTTAACAGACTAACCCTTCCCTTGCATCAAGAAAAGCAGTGCTTATTTTCTCAGCTAGGAAGAGAAATTGAAAGCAAAATCCTAAAAGGAGGTGGCAATTATGCCTATTGGTTGGGGAATAGATTTTTTTGATCCATTCCGTGAATTTGAACGTTTGCAAGAAGAAGTTGACAGACTTTTTGAGTTTACTAGCCCTTTTGTGCCCATGCGTACGATAGCGCGTGGGACTTTTCCGGTAATTAACATTGGAGAGACAAACGATGCAGTATATGTGTATCTTTTTGCACCAGGCATAGAGATTGACAAGATAGACTTAACCATCGAAGACAATATCCTTTCCATTAGTGGCGAAAGGGATGCTACCAAAGCGCTTAAAGTAGAAAAAGTTGATCCTGCCCGTTACTACCGTCAGGAACGTTTTAACGGACGGTTTACCAGGGCGGTTTCTTTGCCCGAGTCCATAGATCCTTCTCAGGTAGAGGCGACCTATCAAAACGGCATCATTAAAGTGCGCATTGCTAAGCGCGAAGAAAAGAAAGCCAAGAAAATCGAAGTAAAAACCAGCTAATTTCAAGAAAGGAGGGATGAGTTATGGCTGAAAAGGAAACCAAAGAACTTGCTACCCGTGAAGAGCAGGCTCCGGCGGTGCGTAAAGAACGTCCCATGATTCCGCCGGTGGATATATACGAAACCGATGACGGATTGATTTTAGTGGCTGATATGCCAGGAGTTACCAAAGATAGCGTAGAAGTAAAAATTGAAGAAAATGTGCTTCAAATGAAAGGGGAAATTGTTGATCTTCCCGCAGAGGATGTTCAGCCTCTTTATGCAGAGCTAAGAGGCACAGAGTATTTCAGGGCCTTTACCATTGGACCAGAGTTTGATCTGGACAAAGTAGAGGCTTCTATGGATGCTGGTGTTTTGCGCATTTTCCTTCCCAAGGTAGAGACTCAGAAGCCTAAGAAGATTGAAATCAAGGTTGCCTAAATTTTTAGGGGGAGATTCCTCTCCCCCTTCTCGCCCTTTTCTTTCCTACCTTTTTACTTTAAAATAGACTTCAATCAACCACAGGAGTTTCAGGTAATGGCAGAACTAGAATACCTAACAGATGCTAAGGGCCGTGTGAAAGGCGTGTTCATACCCATTGAATTATGGCAGCGAATTTTTCCAGATTCACCTACTTCTTTAGCAGAAATGATAGAAACCATAGAAGATTATTGTCTTAATAAGGCTATGGATGAAGCCAAAAAAACTCCTCTCTATTCAAAGGAGGAAGCCCTTAAATATTTGGAAGATGAGTAGTGAAAGTAACTTACCGAAAGCTCTTTCTTAAAGAGTTGAAAAAACTTAAATCTGCAAAGATCTACGAAGAAATTTTTGATTTGGTTTTTCATAAGCTACCTACCGCCAGAAGTCTTCGAGAAATCCCAAACATTAAGCCCTTAAAAGGCTATCCTTATAGATTCCGCATTAGGGTTGGTGACTATCGTATTGGGATTGAAGTTCATGGTGAAAATGTGGAAGTAATGAGGGTGTTGCATAGAAAAGATTTTTACAAATACTTTCCTTAAAAATTTTTGTAAGGAGATTTTGATGCTAGCAGGTAAATTTTTGGCTCCATCACCTAAAAAGATAGCTGATAAAAGCCGCTCGCCGGAGGAGACAATTTCTCTGGTTGAAGAACGGCTAAAAAATTTTGGTGCTGAGGTTTTTAGCGAATTAAAACGCATTGACAAGGGACGTCTTGGTATTCCTGTTTATATCAGCGTCTATGGGGCAGATGGGCTAAAGATTACGGGAAATGTTAAGCAAATGGGGAAAGGTTCAAACGAAAGCCTAGCCCGCGCTAGTGCACTGATGGAGTTAGTGGAGCGCTTTTCTCTTTTTTGGACGGTAAAGAATAACGACTTTCCCCTCGAAGTGTATAGCGAGACGCAGAATGTCATTCCTGGGGAAGTACTGCTTTCTTCGGTTATTGATCCAGATGACGACAAAAAGGCAACAGAAATATGCGCTAAGGTATTGCCCAAGGTCCCTTTTCACATGGCAAAGGCCTTTGACGTGTATCAAGAGCGAGAAGTCAAGCTCCCTTTTTATTGGTTTTGGCTTCTTTACGAATATAACGGCTCTGCTGCGGGAAATACTTATGCCGAAGCTGCGGTACAGGCTACCTGCGAACTTATAGAAAGACATACCTCTGCCCTGGCAAGTCGTGCAAAAGAACCTTTTAAAGAGATAGAGCTTGACAGGGTTTCTCAAGAGGCCAAAAATCTCCTGGCTTGCTTTGAAAGGCTTGGCGCCAAACTTTTCCTACGGGATATTACTTACGATATGCCTGTTCCTACTGTCGCTGCTATGGCCTATGATCCTTCAACTTTCCCTCATCGTTCTGAGTTAGTCTATACCGCGGGTACGGCCACAAGCCCTGATAGGGCTTTGATTCGGGCTTTAACAGAAGTTGCCCAGCTTGCTGGTGATTTTGACACCAACGGCAAATATCTTGAAAGTGGGCTTCCAAAATATCAAACCCTTGAAGAGGCTGAAATCATCGTGAAAGCACAAGGTAAGATCAAGCTTAGTGAGCTTCCTGATGTTTCTTTTGAGGATCACGCTTTAGAGCTGAAAGTTTTTGCCCAAAAACTTGCGGAAAAGGGCTATCATCTGTTTTTGCTGGACATAGCCTGCCCTGGTATCGATATCCCTGCGGTCTATGCTGTTGTCCCGGGGATCTATTTCCGGGAAAGAATTTTCTTGAACCCCCTTTATCAGCTAGTACGCACTGTTTCGCTTTATCTTCCTCCTGAAAAGGCTTTTTCTATTCTTAAAGAAATTTACAAAGAAATAGATCGCTATTATGTGGCCGCTTACTTGGGAAGGATTCTGATGGCCCTTGGCCATTATCATGAGGCGGCAGAAACCCTGGAAAGGGCTCTTTCGCTTAAGCCCAAATTCGATGACATTCCGGCAATTTATTGTCATCTTGCTTATGTTTTCTTACAGGCTGAAGAGTACCAAAAGGCAGAGAAGGCTGCGGAAAAGGGGCTTACGTACGGAACTTTTCCTGAGCTTTTGAATATCCTTGGAACGGCGCGTTTTAAGCAGGGTAAGCCTGATGCGGCCCTTGAGTCCTATTTACAAGCGGTGGCTCTTAACCCACAAGAACCAAGAGAGTATGCTAATATTGGTGCTTGTCTGGCAGCTTTGGGCTTGAAAGAAGAGGCCTTTGAATATTTCGAAAAGGCGCGTACCTTAGACCCAGCTTTTGACCTTGCGCCTTATACCGCGTATTTGCAAGGAGGAACCAATGTATAAAAAGATCCTTGTTTTGCGTTTTCCTGCAGACGTAGTGGATCAGCCCATTGTGTATCGTCTAGTAAAGGATTTTGATCTTTCTTTTAACATTCTCAAGGCCACCATTCTTCCTGGCAAAGAGGGCTTGATGGTGATGGAGCTTTCAGGCCATCCCGCCCAGTTCAACAAGGGCCTTGCATTTCTGCGTGAACTCGGCGTGGAGATAAAGACCATCAGCCAGGAAATTCGTAAAAACGAAGAAAAATGCATTCACTGTGGCTTTTGCACCGCAGTTTGTCCTACCCAGGCCCTTTATGTGGACCGTGAGACCATGGAAGTGAAGTTCAATCCTGAGCGCTGTACAGGTTGTGAACTTTGTATGCCCGCCTGTATTGTCCGCGCCATGGAGGCCTATTTCCACCGGGAGCTAGCAGAACTTGGCTAAATGATTGCCGTAGCTTTGAGCGGGGGGGTAGATAGCACTTTTTGTGCTTATCTGTTGCGAAGGTCAGGCAAAGATATTTTTGGCCTTTTTGCCTTGCTTTCCCAAAATGACCCCGAAAAAGAAATTGCGCGGATAAAAGAAATTTGTCGCGCTTTAAAAATCGATTTGAAAATAGCTGACCTGCGCAAGCCTTTTCAGGAAAAAATAATCGCTTATTTCAAAGATTCTTACCGCAAAGGTTTAACCCCTAATCCATGTATTATCTGCAATCGAGAGATTAAGTTTGGTCTTTTACTTGAAAAGGCTAAAGAACTTGGTGCTGAAAAACTTGCCACGGGTCATTATGCTCGCGTGCTCTTCAATGAAAAAAATGGCTGCTACGAACTTTATAAAGGTAAAGACCCAAGCAAAGAACAATCTTATTTTTTGGCTATTTTACGGCAAGACCAATTAGCCCAAAGCATTTTTCCTCTAGGGGATTGGCGGAAAGAGGACGTAATTAAAGAAGTTGTAAAATTGGGTCTTTTTAATCTTACTTCTCCTGAAAGTCAGGAAATTTGTTTTGTGAAGGGCGATTACCGGGAACTCTTTAAAGCAGAGGATTTTCCTCCGGGAGAGATTGTCACGGTGGATGGCCGGATAGTTGGCAGACACAAAGGCTTATTTGCCTATACCATTGGCCAACGAAGAGGCCTTGGGGTGCGTTTGGGTAGGCCTTACTATGTAGTGGCCCTTGATCCTGAAAAGAATCGTGTCATTATCGGCCCGAAAAAAGCCTTAAAAAAACAAGCGCTAAAAATAGAAAAAGTACACTTCATTTGTGAGGCATATCGCCAAAGCGAATTTGATGCCTTGGTGCGCATTCGCTACCGTCACAAAGAGACTCCTGCTAAGGTCTTTCTTCGGGATAACGATGCTGCTGAAGTTGTCTTCAAAACTCCCCAGCAGGCCATCACCCCTGGGCAGTTTGCGGTGTTTTATCAAGGAGACAAGGTTTTAGGCGGCGGTGAAATCGTTTCTGCTTATGAAACTAAGTCTGAAAATTAAGCGGCTTTTTTCAAAATTAGATCGGCAAGAGGGAAGTTTGATATTTCAAGTTGTTCGAGGCTGATAATCTTGCTCGCATTGCTAATTTCAATACCTACTGGAAAGCCGTTTTCATCAAAATCAACCACGATTCCAGAGGCAACTTCTTCTGATTCAACGCTATTTTTTTCTGCCAAATCTATGTACAAAATATCGTCTTCCGGGAAATATTGAATTTTCATTTCTTAAACCCCCTATCAAAAAAGGCATTGTGTACGGTTTCTCCATCTGGTTCAACAACAACGCGAAGATACTTTTGGGCTTCCTCAATGTAACTCCAAAGACGTATTCGTCCGTCAGGCTGTTTTTTCACTTTGATCGGATTATTTAGAGTTTTTTCGATCCACTCTGCTTTCAAATAGGGTCTTTTTAACAAGACCTTATTTTTGAAATAAGGAGTAAATTGCATTTTATCTTAGCTTACTAGTTCTTTAACGCTTTGTCAGCTTGAAAAGATTGGTGGTAAATATGCTTTTTTTATATTTTGATAGACCTTTGCAAAATGACGAGACCAGCGTGGCAAGGACTACCACAAGGGATCCAAGACTTTTAGGTCTTTAAACTTTACAGAAATGTTCTATTTTTCCGATTACAGGATTATGGAAAAGAAGCTAGTATGGGATAAAGAAAGTTTTTTTGAAGAGCTTGAGCATGACAGGGGAGAAATAAAAGACCTCCTGGAAGTATATCTTTCTTCCTCAAAAAAACTCCTTGCAGATATTGAAAGGGCTTTAGCTTCAGGGGATCTTGATTTGGCACGGAGAAGTGCCCACGCTTTAAAAGGAGCAAGTGCAACGATTTTTCTTGAAAGTGTTAGGGTTTTGGCTTTAAATCTAGAGAAGGCTTCAGACCTTGAAGAAGCAAATGATTTGTTATTTGAACTAAAAGAACAACTAAATGAATTTTGGCAAAAGATAACCTCAGGAGATTATGGTGATTAATAAAGAGGGGCTACCTTACGTATTTGGGCCAGGGCTTTTAGGCGCTGTAGTCGGGCACTTTACCAAAAGAAAAGACTTACTTTACGGAGGCCTTTTAGCTTCTTTGGCGTGTGCCTGGTTTTTCCGTGATCCTGATCGCTATCCGCCCTTTGACCGGGAGCTGGTTATCTCTCCGGCAGACGGGCGCATCGTGGCCATCAAAAAAGTAAAAGAAGAAAAATTTCTGGAACAAGAAGCCTATCAAATCGGCATTTTTATGAATGTCTTTGACGTTCACGTAAACCGTGCGCCGGTTACCGGACGCATTGTCAAAACCTGGCATGAACCCGGGAAGTTTCTTCCTGCTGATAAAGACGAAGCCTTTGAACAGAACGAAAAGCGCTATTTTGCTATTGAGCGCCTTGATGGTACACCTTTGCTGGTGGTACAGGTGGCAGGGCTTCTTGCCAGGCGAACGGTTCCTTTTGTGCGCGAGGGGGACGAAGTCCTTGCCAGCGAGCGCATTGGTATGATTAAGTTTGGCTCCCGAGTTGATATCTTCATCCCGGAAGATAAAGCACGTGTGTTGGTAAATATGGGTCATAAAGTACGGGCAGGGGAATCACCTTTGGTGTTATATCCATGGCAGAAAAAATAAACAAGCGCAAAAAAAAGAAGGATAAAAGAAATCGCATTTATCTTTTGCCCAACCTTTTTACCACGGGCAATCTGTTTTGCGGTTTTTTTGGCCTTATAGCCGCCATTGAAGGCCATTATGCCAAAGCGGCCATTGCTATTCTTTTTGCCATGATTTTTGATATTTTAGACGGGCGTATTGCCCGCTTTACCGGAGCTACCAGCCGCTTTGGCATAGAGTATGACTCCCTTTGTGATCTGGTATCTTTTGGAGTTGCACCAGCCATTCTGGTTTTTACGTTTGCTTTAGAAAGCTACGGCCGATATGGATGGCTGGCGGCCTTTTTGTACGTGGCTTGTGCTGCGCTTAGGCTTGCCAAATTTAATGTCCAGGCCGCCAGGGAGCCCAATTATTTTTCAGGGCTTCCCAGCCCAGGAGCAGCGGGCCTTATGGCCTCTACCGTGCTTTTTTCTCTGTGGATAGGGCTTGAACAGCCGGTGAAGCATATTGCTATTTTGCTCATGGTGTATATAGTTTCATATTTGATGGTCAGTAACGCACCGTATCCCTCATTTAAAAAACTTACTTTTGCCGAGCGGCATCCTTTTTATTCGCTGGTGTTTTTTGTATTGTTCTTAACAGTGATTGCCGCAGAACCCCACGTAACCCTTTTTGTGGGCTTCTTACTATACGCCACCTCTGGCCCCTTCCTCCTTGCCCTCCGCGCTAGGCGGGGGCAGAAGGTTCCAGTATCATCAGAAATTCAATAAATTTTTTCTTTCCAAGACCAAAAAGACCTAATAAATTGCCCTTTGGGTTTTCAAACATTAAGCTTGGAAGAGAAGGAGGTGCTTATGATTTCCCGTGTTTATATATTTGATACAACCTTGCGTGACGGAGAACAGTCTCCAGGCGTATCGTTGACCGTAGAGGATAAAAAAGAAATAGCGCGCGCCCTTGAACGCCTGCAAGTTGATGTTATTGAAGCGGGCTTTCCTGTGGCCTCACCAGGAGACTTTGAGGGTGTCAAAGCAATAGCAGAGACTGTGAGAGATGTTCAGGTGGCCGCCCTTGCTCGCGCCAATGAAAAAGACATCGACACCGCCTGGGAAGCCATTAAAAATGCAGCGGCACCACGAATTCATACTTTTATCGCAACCTCTGATATTCATCTTCAATACAAATTGCGCAAAACCCGTGAGCAGGTTCTTGAGCTTGCAGTCCAGGCGGTAAAACATGCCAAAAAATACACCCCTTTTGTTGAATTTTCCGCAGAAGACGCCACCAGAAGCAACTGGGATTATCTGGCCCAGGTGGTTGTCGAGGTGATAAAGGCAGGGGCTGTTACGGTCAATATCCCGGATACCGTGGGATATACCGTGCCCCAGGAGTATTATGAACTTATTTCTTATCTGGTAGAAGCCCTTAAACAGGCAGATCTTTACGATCGCTTTGCAAGCGGCGAGGTTTGTTTTAGCGTGCACTGTCACAATGATTTGGGTCTGGCTGTGGCAAATTCCCTTTCAGCGCTGCTTGCCGGGGCACGCCAGGTGGAATGCACCATAAACGGCATCGGAGAAAGAGCAGGCAATGCAGCCCTTGAAGAAATTGTCATGGCCCTTAAGATAAGGCGCGACTTTTTTGAAAAAACACTCGGCACCCCCCTTGAAACCAGAATAGACACCACGCAAATAGTGCCTACCAGCCAGTTAGTTTCAAAGCTCACGGGCATGATGGTGCAGCCTAACAAGGCTATCGTGGGGGCTAACGCCTTTGCTCATGAATCAGGTATCCACCAGCACGGTGTCATTATGCATCGGGGCACTTACGAAATCATGGACCCCAAAGAAGTCGGCTGGACAGGAAGCGCCATTGTGCTTGGCAAACACTCCGGGCGTCATGCGGTGAAATTCAAGCTGGAAAGCCGCGGCTGGAAGCTTTCTCCCGAAGACCTGGCCAAAATTTTTGAACGTTTCCGTCAGGAAATAAAAGACGTTTTGCGCACGGTTCATGATGAATACTTAGAAGGAGTGGTGCTTGATGAATTTCTTGAGGAGCAATACCGCTACAAAGTAAGAGCAGCATACGTCTCAAGTCTGTATGGCGCTCCTTTAAAACCCCTGGCCCAGGTAGAAATCCTTGACCAGGAAAAAGACACGCGCACGGCCTTTACCGTAGGCGTTGGTTCAATCGATGCTGCTTTCAAGGCGATAGCCAAAGCATTAGGCTACAATTTTATGGGTACCGCTGAAAATAAACCCTCTACCGAAAAAGACTTGCGGCTCATCGATTTTCACATAGATGCCGTGGGCAAGGGCACGGAATCCCTGGGGGTTTGTGGCGTGGTGCTTGAGGATTATCAGGGCAAACGTGTGGCAGGCCTTGGAAAAGATTATGACATTGTCGCCGCTGGCCTAAAAGCTCTGGTGAACGCCTTAAACCGGCTGGAAGCATATCGCACCAAGGGTGAAGAACTTAAGGCCGAGCTAGCTAAAAAAGCGGTTACCTAAAAAGGAGCTCATAGAGGTAAATGGCACGCTACGTAATCGGGATTGACTTAGGGACCACCAATTGTGCGCTGGCCTATGTTGATCTTAAAGACACAGGGCCAGCGCTTAAGGTAAACATATTTCAGATACCCCAATTGGTAGGGGCCGGGCGGCTTGGAAAAAGAGAAACGCTGCCCTCGTTTCTTTATTTGCCAGGAAAATTTGAAGCAGACGAGGACTTAAGCCTTCCGTGGGCTCCTGGCCGACGTTTCGCCGTAGGCACCTATGCGCGGGATCACGGGGCTCTTGTCCCTTCTCATCTTGTTTCTTCAGCCAAAAGCTGGCTTTGCCATGGTGGGGTGGACCGTACCGCTAAAATTCTTCCCTGGGGTGCAGGAGATGAAATTGAAAAGGTCTCCCCGGTGGAGGCCTCTGCCCGGTATCTTGAGCACCTCAAAGAGGCCTGGAATTACGAAATGGCTAAGGATGATCCCGAAGCGCGGCTTGAGAACCAAATCATTATTCTCACGGTGCCGGCCTCTTTTGACGAGGTAGCCCGTGAGCTCACCCTTAAGGCTGCGGAAATGGCGGGCCTTGAAGTCATCCTTCTTGAGGAACCAACTGCTGCGCTTTATGCCTGGCTTTCCCAGCACGAAAAAGACTGGGACCAGCACCTAAAAGCAGGAGAACGGCTCCTGGTTGTTGATGTTGGCGGCGGTACCAGCGATTTTACCGTGGTGGAAGTAAGAGAGGGCCCTATGGGGCTTGAGCTTGAGCGCATTGCTGTGGGAGACCACATCCTCCTTGGGGGAGACAATATCGACCTTGCTCTTGCGCGTTTGGTTGAGCGCAGGCTTCCAGTAAAACGCCTTGATTTTGCTCGCTTTCAGACCCTTACTTTCCTTTGCCGTGAGCTCAAAGAACGCCTGCTTTCACCAGATGCCCCAGAGGAAGACGCCATAAGGCTTCCAGGGCGTGGGCGCGCCCTTATTGCTGACACTTTAGTTGCCAAAGTAAAACGCGAAGAAGTGCTGGCGTTGATTGAAAAAGAATTTTTCCCAGAGGTTTCCTATAACCAGAGTTTAAAACGTGTTGAGTCAGTGCCAAGGGGCATGAGAGAATGGGGGCTCCCTTATGCCCGAGAATCCGCCATTACCAAACACCTGGCAGCATTTCTTTTTAAGCAGGGAATAGAAAAAATAGACGTGGTTCTTTTTAACGGTGGCGCGCTAAAGCCCGAAGTTTTACGCAAGCGTATTTGCCAGGAGCTTTCCCGCTGGTTTGAGCACACGAATCTGAAAACCCTTGAAACCGTCTCCCTTGACCTTGCGGTAGCAGTAGGCGCAGCGTATTACGGCTTGGTAAAACAAGGTCTTGGTATACGGGTGGGAGGCGGGCTTCCGCGGGCTTATTACCTTGGGATAGAAGAAAACAAGTCCTCAAAGGCGGTTTGCATTGCCCCCAAGGGCACCAAAGAAGGCGAACATTTAGTTCTGCCGCGGACTTTTCGGGTGCTAACCAATCGTCCGGTTAAGTTCCCCCTTTATACCTCTTCGCTGCGAGATGACGCTTTGGGAGACATAGTGAGCCTTAACGAGGACTTTGCCTCTTTGCCTCCCCTTACCACTCTTCTTAAATTTGGGCGTAAAAGCGGCGTTAAGGAGATTCCTGTCAACATCGAAGTGCATCTTTCCGAGGTGGGGGTGCTTGAAACTTATTGCGCAAGTCTTGAGAGCCCCCATCGCTGGCGCCTTCAATTTAACCTGCGCGGGGAAGAGAAAAAAATCTCAGAAACTCCTGAAGGCGTTTTAATAGCGCAAGAAAAGAAAGAAGAAATATCACCTGTTGAGGAAGAGCGCCTTAGTAAGGCAAGAGACTTTTTGCTTGAGGCCTTCAATAATCAAATCCTTTTGCCCAAGGTAATGAATCGCTTAGAAGAAATTTTTGAGATGGAAAGGGATCGTTTTCCGCTCTTAGTGCTCAGGCATCTTGCAGACTTTCTCATCGAAAACCAGCATCTGCGTTTAAAATCAGCAGCACATGAAGCCCGGTGGTTTAATTTGGTAGGTTTTTTCCTGCGCCCGGGATATGGTGAAGCCTCTGATCCTTTTCGGATAAGGCAAATATGGGGGCTATATTTTTCGGGGATTGAACACCGCACTGATAAAGCTGTAAACCTTGAATGGTGGATCTTCTGGCGCCGGGTAGCTGGCGGGCTAAACCGTGGCAAGCAGGAACAACTTTTTGCCAAGCTCAGGCCGTATGTCTTGCCGGCCAAGGGGAAAAAGCCCGAGAAGACCTCTCCTCAGGAGCGCCGCGAGATCTGGCTTTGTGTGGCAAACCTTGAAAGAATCCCTGTGGAAATAAAAATAAAACTTGCCGAAGTTGCCTTGCCCCAGGCCCTTAAGAAGGCTGACCGGCTTTTTATTTTTGTGCTGTCAAGGCTTTTGGCAAGAGAGTTACTGTATGGTCCGGCAGACCGGGTGATCCCATCGTCAGTAGTAAATAAAATACTTAAAGAAATTCTTTCCTTTTTACGGAAAAAATCTCCCAAGGCAAAGATTGCCAACCTCTGGGCGGAGGCTCTTGTAAACATTGCGAGACTTACGGGAGACAGGGTGCGTGATCTTCCCGAAGAGATGCGCCAGGAAGTTTTTGATTTTTGTCGCGAAGTTTTAGATATTTCAGAAGAGTTTTTGCGTCCGCTAAAAGAGGCCATGCCCGTGGCAAGCCAAGAACGAACCAGGCTTTTTGGCGAAACCCTACCTCTAGGGCTTAAGCTTGATGCGTAAAAGTGATTTAGTTGAAAAGCTTTCCCAGGAACTAAAGATAAGCAAACGCAAA
>Ga0256840_1001351_pt1 | contig 23336 bp, 25 predicted proteins | sample 355202metaG_FD_185969 | JGI IMG/M metagenome (GOLD analysis project Ga0256840, IMG submission 185969) | Hydrothermal vent microbial communities from Mid Atlantic Ridge, Atlantic Ocean - 355-202 | ecosystem: Environmental > Aquatic > Marine > Hydrothermal vents | place: Atlantic Ocean: Mid...
TCCAGTGGGTTAAAAGTATTGAAGGCTTGGTCGGCTAGCACGTTTCTGTCTGCTAGGAAAAGTACTTTAGGTCGTCTCTCTGCTCCCGATTTACTCCACTTGGCTTCAAAAAGTCTGTAGACTATCTGAAAAGCGATGTATGTTTTACCTGTACCCGTAGCAAGTGTGAGTAGTACTTTGTCTTTGCCCTTGGCGATGGCTTCAAGGGTTTTGTCCACTGCTATCTGCTGATAGTAGCGTGGTTTCATGTTCCCTTCAAAATGAAATGGCTGCTTGATAATCTTCTCTGTAATACGCGTGATAGTAGGGAATTTTCTCTCAAAAAGTGTCTGAGGTGTAGGAAAGTTTTCTACCCAGTCACCCTTACCTGTCATGAGGTTGTGTTCATAAATCTTATGCCCATTGGTCGCATAAACAAAATCTATTTTAAGTTTTTTAGCATAGTTGATAGATTGTTGCAGTCCATCAAGTGGGTCTTTGTTCTCAGCTTTGGCTTCGATGATGGCAAGATTGGTATTGTCATACACAAGCAAATAGTCCACATAATACTGTTTCCCACGCTTCCCACCAATGAGCTTACGCCCATCTGTGAAGTAGTACTCACGGACAATGTGAGATTCTAGCCAGTTGCTAGATTTAATCTGAGGATCGATAAGTTTAGCCCTCGTATCTGCTTCTGTATATGCCAAATTTACCTCTCCCCTATGTTGAAGTAATATATTTTACCTAAAGTTGACTAATTAACCCCCATCTCTCCCTCTGCCTCAACGGCGAGTTTATAAAATTAACGATAAAATCCCTCATTTAAAAATCCAAAGTAATTTATAGTATACTAAGCCAAATATTACTATGACAAGGTTACATCATGAAAAAACTCTCTTTACTACTCTCTGCTTTACTGCTTCTTACTTTTACTGGATGTGGTACACCTAGCCTTATGGGTAAAAAGGTAAAAAAAGAGTACTTTACGGGTGGTCAGATACGTACGGAGTTCATCATGGATGATGATACTGAACAAAATGGACTTCTTAAAAAGTATGGGTATAACGGGAACGTTACTTCTACGGTTAACATCCGTAATGGTGTCAAAAATGGCATAGAGACTGGTTTTGATGAAAAAGGTCGTATCATTTGGAAACTTACTTACATCAATGGCAAGCAAGAAGGTCAGCAATATGCCTACTATCCAAATGGAGAGGTGATGCTCTCTTACACTTATGTTAGTGACCAAAAACATGGACCTGCCATGACGTACAATAAAAATGGATCTATCAACAAAAAAGTGATGTACAAAAATGGTAAGGTTACCAACTAATCTTACCTCATGTCACTTCTTCCAAACTATATACATATCGTAAACCCAAAACTTAAACATATCTATCTTAGTTTTGATGAGGAGGGAAACTTACTCATCAAGTCTCCTAAGGTATCTCAAAAACGCATTGAACAACTTTTACTGAAAAAGGCTTCTTGGATTACTACTTCACGTAAAAAACTAGAAGAGAAAAAAGGGAAAAAAGTAAACTTTAATCAAGAGAGTGACATCTACTTTTTAGGAGAGCCTCACACACTGCAACTTCAGCCTTATGACAAGAAAAGAACAAAACTCATCTTTGATGGTGATAGTTTTACTTTTTTCTACTCCGTCTATGATGAAGAGGTGTTTCAAAAGCACCTTGATACTTTTTACAAAGAAGAAGCAAAAGCATACATACCTGAAGTTGTAGAGAGGTGGTCTAAGCAAATGAACCTTCACCCGCAGCAAATACGTTTTAGAAAAACAAAAAGACAATGGGGTTCATGCTCTGCTAAAAATGATTTGAGTTTTAACACCATGATGATGAAACTCCCCCTAGATGTGATACAATACATCATCGTGCATGAACTGGCACACATTACACACAAGCACCACCAAAAAAGTTTTTGGCAGCTTGTTGAAAAACATTTACCTGCATACAAAACGCAGGTAACTGAACTGAAAAATTTTACAACCTAAAAGGGACATCATGGATTTTTATTTATTGGCTTTTATGCTTATCATACTTGTGGGATCTGTGCTTGTGTATATCTACTACCTTAAAGAGAAAAAAGAACAACTGGACAGTATACGTAGAGGCTTTTGTCCTCAATGCAAACAAGCAGACATAGAACTCACCGACAAACGCTCAGGTGGATGCTCAGGGCCACAGATGCTGACTTTTGAGTGTCTCTCTTGTGGCTATGTCAATAGTTTTGCTGTAGACAGTTCTGACTCCTCCTGTGGGACGGGTGGCTGTCGCTAACATAAGCTAAGCACTAACATGATATAACGTTAATAAAAAAGGTAACCTATGAACTTTAGTACATCTTCACTTGACTTTTCCATACTCCCTTACACCGAAGGAGTAAACCCTCCTGTTACGAAACCTAACCCAGCATTTTTACAAGACATAGGTGAACAAGGTATGCGTGATTTACTCGATAGATTTTACATGGGTCTATATGAGAGTCCTATCAAAGACATTTTCCCTGAGTCAAAAGAAGAGATGAAGATAGCAGCACAACACTCTGCTGACTTTTTCATACAAATATGTGGAGGTCCTAAATATTTTAACAAAAATAGAGGAGCCCCTCAAATGAGACAGCGTCATGCCCCTTTTCGCATCACGCCTCATGCACGTTTGCATTGGCTAGTCACTTATGAAGAGGCTCTTCAGCCCATCATCAAAGAGAAGTTAAGTTCAGAGGTGAACATCCAAAGTTTTTGGGGCTACCTCAACGTCTTTTCACAATGGATGATAAACAGTAGAGACTAATCAATAAATAATTCTGCTTCACCCTTCTTAGGCATACGGCAAGCATCCATCTTGCCAAAGATGTTGTAGCGATACTTGGCTATGACATCGTAGATGGCATCTCTCACTACTCTAGGGATAAGATAAAAAACATTCACAACTATCCACACCCCACCTAAACTTCTAAGTATTTTTAAAATAGCTGTAGATTTATAGTACAAAGTGCCATCCTCATAAAAAATGATACTATCCAACTCTTTTGGAACACCTAAGTCTTTGACATACTCACCCTGTAGTGATGTGTACTTAAATGATCTATACTTATCCAATTTTATCAATACATTCAAAGCTTTATTACACAAGATACATTTACTATCAAAAACAACTACTTTATCTGACATCATCTTCCTCTTTATCAACTGGCATAGGGACAAAATACCCTACAAGTAAGAGCAACATACCCACCACCATAAATGAGATAATACGCTCTATGGTTCCCGAGTTTGCAAGCTCTACAAAGAAGAGTTTGAGGACTACCACGATGAGCAAGCCAAAGCCTGCCATCCAGAGTGTTCTGTGCATGTAGCGTTTTGAGAGTACCATAAAGACGATAGCTAACGCAGACCATAACAAAGACAATCCTGTTTGGAAGTAGTTACTTTGCCATAATGCGTGAATGCTGTAGGCAATATGTTGCGACTGATGCACCGTTCTTGCAAACATAACAGTGATGAGTAAAAACCCCATAATGGATAACACACTATAGAGTAATGTTGTACCATCTTCTGATAACTGACTTTTATTTTTATAGCCCCAGTAAGCCATTACGGCGAGTACAGAGATTTGCATCATGTCTAGCAGGTTAAAAAGAGGGATATAACTTCCCTCTAGTACTTGTGAAAAAGCTTTAAATTGCCATAGTCCAAGAGTAAGTACTAATCCACCTGCCCCTAACATTTGGTAGTTTTCTCTATGTGGTTCTAGCCAAGTTTTGTACGATTTTGGTAACAAGAGTCCTAACGATACCACTAGAGGTAGCACAGCAAACGAGAGTAAAGAGGCACTAATAGTTTGGTACATAGCTGTCATATGGTAATGCAACTCTACACTTCCAAGCCCTACAAAAAACCAAAGTCCTATGATGTGTAAATGCCTTGCCCACTGCCACTCTTTTTGATACACATAAAGCAGTACAAAATGCAGAACAAACAACGCACCATACAAAACAGCACCCAAGTCTACAAATGGGTGCATATAGGAGAGTCTCTCTATGGTTGAGACAAAGAATATAACCATACCCAACAAGAGTGTGACTTGTAGGAGATTTATAAGCAGTTCCCATCTTAGTTTCATCGTGATTAGCATAAGCAGTGACGTACCTATTATTAACGCCATGAGTGTGTCTTGTCCTTGAACGAAATGGTGTACAAGTGACAAGATATCAACGGTTGACACAAACCACAGCACAAGCCCCACAGATAAAAAGACTTTTGCGATAACAGCATCTATACTAGGTAAAATCTTCTTATGACTATCGAGTAGATAGACCGAGACAAGTGTCGCTATGGTGATAACGATGTAGCCCACATACTCTGCTATAGTTAAGCCATAAATACCTACAGACTCAGGGTAAACAAACAAAGAGACAAAGAGCAAAAGCTCACCAAAATAACGTGTCAACATACGGTTTTGTTTTAACGCTATCCAAATCACCCCTGCACTCTCTAGTGACCAAAGTGCCGCAGAGACATCTGCATCGAAAATGTATGGAACAGCTATGGTGAAAAACACCACGGACAATGCCAAAAATGACTGTGCCAAAAGTAAAGTACGCTCTTTGTTTTTAAGTACAAACCATAGCCCTACATAAAGTACACCTAGTACCACTGCACTGTAGGCTTCTCCATACTCGTAAATAGATACTAAACGCACTTGCAAAGGAAAAGCAACCACAGGCAAGCCAAAGACCAAAGTACCATCTACAAGGTTTTTAGGCTCGTAAGGGTGTTTGATAGTAAACAAAATAGAGATACTTAGGTACATCAAAAAGTAGAGTATTAAAAACGGTTCTGTCGTAGCAAAAATGCCTGACTTATAACGCAACACACCCCACACTGTAGCGATGACAAAGGTAAAGAGAAAGCCTACCACATTTAGCACACGCCAAGAACGAAACCATGCCACGATGAACAAGCCAAGATTTAAGAAAGCATAGTAGCTAAAGAGCATCATGTGAGAGCCATCACCACTAGAGGTGAGTATGGGTACTAAAAAGCCTCCTGCTGTCGCAAAAAGTGCTAAAGATAAAGAGTTTTCTATGACCGCAAGTACCGAGCCTAACACCACCACACCTAACATCAAAACAAATGCCATCTCCAAAGAAATTAGACCATAAAACTTAGATGCTCCATAGATGACAAGGTAGAGTATCGCCACCCCAAGTCCTTGGAGTATCTGCCCATAAGCACCTTCTTTAGCTCTAAGTCTCCACCCTACACCTATGAGTGCTACAGCTACCAAGCCGATACCCCATAAACGCACTTCTATACTGATGATGCTATGTTCTGCAGCATACTTCAATAAAAATGCCAATCCAAAAAAGAGTATCACCCCACCTATGCGTACAAGCAAGTTTCCGCCTGTAAAGTAGTTACGTAGCATCTGCATCAACCTTGATGTTTCCGTATGCACGTACTCTTCTTTTGGGCGTACTACTCTTGTTCTAACCTTGGGTATAGTATGTTCTGCTTTAAGTGTAGAGACGGCACTGACATACTCTGCTTCTTCTTTCTCCACCTCAACCTTAACAGGTTTTGGTACAGTATATACAGGTTTTTCTTTGTATACCGTAGGTTTTACTGTAGCTTGTTTTTCACTATCAAGTAAGCCTTCGACTATCTTTTCCAAATGTTTGATTTTACTCTGCAATACAAAGACCCAAAAGCCTAGTATGAGTATCCATAATTCTGGGGTGTTCATGGGGTGTTCCTTTTATTTAAATTTGATTACTCACTAAAAGCACTTCTCTCTTTTAAAAGTTGCTTCATTTTTTCTATATTTTCTTTATTTTTACAAAAAGATGGTTCTTCATCAAACACTGTCTTGCCTCGTTTATCTTTTAGATTGGGGTTTGCACCATTATCTAAAAGTATTTTAATAGCCTCGAAATTATTACATTTAAATGCCCAAGTAGACAATGCTAAGCTTCCAAATACATCTTTAGAATTCACATCAGCACCGTGTTTTAACAATATTTTAAGTAGCTTGGTATTATTTGTCATAGTTGCCCAATATACAGGCGTTTTCAAATCAAATTGATCCAACTCATACATATCTGCCCCCGCATCCAATAACTGCTCCAACGCATAATAGTTTTTATAATGGATACTTGCCCATAGTGGTGTGTACTTAGACTTGTTTCTTATAGACAAGTCATCCACGGTGGGGAGAAGTCTGTCAAATTCTGCATTGTCTTTTGATTTAATAGCTTGAAATATTGCATGTTTAGAAGGTGTTTTAAGCGAGGTGCATTCTGTTTTTTCAGGAAACAAAAAATCATCACACTTTGCCCCCTTAATGGTTATTTTCAATATGTCTGTATCATTTTTATAGCTATACTGAACTATCTTTGCTTTACCTCTTATAATTTGGTAAACCTCTAAAGTTCTTAATGCACCGTACATCCTTCTGCTATACATATCTTCTTCACGGCTTGTTGGAATTTGAATGTAATCATATGCCGTTTTACCTGCATAATCTTCCTCTTGTACATTTACAATGGCTACATCTAAAGACCTTACGACGTCTGTATAGCCATTTTTTACTGCAATCATAAGTGGGGTTTGTCCCTCTTCATTTTTTATATTTGCATCAAGACCTTTGAAATAGTTTATCCCATCAACTGCACCTGTTTTTGCACTTTTCCATAGTTTTTTTTTATCATAGGATTGCGTATGTCCCATCGTTAACACCAATAATACACCCCATGTTAATCTTTTTAATATTTCTGTTTCTCTACTTTCCATCACTCAACTCCTTCGATACTTTTTTTGCCCCCTTAAAATCAGCCTTACCCGTACCAAGTTTAGGTAACTCAGCTACCTTGTAGTACTCACTAGGCACAAACAAAGCATTCATCTCTAAGGTTTTTATCTGCTCTTTTAAAGTATCTATCTCCATCTCTCCCTCAAGAAGCAATACTAACTTTTCACCCTTTTTTGCATCTGGCAAGGCAGAGATAGATATCTGGTCATCTTCTCCTAAGACTTTAACTATCTCACGTTCTACAAGCCCAAGGCTTACCATCTCCCCTGCTACTTTTGCAAAGCGACTGTAACGGTCAACTATGGTAAGGAAACCATCTTCATCTAAACGCCCTTTGTCCCCTGTGACGTACCAGCGTATGCCGTCTAGTTCTTTGATGACCGATGCGGTTTTTTCGGGGTCACCGATGTAGCCTTTCATGATCTGAGTACCACCGATGAGTATCATCCCCTCTTCGCCTGTGGCAAGTTCTTCAAAACTCTCAGGGTCAACTATCTTGAAACTGCTTCCTGGTACGGGTAGTCCTACTGTGCCTACCTTGTGACCTATTTGAGGTTTCCAAGAGTCTTGCATGAGTACGTCTGGTATGTTTATGGAGGCAACTGGGGTTGTCTCTGTTGCACCGTAGCCCTCGTATATGTCATGTCCAAACTTCTTTTTGAAGTCGTCTCGTATCTCTTGTGGGAGTTTTTCTGCTCCTGCTATGACCATGCGTAAGTTTTTAAACATCAAGGGGTTTAACTTTTTGTTACGTGTGTACAGTCTAAAAAATGTAGCCGTGGCAAAGAGCATCGTCGCTTCATATTTGGCTGCGACTTTTCCTATGCCAAAGCCGTCTGTTGGGTCTGGGTGACACACTACTGGTATGCCCTCTATGAGAGGTAAAAGTGTTGTCACTGTAAGCCCAAATGAGTGGAAGATAGGTAGTGTTCCTAGCATCACATCGTTGTCATTTGGGTTGATGAGGGTGATGGCTTGTTTGATGTTGCCCATCATATTTTTATGGCTTAATTCTATGCCTTTTGGTGTACCCTCACTTCCACTTGAAAAAAGTATGGCAGCAGTCTCTTCTAGCTTAGTTCCTTTTACATACAACAGACTTAACATCCATGTAGGTAGTAGCTTTACAAGACCTAAGGTAAGTAGCCCTTTAAGTTTACTCATCTGCTCTTTCAGCTCCTCTAAGTAGATGACATCTACAACTTCAAGCACTTCAGAAAGGTCAAATCCTTTGGCTTTAAGCTTGGTGACAAACTGTTTAGAAGCTACCACTTTAGTGATGTTAGCGATTTTAAGTGCATGACGTAATGATGCTTCCCCGCTAGAGTAGTTTAAATTTACCACTGTTTTACCTAAGCTCATCACTGCCATGTTACCCATAGAACCACCCACTGAAGTAGGCAGAAGTAGTCCTACATTTTGTGTCTCTTTTAGTAAAGGTTTAAGCTTTGAAGCTATCATAAACGTCCCTGTGATGAACCTGTCACCACTAAGCTCCACACCTGTGCTGTCTGCCATGCAAAGTTTAGAGCCTACTTCTTTTGCAGAAGATAGCCATGCTTTTTGTACACACGGCAGTGTGCCTGCATAGGTTTTCCAACTTTGCACAGAGAGGTCAAAAACAGACTTTTTCACACGTACTGCGTCACTATGGATGTCCAGTGCTTCACCAAAGGTCACAGAGATATCTTTGTTTTTGTTACGTTTCATCTTTTTAGAGGCGTACGAGAAGTTGTCTTCCCAGAGTCCTCTTAAATAAAATGGCACGATGATGGCATTGTTCGCTTCTTTGGTAGCAAGCTCAAAACCCCTTTGAAATGCCCCTAAGTGACCATTACGAGACAAGTGTCCTTCAGGAAACAGTGCTACTGTCTCACCACGATTGAGTGCTTCAGTCACCAAAGAGAGTGCTGTTTTACTCCCACGACTAGAGATGGGGATGACACCAAAAAAGTCTAAAAAAGGTTTAATGTACCACTTCTCATAATAGCTTCGCTCCATCACAAAACGTATCTGTTTTGGGTATGCCATTTGCAAGATAGCCCAGTCTAAAAAAGATACATGGTTCCCTAGTAACAGTACGCCTTTGTCTGCTTCTATGTTTCTCAGACCATCGACATGTAGACGGTACTTAAACCCTATAAGCATACGCACCACATAACGAATGAGTGACTGAGGTAGCTTGATAAAAGTGTACCCCATACCCAAAAACGCGATGGTTGCGATGATGTAAAAAAGCCCTACAGCCCCTAAGTCAAAGTACCCAAAGAGTGCGGTGAGTATGAGGAAAAGAAACATACTCACGTTTTGCATAAAATTGTTTCCTGCGAGTACTTTTCCTAGTATCTTTGAAGGGGTGGAGAACTGTATCATGGCATTGAGAGGTACCATGAAGAGTCCTGCTGAAAAACCAAAAACAAACAAGGCAACACCCAAACTACCCAAACTCGTAAGACTTGGCATAAAATACAGTGCAATGGTCACACCCAACGCACCCAAAGGGATGATGCCTGTCTCTATGTAGTTTTTACTCACACGCCCTACAAATAGTGACCCTACTATCATACCAAGTCCTGATAGGGCTAGTAGCCCTTGTGCCGTTACCGTGTCAGTCACACCCATAGTACTTTTTAAGTGTTCTCCAAAGATGGCTAAAACCACTTGTGAAACACCCCACAAGATGCTTAGCCCCAAGATACTTAACCATACCACGTCATTTTCTTTGATGACTTTGAGGTTTGCTTTTAGGTAGTGTAAGTTTTGATACTCTTTTGGCTCAAAAGTCATACTCTCATCTATGGCTACAGGTTTAAATGTTTTCACCAAACGCCGTGCCAACAGATACTCAACAATGCTTGCTCCTATAAGCAAAAACCCAACAGGTGCAATGTAGGTCAAAATAGTTGAGGGGTCTATGCTTCTGTCTTGAAGTAAAGACTCAAAAAATATAGAATAGACCACAGCTCCAAGTAAAATGGAAACAATGGTCACAGACTGCACCAAAGCATTGGCAGGTGCTAAGTTTTCACTGCCTGTCATCTCTTTTATGAGACCATACTTAGCAGGGGAGTAGATGGCCGACTGAGCAGCCAAAACAAAAGTGAGCCCAAAAGCTACCCAAAACCACCCCATGATGTAAGAAAAGAGTATCAGCGTGGTGATGCCTATGGCTGCTGCTGAGGCATACTCCACCACTTTTACCTTAGGGTACTTGTCAGAGATAAACCCTGCAGGAGAAAAGAGGAAAATGAAGGGTAGTAAAATAAGTGCATTGACAATGGCTGTAAGTACGATGAGTTCAGAGCCATCATAGGCTTTAAAAATCGTGTTTTGTAAAATAATTTTATGCCCCAAGTCAGTCATGGCATTCAGAAAAATGATGAAGATGTAAGGGGTGAACCCTGCTATGCGAAAGAGTGCTTTCATTTGTTGTCCTTTGTGATGTTGTCTTGGTGGGCTTGCACAGTGTGCATGTTAAAGATGTAAGGTTTGAGTATTAGCACTAAGTCAAAGAGAAGTTCATAGCGTGCATCATGTGAGGCATCATCGTCTTGAAGTAGTTTTGAGCCTACTTCATTTTCTTTTTGTGCTAAGACTTTTGCGTCACTTACATAGGCATCTAACAAGGCACAGTCTAAGTCAAGGGCTTCTGCACGTTGGAGTATCTGTGCGACTTCTACTTCTTTAGTCGAAAAGCCTTTGGCACGTTCAAAGAGATAACCTTTACTTTGGTAAGTGGCTAATGTCACTTCATCCATATCAAGGTGAGAGAGAAAGTCTTCTTTACTGTACCACTTACTGTCACGCCCACCAGATATGAGTTCCAAAGAACTTACCATCATTTCGAAGCTACCATCAAAGTCAAAATTGTTGTCTTGAAAGATAGATTTTATCTCTGCTATAGAGTACGAAAAGTTATGTTGTAGGTATTTGATAAATTTAAGTATCTGTACACAAGACTCATCATAGAGGTGTACGTTGGGTTTAGGTTTTTGAGGTTCAGGGAGTATGCCCTCTTTGATGTAAAAGAGTATAGTCGATTTACTTTCATCGCTTTGTGCCATGAGTTCTTTCATTTTAAGTGCCATCACTAGTCCTTTTTATTTAACTAGTGACAGTATAGTGTTTTTAACCTTAAAGTGTAAAGTATCACTTTACACTTTTTAATATTTCTATTCTTCCATCTCTTTTTCATCCACAGCGAGTGCTTCACCAAAACCTAAAGCTTCTTTTACCTTAGCGTCTATCTCAGCCATCATCTCTGGGTTTTCTTTTATGGTTATCTTGGCATTTTCTTTACCTTGCCCTAGTTTATGAGCTCCATACGAGAACCACGCACCAGACTTGTCTACGATGTCCATCTTGATACCGTAGTCTATCAGTTCTCCTACATAAGAGATACCCTCACCAAACATAATGTCAAACTCTGCTTGTCTAAATGGAGGAGCCACTTTGTTTTTCACCACTTTTGCCTTAACACGGTTACCAATACTTGACTCCCCTTGCTTAAGTGTGGCGATACGTCTTACATCTATACGCACAGAACAGTAAAACTTCAGAGCATTTCCACCAGTCGTAGTTTCTGGAGAACCATAACCCATAGTCCCTATCTTCATACGAATTTGGTTGATGAAAATCACCGTCGTGTTTGTCTTATGAAGTACGGCAGTGAGTTTACGAAGAGCTTGCGACATAAGTCTTGCTTGTAGTCCAACGTGTGTGTCGCCCATGTCACCTTCTATCTCCGTTTTAGGAGTCAGTGCTGCTACAGAATCGACTACTATCAAGTCTACTGCACCTGAACGTGCAAGTGTTTCCAGTACATCTAGTGCTTGCTCCCCAAAGTCTGGTTGAGAAACTAGTAGGTTGTCTGTATCTACACCAAGGTTTTTGGCATACACAACATCTAGAGCATGTTCTGCATCTATAAATGCACAGACCATCTCTTTTTTCTGAGCTGAGGCTATAGTCTGTAGTGCCAAAGTCGTTTTACCAGAAGACTCTGGCCCATATATTTCTATAACACGCCCTTGAGGTATACCACCAATCCCTAGTGCCATGTCAAGCCCAAGTGACCCTGTAGAGATACACTCAATAGGTTCAAACTCTTTATCCCCTAGTCTCATAAGTGTACCCTTACCAAACGTTTTGTCTATTTGTTTGATAGCCATATCTAATGCTTTTTGTTTTTGTGCGTCCATTGCCATAGTCATATCCTTAACCTTTTTGTTGAAGTTAGTTTATCTAAATAAAGTATTTTTATTTAGTCATGTTGGTAGTTTAATGTAATTTTGAAAAAAAAGGCAAAAACATTGCAAATTGACATATTTTTGCTAAAAAACTGTAAAAATCGTACCTAAATCCAAACAATGCTAAAATACTCCAACACTAAAACAAGGTCAAACCATGCCAAAAAACATCCAACTAGCCCACTCTCCAGATGCAGATGATATCTTTATGTATTTTGCCATCAAGTTTGGATGGGTAGATACCAAAGGGTATGACTTTTCTAACATAGGGTTAGACATCGAAACACTTAATGTGGAGGCGATGAAAGGGACGTATGATGTAAGTGCTATTAGCTTTGGGATGTATCCACTTATCAAAGAGGAGTATGCACTGCTACGTACGGCTGTGAGTTTTGGTGAAGGGTATGGACCTAAGCTCATTCGTCGTAAAGACAAGAAGTTAAAACGTAACTTTAAAGTGGCACTCTCAGGCAAATACACGACCAATGCCATGCTTTTTCGCATCTACTACCCTGATGCACGTCCTATCTACATGGACTTCTTAGAGATAGAAGAGGCAGTAGTAAGTGGAAAAGTAGATGCAGGGGTACTCATACATGAGTCCATCCTCGACTTTGATGAGAGCTTGGAAGTAGAAAAAGAGCTTTGGGACATTTGGGTAGAACTAGCAGGTGGGGGACTACCTCTACCGCTTGGTGGTATGGCAGTACGTAGAAGCCTACCACTCAACCGTGCTATAGACATAGAGAACATCCTTATAGATGGTGTGAAGGTAGCAAATGACAGAAAAGAAGAACTCTGTACCAAGCTTGAAAATGACAACCTTGTGCGTATCTCTTCTGATATGCTAACGAAGTACCTCGATATGTATGCTTCAGATGAATCTGTAGAACTCAGCGAACTCCAACTCAAAGCCCTTGACACACTCTATGAACTAGGCTTTAAGCATGGACTTTGGGATGCTCCTTTAAAAACTGAAGATTATTTGATCCCCAAAGAGTATGAAGCTTTACGGAATAGTTAAAAAGCTTCAAATATTATTTCATACTTGTATACTAGTACACAAAATGCCATAATCATACTAGTTCACAACTACAAAGTTTAACTAAGCAAAATGAAAACAATGCATGGATAATATCTATAAAAAGAATAGCGAAAGATAAATTTGGAGGATGACGCACAATGAAGTTCGATACCCTCGGCTATACCTCAAAGGATATAGGCTTACAAGGGAATTACAGTGTTAGTATAGCATATTATTCCAAATATTATACAAAAAAGGAAATATTTTTTTATGAATGAGATACTAATATGTAAATACATCACTGAAAAAAGATTTTCAAAATATCATTCCCTTTCAGACTATGAAGAAAACCTTTTGTTATCAAAAAAATACTATGTACCGCTATCAATCCTAGAAGTCTCTTTACGCAATGCCATTAATACACATTTTGAAAAGTTTTATGGTGCAGGTTGGCTACTGAATGAAGCATCATTTTTACAAAGAGACCATCTGTTCAAAATTCAAGAGGGAAAAAGAAAAATACAATCAAGAAAAGAACGGCTTACAAAAGACAAATTAGTGGCTGAATTATCCTTTGGTTTTTGGGTAAATCTTTTTAAGTCTTCTTACGCTGGACAAATGAGAATAGCTAATTTAAAACAGATTTTTACAAACTTACCCGCTAAAGATATAAAACTCATCAATCGTAATGAGCTTTTTCAAACTATCAATCATATACGAAACTTTAGAAATAGAATCTTTCATCATGAAAAAATTGTGAATAAAGTAAACTTTAAAAATATAGAAAATGATATAGATGAAATATTAGAATATCTCCATGAAGATATATTAGATTTTTCAAAAAGAGTAAACAATGTACACTAAAACCATCGACTTCTCCAAATACTCCAGCATTAAAGTAGGACAAGCCACTGAAGTGCTAATGATAGAAAAAGAAGATGTAATACCCAGTGATAGATACCTTATAGGTGGAGCAAATAACTTACTTATCTCTCCCACTCCTCCCCCACTCATGATGTTAAGCAAAGACTTTGCTTATATAGTAGAAAAAGATGGCTTTTTGGAAATAGGTGCAGCCATGCCTACGGGGCGTATGGTCTCTTATGCGAAGAGGCATAACCTAGCAGGGTTTGAGTTTTGTTCTAAACTTCCAGGTACGCTAGGTGGTATGCTTGCGATGAATGCGGGCGTCAAAGAATATGAGATTTTTAACATCTTACACAGTATATGCATAGACGGGGTATGGCTACTTGCTCAAGATATAGCTCACGGTTACCGTTTTGCAAAGCTCTTAGGGGTCGCTACGGCTGCACGTTTTGTAAAAAAAGAAGGCTTTTCTCAAGACTTACTAGACACACTCCTGAACCTACGCTCAAACCAACCCCATACCCCCTCGGCAGGTTCTGCATTTAAAAACCCTGAGGGTGACTATGCAGGTAGGCTCATAGAAGCTGTAGGCCTAAAAGGTTTACGTAAAGGTGATATGCAATGGTCTGATGTCCATGCAAATTTTTTGGTAAATTTAGGGGGAGGTACTTTTAAAGATGCTAAGTATCTTATAGACTTAGCGAAAGAAAAGATTTTAAAAGAATATGGCGTTACGCTGATAGAGGAAATAAAAATCCTCTAAAAGTTCTACTTGTCATTTGCTGTACAGCGTACACATCTGATAAAGTTTGTTTGTCTTGGGGAACGTCCATAACGTATGCCATCTGCTGGAAATACAACATAGTACTTACCCTCTACCCCTGGAGTTGATGACCAAAAATCATTATCTCTAGAATAAACAAATACCTGACCTTTTTTATAATGCACATGTGTGAGTTCATCCGATGTAGGCAATCTCCAATCTGAGTAACCTGCATAGTTGAGCCTAGAACAATACCTCATCGCATATCTGTATGCTCCTGCTTTACCTATGGATTTTTGTCGTTTATATGCACCCTCTTCGGACTCACTGTAGGACTGATCTTGCCACATGAGTTGCACATCTCGTTCAATATAAATTTTATTTTCTTTACATACTTGAGCAGGTATATCACTTACGGAGGATAAGCTATTCCCTGCATTTCCTCCTGCTATAAGTAAAGCAGTCCCTAAAAATAGACCCAATGCTATCATCATTTTCTTCATATTTTTCTCCTTGAAAATTCAATATTATTCAATATGATAAGCTAAAATACATCAATCTAAGCTAAATTGTTGGTATTATCTCAAATTACGCATGAATATCTATCTTCACGCCATTTGCAACAGCTTGCCAAAGTTTGTCCATCGCAGCATTTGGTACAGCTAAACATCCTTCTGTCCAGTCACGAGAAAGGGTAAAAGCATCTCCTCTACCGTCAGCATTCCATTTGGGTTGTCCGTGTATAGTGATGTACCCTCCTGGACTTACACCTTTTCTTGCAGCTCTTGCTCTCTCAGCTGCGGTAGGATAAGAAATCATCAAAGACTTGTAGAGTCTGTTATCACATTTCTTACGGACAATAGTATAGGAACCTTCAGGTGTTCTATAATCCCCTGCTTTGACCTTGTTACCTTTATCTCCATTTTTACCTAAAGAAAATTTGAACGTATACATTAGTTTACTATTGGCATAGGCATACATGGTTCTTTTTTTCTTGTAGGCCACTATTTTCGTTATGGGCGTACCTTTAAGCTCTGCACTGCGAGAGAGTTCTTTGAGACACTCTTTGGTGGCATAAGGCGTTTTATCTACTTTCCCGTAGGCTACAGGTTTTGTACATGAGCTTAAAAGCAAGACTGCCGTCGTTCCTAAAATCATTGCATATAGTTTCATTCTTTTCCTTTTATATTAGGTATTTAACCCCAATCTTCATTTTGTCGTTTTGCTTTATGTTTGTCTTTTTTGTAAGACGCACCATTTTTAAGTTTTTGTAAACGATTAAGGTTACTCATCTCTGCATCTCTAATGTCTTCAAAGTTTTTATCTGTAAAGTCATCATTTAAACAGGTTGCCCTGTGTAAACGTATGATGTATGCTTTTAACTGCTGATGGTACTCAGAATCTAAATGTATCTCTACGCGTTCATCAAACTTTTTTTTAAGCTGTTGAAATTTTAGCACAAAATCTTTAGAGCTTATATGTTCATCTCGTAACATACGAAAAATATTTTTCGATATCTTTTCTAACTCTGTAATATACTTCTGACGGTTAAATTTATCTATTTGTTTTTGTGTAAATGCCATCTTTTACCTTATTGTGATAGGTACACCTTCGCGTACTGCGTACCAAAGTTCTTTCATCGCTTCATTTGTGACTGCTACACAACCTTGCGTCCAGTTTCTTGCAAGTGTGTAGCTGTCACCCTTACCATCTGCATTCCATTTGGGTTGTGCATGTATGGTGATGTCACCCCCAGGGTTCACCCCTCTTGCCTCTGCACTTGCCTTGTCTGAAGGTTTTGGGTACGAAATACATAAAGAACGGTAGTACTTAGGAGAACAAAGTTTTCTGTGAATGAAGTACTCCCCCTCAGGGGTACGATAATCCCCTTTTTCTTGCTTATGTCCTAAAGGATTTTTACCTAAAGAGATGGGGATAGTCTGTTGTACTTTCCCTTCTTTATAAAGATACATCTTCCTGTTTTTTTTCACCACTACTATACGGTCAATGCCACCATCTTGAGCATAATCTTTTGCATCTAAAAGCTCAGCTTTGCACTCTTCAAGAGAGTATCTGTCTTTAGGAACATCAGGTTCACATGCCGTAAAAAAAAGTGTGAAAAAGACTAAAAAGGGTGTGAGTAAAAAATGTTTGTATATTTTCATAAGATGATTGTAACAAAAAGTATGTAAAAAAGAGGGGTGCTGAAAGTGTAGAAATGAAATATCAAAACCCAGAGGGGTTTTGAAAGAAGAATTATACCGCTGCTTTTACTAAAGAAACTACGCTGTCGCTTGTTTTGCTGCTGCAATCGCTTCATCATAGTTAGGTTCAGTTGTGATTTCAGGTACTGTTTGCTTGTAAGCAATTTTTCCATCTTTTCCAACAACAAAGATAACTCTAGCTGTAACACCAGCCAAAGGACCATCTGCAAGAAGTACACCATAAGCATTTGCGAAATCTTTATTTCTGAAGTCAGAACATACTTTTAGGTTTTCGATGCCAGCTGCTCCACACCATCTTGCTGCTGCAAATGGAAGATCCATAGATACTGTAATCACTTCAACACCATCAAGGTTTGCAGCTTCTGTGTTAAATCTTCTAGTCTCTGCGTCACAAACACCTGTGTCAAGTGAAGGTACTGCAATTACTAATTGAACTTTACCTTCTCCACCTATTTGCTCATCTTGAAGCATAGGGTCACAGTTTACTACTGTTACTACTGGTGCTGTATCACCTACGTTTACTTCTGTTCCGCCTAAGTTACACACGATATCATTTTTAAATGTTACTGTTGCCATTTTATATCCTTAAAATAATTTGTAAAGCATTATGGCTTAAATAGGATAAAATTAGTCTTAATTATCATTACAACCCTGGGATTCTAGGAATTCGTCCCAGTTTTGAGTTGCGTGCATACCAGCCCCAAAGTTTTTTCATCCAATGCCCAAAAATAAACATCGGTATCATCTTTCCGCCTTTTTCATCTCTATATACAAAGGCTGCACCATCTCCTGTATCCATAACACATAAGATATTAAGATGTGCCATGTAGCTTCTTTTGGAGTCTATGCCTTGCATATGAGCGTTGATGTTGTAAGCGACATTTTTAGCCATGACCTCAGCCACGTGTCCTTGTTTTGCTCTCCACTCTGGTCCCATAAGTGAAGCAGTGTCTCCTATTGCATAGATGCCTTCAAAACCTTCTATTTCGTTATATTCATTTGTAAGGACAAAATATGCATCACTTAGTGGTAAACCTGCATTGCTAAGTATGTTGTGTCCAGTACCTGCAGAGATGAACATGGTCAAGTCAGAGTCTATTTTACTACCATCTTCAAAGACGATACCGTCTTCTACAAATTCAGCTATCTTGATGCCGACTTGTTTTTTGATATCTAGGCTTTTAAACATCTTGTCCATCATAACAAGTGCTTTTTCTCCCATCTTTTGCCCTGGCTTTTCCATAGGTGCAAAAAAAGTAAGTTCAAAGTCTTTACGTACACCTTTTTTCTTTAAGTAATTATGCACATTAAACAATACTTCAAACGCTGGCCCACCACGAACGGCAGACGTGTCCTTAGGGTTACCACCAAAGCCCATGGCTATCTTACCACTACCTTTACGTACAAGTTCATCTAACTTCTCGTATAAAGCCACTGCTTCTTCTGGCTTACCACAGATGGACAAGGTATGCTCCATACCTTTATGTACCAGTTTATCTTGTCCTAAAGCAAGTACTAGATAGTTGTAGTCTTTCAATGTACGTCCACTTTTTAGTGTGACTTCTTTGGACTTGGCATCTACTTTTTGCACAGGGTCAACTATGAGTTGAAAACCATGTTTCATAGCAAGTTTGTCAAGAGGCACTGAGACATCCTCTTTTGTCACTTCACCTGTAGGTATCCATATAGATGTGGGGTAAATGTAAAAATAATCCCTATCACTTACTAGCGTTACATCTATCTGTTGTTTACGCAGATAAATGGCAGCTTCCACACCTGCAAAACCACCACCTAAAACCAAAACTCTACTCATGCACTCCCCTTTAGTACTTAACTATTCCCGTTTGCTCTGTATCTACTATGACATCAGAAACACTCATGTTTGATGCAATAATGCCATAAATAGCCCCAATTAATAGCCCAGAAAGTATCACAATGTACACCGTAAGGCGTTTTTCATTACTTTCTTTCCCATTATAGTCTTCTATACGTTCTAATGTTGGTTCAATCTGATTCATCTTTACTCCTATTTTTTTAACTTATCTATACTTGGGTACATAAAAACAGCTTGTCTGTCTATGATGATTTTTTCTTTGTCATCTACTGCGTAAGCTTTTATCTTCACAGGGATGGGTGTGTCTTTATGTGCATTGTTGCCTAGTGCTTCACTTACTTCAAGTACCACTACTTTTTTCTTTTTCTTTCCTGCACCTATTTTAAATGGCTCAGAAGGACGCTTGATTTTTATCTTATCATTTCCTACTATCTCAAAGTAGTAGGTATGCTCTTTTCTGTCAGTATTTGCAAACATAAAGATGTAGTCATTTTGTACTACACCTGCATCCAGTATTTTATAGAGCCTTGGTGATTTGTTGATGTCAAGAAGCATATGTTCTTTTTTACTTCCCATCATAAACAACGCGACAAGTACGATAGACAATACCGTAAAGTACGCGATAACTTTTCCTCTAAAATAGTTTGTCTTTCCTTCATGTCTGAGTGTTTCTTTTTCTGAAGACCACTGTACTAGTGATGGCTTGCCCAATGCACCCATGACTGACGTACAGGCATCTACACATTCAAGACAGTTGATACACTCAAGCTGAAGTCCTTTACGGATGTCTATGTGCGTAGGACATACCGTCACACACGACTCACAAGTCGTACACTCAGCAGAGACATCAACTTTGAGTAACTCTTTTTGTTTTTCAAATTTTTTCTCTCTCTCATACCCATGTCCTTGATAGATATCTCCTCCACGGATAGGATCATAGACTGCCATAATAGTGTCATCATCATACAACACAGACTGCACACGGCTATACGGACAAATGTACACACAGAAGTTTTCTTTTATAAACACTACATCTACGATGATAAACAGGGCAATCCCCACTAGCATACCCACAAGGGTCATATGTTCAGCAGGGTTTGACAGGTATCTAAAAAAGTCTTCTGGTGGCACAAAAAACCACATGAAATCAGCTGCTGCGATAAATGCCAAGATAGACCAAAGTGCTACAGCTATGACTGACTTCACTTTGTTTTCCATTTTAGACATATCTGGGTCTTTTTGCTTGTTCTTGATACGTTTACGTAGGCCTAAAAGTTTTGTCTCTATACCATCTCTATAGATGGTTCTAAAGATAGTCTGAGGACAGGTCCAACCACACCATGCCCTACCACCTACAGCAGTCACAGCAAAGATACCTAAAAAAAGTAACATCAGTAAAAAAGGCATAAGATAAAGCTCTTGCATATCAAATGCAGTCCCTGCTAAATGCAGTTTCTTTTGGTCAAATGAAAGCAAAAAGAGGTGGTTACCCCCTATAGTTATCCAAGGCATAGCAAGAGCCACGATGGTTGCAGCCCCGTATGCCCAGTATCTTTTAATCCTATACGGAATCCAGTCCTTTAAATACTCTTTTGCTTTATTTTTTTTAGGTTTATTTGCTTGGGGTTGATTTTCATCTTCTACTGTAATATTTGCTTCCATTACGATACCTTCTTTCTTTCCATTTCTTCTGCTTCAAAAGGACATATCATCACGATGTTGTCCACCTCTTTTTCTCTTAATCCTGCGGCAGCACTACCTATGCTAGCCACAAGACTCTTTAATCCTCTAGACTCAATGTAGTCCTTAAGAGAAGAACGACTCACTTCTAGCACTCTTGCTATGGCAGAAACACTTTGTTTTTGAGCTAAAAGTGTCATGATTTCCCCATGAAAAATGTCAAACTTAGAACTTGACTTACTGCCTTTCGGGCGTCCTATCTGTACTTCATCTTTAGGCTTATCTCTATACTCTTCAAGAAGAGGAAAGACCTCAGTCATACGACTATGCTTGTTAATGAGTAGTTGCTTATCGCATATCCATAAATCAACCTCATGACTCAACATGCAGTTGATGATTTTTACCAACTCTTCTACCCTTGTACTAAGTATGGACAAAGAGGAAACAAAAACTGTATAGCTCCCTTCAGATAGAGACTTCAAAAAAGTTTCGAACTCTTTTCTCTCATCTATCGGTAAATCTTTGGTTGCATACTCTACTACTTCTTGTTCTATATCAATATCTTTAAGATGTGAAAATGCTACGATTGTGTTCTTCTGTTGTACCAAATTATCAAAATTTGGTACCTGTCGCATATACGCGTAAACCATGAATATCCTTTATGATTCTTATAATTTTAAGTAATACTATCCTAATTGATGAATAAAGTCAAGTATTTTGATACTTTTTACGTCAATTAGGCTTTTTTCTAGCTTTTATGTTAAAATACTAAAAATTAACAACTAGGTAAACCTGTGAACTTAACACACTTAGACGAACAAAACAAACCCAAAATGGTCGATGTTGGCGACAAAGCAGAAACCACACGCATAGCCACTGCTTCAGGCATCATAGAAGTAGGACAAGCTGCCTTTGATGCAGTCGTAGCAAACACTGCAAAAAAAGGGCCAGTACTTCAAACTGCGGTCATAGCCGCCATCCAAGCTACGAAGCAAACAAGCACACTCATCCCTATGTGTCACCCACTGATGATTACTTCAGTTAAAACAGACATAGAAGAACTTCCTAGCCTCCCAGGCTTTAAACTCACCGTTACTACAAAACTAAGTGGCAAGACAGGGGTTGAGATGGAAGCACTCACAGGAGTAAGTGTAGGACTACTAACCATTTACGATATGCTCAAAGCCATAGACAAAGGCATGGTCATTAGAAATGTGCAGCTAGAACATAAGTCAGGTGGAAACTCTGGCGACTTTAATAGATAAGGAACAATGATGAAAATTTTAAATGACGAAACCCCAGAAAAACCAGAAATAAACTACCCTACAGACTGGGGATTTAAGATTATAGGGAAAGACAAAGATGCCTTAGAAAAATGCATCAAAGAGATCATGAAGATAGAGGGAGATAAAAAACATACCTGCACCATAGGAAACCAGTCAAAAACGGGTAAATTCACTACCTATAATGCCTCTTGTATCGTAGAAAATGAAGAAGAAAGAAACCGTATCTTCAAGTACTTTGAAGAGCATGATGATGTAAATATGGTAATTTAAGTCTCTATGTCTTTGGAGTTTCTAAAATCACTTACTATTCTTTGACGTAGAAGGTGAGCCTCTCATCCGTGAAAATGCAGTCGAGTATCTAAGTCGCCACTGCAAAAATGTACTCCAAGCCAAAGATGGAGAAGATGGCTATAACATATACAAAGCCCACTCCCCTGACCTCATCATCTCTGATATCAAGATGCCTAAGCTCAATGGCTTGGACTTTGCAGCCAAAGTACGAGAAGCGGACAAAACCACACCTATTATACTTGCTACAGCACACACGGAGACTGAGTATCTGCTAAGAGCTGTAGAGTTACAACTCATCAAGTACCTCGTCAAACCTATCACCTCGGAAAAACTGCAAGAGGCACTGGGTATGACATGTGATGCGTTGGAGACAGACTATACACATATCATAAAGATTAACACAACAACAGAATATGACAGCCTCAACCAAACCCTCATCCAAGAGAATGCCCCTATAAAGCTAACCCATAACGAACTACTCTTTTTTGATTTTTTGGTAAAAAACAGACAAAGAGCTATCACCTACGCAGAGATAGAAAACCTCATCTGGGCATACGAAGGCATGAGCATGGATGCCCTACGCTCTTTGGTGCGTGGGCTTAGAAAAAAGTTGGGGGCTGAGTGTATAGAGAATGTTTCTGGGGTTGGGTATAGGCTTAGCATTTAACCCAAATTATACATTAGAATCGTTTCAAATTCTGTGAATGTCCATGTGCTAATGCATATTTTGGGTTTAATCATTTCAATACAAATAATAGTTAAACGTTACATGCAAAGTATCTGTATTGACCTCTGCCTTATTGTCATCAATGCGTGTTCCCATATAGCTAACTTCTAGGTTTAAATGTGGAGATACTTCATACCCTACCCCTAGCATAAAACCCTGTCCTATATTTTCTGTATCCACATCGTCATAATCTGTAAACCTCCCAAGCCCAATGCCACCCATGAGATACACCGAACCCTCTGGCTCTAAGTAATAGTTTGCCCCGATGCCTAGCATACAATTTTCATAGACATTATTATTTGGGTCTTTGGCATATTCTACTATGGTGGAGTTACGCATCACGTAGAGGCTAAATTGTTCTGAGAAACCATACCCTATTTTAAATGATGTTGCAAATCCTCCTTCTGAGTCTCTTCCTGTCCCGCTCCATCCTCCATACTCTTGCTTAAAGTCTGAATGAATACTAGAAATCCCAAGACCTGCACTGAGCATAAAGCCTTCTCTTTTATTGTCAAAAGCATTGATGCTTGAGCTGAGTAGCACACTTAAACAAAGTGTGGTTAACGTTGTAT
>Ga0256840_1001352_pt1 | contig 23315 bp, 27 predicted proteins | sample 355202metaG_FD_185969 | JGI IMG/M metagenome (GOLD analysis project Ga0256840, IMG submission 185969) | Hydrothermal vent microbial communities from Mid Atlantic Ridge, Atlantic Ocean - 355-202 | ecosystem: Environmental > Aquatic > Marine > Hydrothermal vents | place: Atlantic Ocean: Mid...
AAAGCATACCTTCACCCTCAACTCCACGAATTGAAATAAGAATTGTATTTGGTGTACGGTTTTCACGGTTCCCGACAACAAAAGTATCACTCAGTTCCAAAAGTGCATCTTCAAGTCTGTCACGTTTAGCACGAATAGACGCCATTGTCTCTTCAATGTTTGTTGTAGCAAGTTCGATAGCTTTTCCCATACCTACTATATAAGGAACATTCAGTGTTCCCGAACGACGGTGACCCATCTGCTCACCACCGTGCAATAACGGTGTTAAAGGCTGAGAATCTTTAATATAAAGAGCACCAATACCTTTTGGGCCATGAAATTTATGTGCAGACATACTTAAAAAGTCTACATGAACATCTTGCAGATCAACCGGAATTTTTCCAACTGCCTGAACAGCATCCGAATGAAAAAGTACACCTTTTTCTTTACAGATTCCACCTATTTCTTTAATAGGAAAAATCATTCCTGTTTCATTCGAAGCCCACATAACACTCACAAGTGCAGTTTTGTCTGTGATGAAGCTTTTTACAGTATGTGCTTCAACAATTCCTTCTTCATTTACCGGAAGGTATGTTACTTTTACACCCTGCTCTTCAAGCCATCTACATGTAGCTAGAACTGACGGGTGTTCAACTTCTGTTGTTATGATATGATCTTTCTCGCCATTTACGATTTTATCAAAATAGATAGATTTTAAAACCCAGTTATTTGATTCTGTTGCACATGATGTAAATACAACATCATCATTGTCACTGGCATTAATTGCTGTATATACCTGATCGATTGCTTTTCTTAAGTATGGGTGTGAAGCTGTACCAAACTTGTGCAGTGAATTAGGATTTCCGTAAATTTCACTGAAAAATGGTTGCATTACCTCTACTACCTGTGGGTCACACATTGTAGTAGCGTTATTGTCTAAATAAACTTGCATATTTTTACCTCTTAATTGGGTTATATTTTTAAATCAGACTATTTTTGTCTTCTTTTACTTTTGACATCATAATAGTTTTGTCATTATGATTTGCTTAAGCCAAACTGAGTTCACACTTTGTTTAAGAATTCAAACAGCCAATAATAATGTTATAATAACAAATTAACAAGGAAAAAACAATGTGTAATTTTAACAATCTAGACCAAAAAACAAAAGAGTTTTTACATCTTTTTTTAACAAAAGCAGCCCAAAACATAGGTGGTGTCAACTATTTACTTGCTCTTATTGAAGCCATGCGTGCAAAAAAACCGCATCCGCTTATGCAAAAAAACTGCCAAATTGCTTCAAACAATACAATCATAAAATGGAACAAAGTAGTTTTTAAAGACAAGATAGATCTGATTCAAAATATCCTCGTTGCACACAGGGAAGCTGAAGAAAAAGATTTTAATATCTTACACGGGGTAAATTCAAAAGTGGAAAAAAACATTATTAACATGTCACGGGCACTTGCACCTTTGAAGTTTGTTATCACACCTCAAAATCCCAATGACGGAGAAGGTTTCAGTTTTACTGTTTTTGAAACGCTTGAAGATGATGTTATCATATTTAATCCTGTTTTTATCGCTCTGTTCTTTTGTTCAACCGAATTTACTAAAAAAGCCATTAAATATCAAATCTAGCATCTCCTGAAATATCGTTTTAAACCTCTTATGATATAATCGCACAATTAATTATATTATAAGAGGGTCACCATCATGGGTCAAACTATAACTGAAAAAATATTCTCACAGCATATCGGTCGTGAAGTAAAAGCGGGTGAAATTATCCGTTGCGATATTGATATGGTTATCGGAAACGATATTACTACACCTATTTCTATCAAAGCTTTTGAAGATAGCGGTGCACAAAAACTGGCAAATCCAGACGGTTTTTCCATTGTTCTTGATCACTTTATTCCGGCAAAAGACATCGCATCGGCAAATCAGGCAAGAATTTCCCGTGATTTTGCCAAAAAACACCAGCTCAAAAACTATTTTGATGAAAAAGACATGGGCATCGAGCATGCCCTTTTACCGGAAAAAGGACTTATCATTCCGGGTGATGTAATCATCGGCGCAGATTCTCATACATGTACACACGGAGCACTTGGCGCATTTTCAACAGGAATGGGCTCAACGGATCTTGCTTTTGCCATGATTACAGGCGGAAACTGGTTTAAAGTACCTGAATCTATCAAAGTTGTACTCTCAGGAAAACCCGCAAAATATACAACAGGAAAAGATATTATCCTGGAGATTATTCGTCTTATCGGTGTGGACGGTGCACTCTACAAAACCTTGGAGTTTACAGGAAGTACGATTAAACACCTAACAATAGATGACAGATTTTCTATGTGTAATATGGCGATTGAAGCCGGTGCAAAAAACGGTATTGTTGCCTATGATGAGATTACAGCGGAGTTTTTGGCAGACAAAAACCTCGCCCGTGAACCTCGCATTCACTACTCTGATGAAGATGCAGAGTATGTTCAGGTTTTAGAGATTGATGTTGCCAATCTTGATCCCGTTATTGCCTATCCTTTCTTGCCGTCAAACGGACACTCAGTCAAAAAAGCTGTCGAAGATAAGATTAAAGTGGACCAGGCTTTTATAGGAAGCTGTACAAACGGTCGGCTTGCTGACCTCAAAGTAGCCGCTGAGATACTCAAAGGACAAAAGGTCCATCCTGATGTTCGTCTCATTGTCACACCGGGAACACAAAAAATCCTGCGTGAAGCAAATCATCTGGGCTATATCGACATTATTGTCGATGCCGGCGGTGTTGTAAGCAACCCTACATGCGGAGCCTGTCTTGGTGGGTACATGGGAATTTTAGGTGATGAAGAAGTAGCTATCAGCACAACAAACAGAAACTTTGTCGGTCGTATGGGAAGTCGTTCTTCCAAAGTCTACCTGGCAAATTCAGCAGTTGCTGCGGCATCTGCAATTACAGGCTATATTACAGACCCAAGATAATCATAGTCTCAAAAAAAAACAAGGAATCAATGATGCAAAAAACACTACTCTCACTCTTGCTAGCAGGAACACTCTTTGGAGCAAGTAATTACAAATATGAAATTTCTCCGATGATAGGATACAATATCGCAGAAGGAAATCTCAATATAAAAGATGATGGCTATTTTACAGGAGGTCTTGAATTCCAGTTTAATACACTAAAGAATACAATAAGTCCTGAGTTCTCACTCTTTCACTCACGTGGTGTTGATTATAAAACAGGTAGTGATACGCAAATTACACGTGGTGCTTTCAATGGTGTTTATACTCTTGAAAAGACAGCCACCTTTATACCCTTTGTAAAAATGGGGTTAGGTATTGAAAATATCTCTGATGAAACAACATCCAATCAAACAGGAATGTTTTTAGATGCAGGTGTCGGAGCAAAAATTCCTTTTGCAAAAAACTGGGCAATCAAACTCGAAGCTACGTACCTTGCAAAAATAGGAAGTGCGCATAACAAATATTCTGATAATAATCTTATGACACTTGTTGGAGTGACATACTCTTTTGCTACACAAAAAACTGTTACACAAAAAACAGCTCCAAAAATCGTTGAAGTAGTGGAAGAAAAAGAAGAAGTAGTTGTCATAGAAGAGCCAAAAACAGACAGTGATCATGATGGTATTTTTGATGAACAAGATAAATGTCCAAATACCCCTGCAGGAACTAAAGTTGATGCAAATGGGTGTAAAATTTTTCTTGATGATGACAAAGATGGTGTTGAAAACAGTTTAGACAAATGTCCGAACACTCCTGCTGGCTCAGCTGTCAATATAGATGGTTGCCCTCAAACTATCAATCTAAATATTAATTTTGAAAATAATTCTTATACAGTAAAAGATGCATCTCTTCCTAAAATTGAAAAGTTTGCAAACTTTTTAAAGAAATACAAAAACTACATGGCTGAGATTGTAGGCTATACAGATAACAGAGGAAGTGCAACATACAATAAGAACCTTTCTCAAAAAAGAGCCAATGCAGTAAAAGAGCTCCTTGTCAAAAAAGGAGTAGAAGCGTCAAGACTTACAGCGATAGGAATGGGAGAACTTAATCCTGTAGCGAGTAATGATACTGCTGAGGGTCGTGCACAAAACAGACGTATTGAAGCAAACTTAATACTAAACTAAATGACAGACATACCCTGTGTCATCTTTGCAGGTGGCAAAAGCAGCAGAATGGGAGAGAATAAGGCACTTCTTCCTTTTGCCGGTTTTACCACCCTTGCAGAATATCAATATCGCAGACTCTCTCAAATCTTTTCAAAAGTTTATATCTCCTGCAAAGACAAATCAATCTTTCCGTTTGATGCAAATTTTATTGAAGATGAAAAAAAGACTTCTCTGTTTGCTCCAACACTTGGTTTTGTTACGGCATTTGATAGACTCGATACCAAAAAAATATTTGCTTTAAGCATTGACACTCCCTTTATAACGCAAAAAGAGATACAAAAAATTGTGCTTGCTGACACTTCTCATTCAGATGCGGTTATTGCAAAAACAGCTGAAGGCATACACCCTTTATGCGGTATATACTATAAAAGTCTGCAATCAAAATTTTTACACATGCTCAATGAAGATAACCATAAGCTCACTTCTCTTTTAAGAAATGTAAAAACGACCTATGTCTATTTTCCCGATTCTAAACCTTTTTTAAATATGAATCATCCACAAGATTATCAAAAAGCACTCCAACTTCTCACTCATTATTAACAGCACTTTGCTATAATAATGCAAAACAATTTCAAAAAAAGAGTAATATAGCAATGAATTTAACACATCTTGACGAAAATCAGAGACCGAAGATGGTCGATGTCAGCCAAAAAAGCAACACAACCAGAGTAGCTGTAGCAAGCGGTATAATAAAGATGAGTCAAGATGCATATGATGCTATAGTAGACGAAAAAACAAAAAAAGGTCCCGTACTCCAGACTGCAGTTATTGCAGCTATTATGGGAACGAAAAAAACAAGTGAGCTTATTCCTATGTGCCACCCGCTCAATTTAAGCGGTATTAACTGTGATGTAGAGGAGTTGCCGCAACTGCCTGGATTTAAACTTACAGTTACGGCAAAGCTTACCGGACAGACAGGTGTTGAGATGGAAGCATTAACTGGAGTCAGCATTGGTCTTTTGACAATTTATGACATGGTTAAAGCTATCGATAAAGGAATGGTCATACAGAATGTTCAACTCGAATCTAAATCAGGAGGAAAAAGTGGAGACTTTAAACGATAAACTCAAAAACAAACAATTAGAACTTGAGTATCCTTGTAACTGGTGTTATAAAGTCATTGCAAGTGAAAAAGAAGCTCTGCAAAATGCCATAAAAGAGGTCATTGATGAACGCTCACACAAGCTTACAGACTCAAACAAATCTAAAACAGGCAAATATGTCAGTATGAACCTTGATCTGCTTGTTCATAATGAAGATGACAGAAAATTTATATATGATGCTTTGAAAAATCATCAAGATATTAAAATGGTACTTTAGGAGTAACCTATGGATAAAAATCAAACCCTGCAAACTAAACTCAAAGAAGCGTACAGTCGTCAATTTAAAAGTATAGAAAAAAGAATTGAACATGCATTGTCCGATGCAAAAGTAGATTTGGAAAACATCTCCCTGGATGAGATGAAAGCCTTAACAAATACTTTTATTGAAGAAGAAACACATACTTTGAAAGAAGATGTTGAAAAGCTTTTAGCACAAAAAGAAGCTATTAAAAGAGCTTTGCATAAAAAATCAGAAGAGCTGCAAATAGCAAAATATGAAGTTTTCAATGCTATTGAAGAGCAACTCAAAGATGACAAAGCTGTTCATATGCTGCATCAAATCAAACTGCAGTCTATTGATCTGTATGATATGCTCAGCGAAATGGTAGAATCAGCCATCATTACAGCTTTGGAAAAAGATACTGACGGTGATGTGAACGAATCAATCAAAGAGGTGATAAAAGACATTACCTTTGAGTCTATTAAAGAAGGGTCACTTAATACAATACGCGTGAGAAAAATCCTCTCCACGATTCTTGCCACAACCATAGAAATTGCAGAAGCAACACCAACAAGAGCCGAAGAAATTCTCTCAGCCACTCTCAAAGGTATGCGAAGCGGATTGATCAAATCTATTGACAGATTCAAACAAAGAGTTGCCTTTATGCCAGTGGAAGCCAAACATATACTTATCGAAGACTATGATACTATCATAGAAGATTTACATCAGACAGATACGCTTTTTTCACAGATAATCATCACGCAGGCTTCTGAGAGTTCACAATACATTAAAAAAATTCTTCTTGAACTTAACAAAGAGATGCGTTATGATCTCGAAGAGCTTATACTTATATCCAAAGAAACAGCTGAAGTTATCAAAGAAAAATTTTCTACCTTTGCAAAAATTGCAGCCAAGAAAGCAGACAGCGCCCTGCATTCACCAAAGGCGCAGGAAGCCAAAAAAATGGGTATACAGGCATGGGAAGTTGCCCGGGCAGCACTCGGCAGTGCAATAAAATCAGCAAAAGACGCGATGGAAAAAAAAGATAAATAAATTTCGTCTTAAGATAATTTATTATTATAATTAACTAAAAAATAAATTTGAATGTTTTAATATAATTTTCTAAACTCAAATACAAAGGATTTACTATGATGTTACACCCTGCAACCGTACACTTTGCGATGGCTTTACCTGTAGTCGCTTCAGTTTTTGGACTTGTTTATCTTTACAGCAAGAGTGAAATGATGTCGAAAACTTCTCTGATAATGACACTTGCAGCAGCACTTGCAATGACAGTAGCCTGGTATACAGGAAATCAGGCCGGACCGGAAATTTTTGATTATCTTAGTAAAGCCGGCAAAGAAGAACTTCTTGAACATAAAGAACTTGGACTGTATCTGGCAATAGCAACCGGTATTATCGCATTGCTGCAGATAGTCGGATATAAAATGAAAAATTTTGCTGTACAGGCATTGGCAATTCTTCTTTTACTTGCAGCAACAGCAACAACACTTCTGCAAGGAAAACACGGTGGAGAAATAGTTTACAACTATGGTATGCCTTTTAAAGCCTATATGATTGAAGACTCTTTGCATGAAGCAACAAAAAATGCAGAAGCAACTGATGACTGTGATGAAAAAGTAGAAGCATATGAAGATGCAATAGATGAGATTAGTTCACTTTCAGAAGAAGTAGATGCTGTTTATGGCAATACACCAAAAACTCAAGAAGAAGATGACGACGAGTAGATAATGCAAAAGATCAATGAAGATGCAAAAAAAAAGATGCAAGAGGCATTTGAAAAGTACAAGCAGGACAAGAACTCTGTAAAAGAGTTCTATCCTTGCACACAAAAACTTTCAAGCTGGCTCAAAGAAAAGGCCAAATAATGCAGATACTGTGCACTGACCTGTTTGAAAAACAGTTACAGGATATTTTGCAAGAATTTGCAAAAAAAGATTTTAATGCAACAAAAAACTTTAAAATGTATTTGGATACTGTAATAATCAATATTCCGACAAAATCACAAAAATACAAGCAGTCTGTCTATTTTAATGATGAAAACATAAAAGACCTTGAACACCAGGGATTTGTGATACCGTTTTTCATTGACAAAGCCTCTGAAACCTATCTTGTGCTGGGTATAGTTGAAAAATAATTTTTATTATCTAATAAGTTTATGTTATTCTAAAAATAACCTGTATAAATATTATTTTTAGTTATATATAGAGAGTGTTTCAATAAGTAACCAATTAGTGCATTTTAGGTGCTAATATCACATTTTTGTCTCATTTTTTTGTATAATACCTTTTGCTATGTATTTATAATTTAAGCATACAATGGCATAATACAAATTAGCAATTATTTGTATTGCCTGAAAATTAATGAGATATTAAAAGTATTAAACGAAATAACAACTTACCAAGGAGAACATTGTGGATATAAAAAAATCTCAACAAGATGTAGAGTCTGCTACTGACAACAGTAAAGACTCAAGTCTTGGCAGAAGAGACTTTTTCAGAAAAACAGCTGCATTATCTGTAACTGCACTTGCTGGAACTTCTCTGCTGGCATCAGAAGAAGCAGGCGATCCTGCCATTTTAGAACCTACCCCGTGGGGAACAAAATGGGGAGATCCTGTAACAAAAAACCTTTACGGAATGCCATCTAAGTATGAGCACAACGTAACAAGAAGATACACGAAGCTCCTTGCTTCGGGTAACTTCAGAGCATCTATTGCAGTTACCCCTTTACAAGAGTCAAGCGGAATCATCACACCAAACGGTCTCTTTTTCAGTCGCTCACATGGTGGTGTAGCACACATAGATCCGAATGAGCACAGACTTATGATTACCGGTCTGGTTGAAAAACCGCTTGTTCTTACTATGAAGCAGCTAAAACGCTACCCAAGTGTGACACGTACTCACTTTATTGAATGTCCAGCGAACGGTGGTCAAGAATGGAGAGGTCCACAATATAACTCTTTACAGTTTGCAAAAGGTTTTATGTCCTGTGCAGAATGGACTGGTGTTTATATTAAAGACATTCTGAAAGATTTAGGTGTAAAAAAAGAAGCACTGTGGATGCTTGCAGAAGGTGGAGACTCATCAAAGATGGGAAGAACCATTCCAATGGAAAAAGTCTGGGATGATGCTATGATTGTCTGGGGTCAAAATGGTGAAGCACTGCGTCCTGAACAGGGATATCCGATTCGTTTGCTTGTTCCGGGCTGGGAAGGAAACCTCTGTGTAAAATGGCTCAGACGTTTAGACTTCGCAAGTGAACCTTGGTACTGTAAAGAAGAGACTTCTAAATATACAGTTTTGAAACCAACAGGAAAAGCCATCCAGCACTTCTATGCAAATGAAGTAAACTCAACAGTAACTTCTCCGTCTCCGGAAATTGACTGGACAGACTTGGAAGATGGTGACATTGTAGAAATAGAAGGTCTTGCATGGTCTGGAATGGGAACAATTACAGGTGTAGATCTCTCTTTTGATGGTGGAAAAAACTATGTTGAAGCGAAACTCAAAGGTTTGGTTCTTCCTAAATGCTGGACACGCTGGAGCTATATGCATACATACAAAAAAGGAGAGGAACTCTTCCTTACTTCTCGTGCCAGAGATGATGCAGGATACATCCAACCGACAGTTGATCAAGAAATTCTTGCTGTAGGTGTAGAAGCTGTGTATCATAGAAATGCAGTGGAAACATGGAAAGTTGAAAAAGACGGAAAAATAACTCATGTTGAAGTACGTTCTCAATTAGGACGTAAAGCAAACGGCGAGTTAGTAATAGAAGGAAAAGCGTAATGATGTTTACATTAAATAAAAAATTATTAATTTCAATTTCTACTGCAGCTGTATTGTCACTGGGACTTTCTGCATGTATGGAAAATGCTTCACCTGCAAGTTCAAGCGTACCTACAAAAGCTTCTATTGACGGTGGAGTAGATTATCCTGTTGTAAACGGGAAAACAGGACCATATTATGTAAATACAAATGCGCATAATGCAGATGTAAAATATGGCCGTACTCCGACAAAAGCAGAATATGACGAATGGAACTCTGATGTAATGGCTGATGGTACAGGTTTGCCGGAGGGTCAAGGAAGCGTAGAAGAGGGTGAAAATATTTATGAAGCGAAATGTGTCATGTGTCATGGTGATTTTGGTTCAGGCGGTGGTGGATATCCGGCACTTGCAAAAGGGAACGCGTATGAGTTGCATAAGACATTGACAAATCAAAGAATCAAACCAGACACTGACGGTCCAATTCGTGTTTTTGGTACTTACTGGCAACAGGCAAGTACTCTATGGTGGTATATCAAAGATGCTATGCCACATCCGTTAACTGACAGTCTCAGCGATGATGAAGTGTATGCTTTGGTTGCATATATTTTAAATGCAAATGAAATGGAAATTGATGGTGTGGAAGTAGATGATGAGTATGTACTCAACCGTGAAAAATTCCTAAAAATAAAAATGCCAAACAGAGACGGATTTGAACCGGATATCGCTGGTCCGAAAGGTCCTGAGAATATACGTAAGTATTATGCAAATGCAAAAAACTTTGGCGCACAGAAATATGATGTCAAAAATCCTGCATCAAGATGTATGAAAAACTGCCAGGAGCCAACTGCAAAAGTTGTCTATATAAAAGGTGCCGGTATCAGTGACTTTCATCCACCTTTGTCTGCAGTAAGAGATCTTCCAAAAGAGAAAGAAGAGAGCAGTTTTGATGCGAAAAAAGCATATGCTGCAAACTGTGCAATGTGTCACGATACAGGTGCTGCTCCAGCGCCTGGGGACAAATCTGCATGGGCACCGTTACTTGCAAAAGGTATGGATAAAGTATATGAGAATGGTTTAAAAGGGACTGATGCTGGAATGCCTCCTAAAGGTGGTTCATCACTCTCTGACAAACAATTCAAATCAGTTGTTGACTTTATTGTCAACCAAAGTAAATAAACAAAAAGGATAAAATAATGGAAAGAAGAAAATTTTTAAGCATGACTTTAGGTGCATTAGCATTAGCTGTTGTACCTGCGAGCGTAAGAGCAGAGGATTATAGAAAATCAAAGCCAGCTGTTTGGACAGCACATACTGTTGATGATGCTATAAAAGCAATGTATGGTTCAACTGCACTGACAATGGAAGGTGTGAAACTTAAAGCTCCTGATGTTGCAAGTAACGGTGGAGCTATTCCTGTTGACTTTTCAACTGACAAAGATGTTAAAACAATTGCTGTATTTCAAGATGCAAACCCTGAAGCTGCTGTTCTTGTAGTTGAAACAAACAAATACAGTGTAAATAATTACTCTATTAAAATCAAAATGGCTAAATCCGGTACGATAACAATCGTTGCAGAGGGAAAAGATGGCAAACTATATGCTGCTAAGAAAACTCTTGATGTTGCTCTTGGTGGATGTGAAGGATAATTCCTTCTCATTTTGATACAGAAAAAATAAAATAAATAAGGAAATACAATGGCTGGAATTAAAGTAAAAGCAAAATTAAAAGGTGGTGTTGTTAAAGTTAAAGCAATGGTAAAACATGAAATGATGACTTACAACATGGCAGAGAAAAAAACTGGTAGCAGAGATAATGCAAACTTCATTACTCACTTAAGTGCAACAGTAAATGGTGAAACTGTACTTGATATGTCAACTTCACAATTCTTATCTAAAAACCCAATTTTTAAATTTCAATTTAAAGGAATTGGTAAAAAAGGTGATAAGATTGAAATGTTAGCAGTTGACCTTAAAGGTAAAACTTACAAAGGCAAAGGTAAAATTAAATAATTTTACCCTCTTTTTTAAGAGCCAATCACTACATTGGCTCTCATACTCTCAATTTTTTACAACAACTACAACAAATACAAATAATGAGCAAAAACAGATGAAGAAAAACCTGCAAGGTAAAGTTCTGAAATTATTCATCACAAAAAATGATACAAATAAAACAAGAATAAGCACCTCTCATATAGATGCCGACAAACACGGAATTCTAAATGACAAATTTTACAATAAAAACGATCAAAGAGCTATTTTAATTACCTCTATACAAAGCTATGAAATGGCTATGAATAATGGCATTAATTTATTTGAAGGTGCATTAGGTGAAAATATATTAATAGACATCAACCCATATCACTTAACAACTGGAGAAACCTTAAGTATAGGGAGTGCAATACTACAAATAACACAGAACTGCACACTCTGCAAGGGCCTTACGACAATCAACTCCAAACTTCCCAAATTACTCAAAAATGACAGAGGAATATTTGCAAAAATTATAAATGGTAATACAACAATCAAAGTTGGAGATTCTGTAAATATACACTCCGATTAATATTATTTATACTAAAATAATGATAGAGTTATCTTAACAAATAAAAAATAAGGAGATACTGTGAAAAGATTATACACATTAGCCACAATTGCATTTATTGCTTTGTCAGTTATAGCTTGCAATAGTGCACCAAAAATGCCTGGTAAACCTAAAAACATTCAAGATGTTCAAGTATTTACGACAAGCAATAAAGATGGCAAGATTACTACAAAATCAATAGAAAGCACATTTGATGCAATAGGGCTAAATGTGCCTGGAAACAATGATATGAACAAACCGTTCAAAGCAAGGTTTGGAAAAGTTCACTATAAAGTCTACAATCTTGCAATGTTTATTAATAGTGATCTGACTTTTAATCTCATTAAGAAATATCCACGATTTGGAGCATTAACACCTTTAACTATGTCTATATGGGAAGATCAAGAAGGCAATATGAATATTGCCACATTAACAATCAATGGTATAGCAAGAACTACAGGCATTCCAACAGATGACTCCGATCTAGTTGCCTACGCTGCACTGATTAAAAAAGCGCTCAAGAGTGCAATGCCAAACGGTCACTTTAAAGATTTGCCCTATAATGTAAAATTTCCAAAAAAATCATTTGCTATTGATATGACAATGGAAGTGGACAAAAATGCTCCTATGGAAGACTTTATAGAAGATTTTGAAGCAGAATTTGAAGGAGAATTAGAGCCTTTAGGTTTTTTATTTCCTAACTATACAAATCTGCAAGAAGAGATTTTTAATGACCATGATTATCATGAATATGACTTTTACCGTACATATTCGATTTGTAAATTTGATGTTATTTTTCCGGTATCTAAACTGCATCCAGAAGCTGGTGCCTGGGCACCTTGTTCTTTTTATTTTTATAAGAAAAAAAGTGAAACAAAAATGCATATGGGATTTTTAGGTGTTGATAATTGGATTAATACCCTTGATATAAAAGATAAAGAATCTATTCAGCCCTTAAAAGAGGCTGAAGGAATGATTATCAAAACTTTAAGAGAAATGACAGAATAACCATTACTAAAAAAGGTGTTTCATGAATATAAAAAGTTTTTTATTTGATTACGGAGAGAGAGTTCCAGGTTATGACGTTACAGTCATTAATGAGCGAGAAGCAAGAGCTGCCGCTGGCATACTAGGTATGCTTGGTATGCTTGTGATTTTTGTAGGAATAGGCTTCGGACATGTAATTGTAGCAAGAGTCTATTTGACATTTTTATTTATTGACTTTACAGCAAGAATGATTTCTCCAAAATACTCGCCCTCTTTACTACTAGGGAAACTAATTGTACAAAATCAAAAACCGGAATATGTAGGCGGACTCCAAAAACGCTTTGCATGGGCTCTTGGCTGGCTAATATCTCTTCCTATGATGCAATGGTTTGTTTTGAACTGGGATATTACTTTTTACAAAGTGCTCATCTGTGTATTATGCCTCACACTCATGTTTCTTGAGAGTGCTTTTTCAATATGTGTAGGCTGTATGATTTACAAGTTTATAACAAGGAAAAGTCCAACGCTCTGTCCGGGCGGAACCTGTGAAATGCGAATAAAAGAACCTATACAAAGATTTAATCCTATACAAAAAGCAGTAGCAGGAATAACCATCATTGCTCTTATCAGCGGTATTTATCTTGCTTTGGCAAAACTAGAACCAAAAACATTTTTCGGTGCATTTTTGCATGAAGCCGTCTTAACAAAACAACAGCTTCAAAAAGAAAAAGATCTGGCTTTTCAAAAAGAAATGGAAAAAGAATTTGGAGATGATGACTTTTAAATATTATTTATAATATTTAACGACACCATCCATTTTAGAACCCATATTGAGTAGTATCATATCGGCTATAACCAAAGCGGCCATTGATTCACATACGACAGTACCGCGAATTGCCACACAAGGGTCATGTCTGCCTTTAAGTGAGAAATCAACTTCTTCATTTGCTGTCGTAACAGTATGCTGCTCTTTGAAAATAGATGGTGTAGGTTTAAAATAGACATTAAGCACTATATCTTCCCCGTTACTGATACCACCGAGTATTCCACCCGAATGATTGGATTCAAATCCGTTTGCACGTATTTGATCATTGTTTTGAGAACCATGTACCTTGGCACTCAACACGCCATCCCCAATCTCAACAGCTTTTACAGCATTGATACCCATCATAGCATCCGCTAAAACAGCGTCTAGTTTGTAGTAAAGAGGTTGTCCCAGACCTACAGGTGCGCCTTTGATAACAATACGTGACACTCCACCGACAGAATCATGTTCCTCTTTTGCTTTGAGTATTGCTTCTTTCTGTGCTGCTTCTTTATTTTTGTCAAGGGCATAAATTACACTTTTTTTTGCATCTGAATAGTCAAACTGCTCAGCTTTTATACCTGCAACTTCACTGATTCCGCTTAACACTGTAATACCCAATTCTTGAAGCATTAGCTTCGCAATAGCTCCAGCTGCTACTCTTGCAGCAGTTTCTCTCGCAGAGCTGCGCCCTCCGCCTCTGTAGTCTCGTATACCATATTTGTGAAAATAGGTAAAATCTGCATGGCCCGGACGAAATACATCTTTAATATTTGTATAGTCTTTGGATTTTTGGTTTGTATTGTATATAACCATTGCAATGGGAGTACCTGTACTTTTTCCCTCAAACACACCGCTTAAAATCTCAACCTTGTCAGCTTCTTTTCTGGCGGTTTCAAATTTACTCTTGCCGGGTTTTCTCCTGTCAAGTTCACTTTGAATATACTCTTCATCAATATTGAGTCCTGCCGGGACACCATCCAAAAGACAACCTAATGCTTTTCCATGAGACTCTCCAAATGTTGAAAATCGTAATTTCACTCCAAAACTGTTCACTTTCTTTCCTTATTTAACATATCTACAGCAACTCTCGCTGCCTCTTGTTGCGCAATTTTTTTACTCTTTCCTTTTGCTCTTGCATACTCTTTGTCTTCAATAAATACACCCACTTCAAATTCTTTTTGATGATCAGGCCCCCGTGATGCCAAAACTTTATACTCCGGCGTTATCCCAAAACGGGCCTGCGTCAATTCCTGCAGCGTTGTTTTAAAATCCCGAAACAAAGAATCCAAAGAGATCTCTTTATGATTTTTTTCTATTAAATCGATGGCTATTCTTCGTACCTCTGCCAAACCGGCTTCCAAATATATTGCACCCATAATCGCTTCAAAAGCATTTGAAAGCAGAGAAGATTTTTCACGCCCGCCGTTATTGTCTTCAGCATTTGAAAGCAGTATATAATCACCCAGATTCAAAGCCCGTGCCAATTTGTCAAAACCTGTTTCATTGACCAGTGATGCTCTGATTTTGGAGAGTTTTCCTTCGTCAGATGTCCGAAACTTTTTAAAAAGATACTCCCCCACTACAAGGTCCAATACGGCATCACCCAAAAATTCCAATCGCTCATTATCGTAGGGCTGCTTATAGCTTTTATGTGTCAGCGCTTCGATAATGAGCTTTTTATCACGAAACTCATATCCTAATTTTTCTTCCAATGTCTTTATATTTTTATGCATAAATACCTTCTCCTCATTCTGTCAAAGCCTCTTTAGCCTTTTGTGCCGCCTCTTTTGCCAATACATCACATCGCTCATTTTCTTCATGACCGTCATGTCCCCGTACCCATATGGCATGAATCTTATGCGGTTTTGCCACTTCTATATATTCTTTCCACAAATCAGGGTTCTTGACTTTTTTAAAATCTCTTTTAATCCAGTTTTGCAACCACTCATTGATTCCTTTCACCACATAAGAGGAGTCAGAAATTATATCGACCTCACAAGGCTCTTTTAAAGCACGAAGTCCTTCTATGGCACCTTTGAGTTCCATTCTGTTGTTTGTGGTATGGAGTTCCGAGCCTGAAAGCTCTTTTTCACTCTTGCCATATCGCAAAATAACACCATAACCTCCAGGACCTGGATTTCCCAAGGCACTGCCGTCACTGAAAAGAGTTATTTTCTTCACTGAATTCCTTACCGTAATCTTTACTTAAACTGTATTCCACTCTTGCTGTATCTATCGCATGGCATAAACTGCAACGGCTAAAAGCAAAAGGATATGTTCCTTTACAGTTATCACACACATACTCAAAAGTGAGTGTTGCATTTGATTTTCCCTCAAGTTTTATCAACACATCAAGTTCAAATATACTGCTGTTGTATGCAAGTTTCACATCACCTCTTGCAGTGTAAAGTTCTCGCAGATAGCCATTGTTTGTAATTATATCTAAATTCAAATCTTTTGAATCACATCGCCAAAAGAGTTCTGTCAAAAGTTCGCTTTTAGAGATGTCAATATTTTCCCAGGCAAGTTGCGGATTTATTTTAAAAATATAATCAAATATCAAATAAGCCAGACGATGAGAATTTTTATATATCTCCAACAACTTCTGAATTTTTTCTTCTTTTGTCATATTCGGCGAATCAAGAGCTTCCAAAACATGTAGATACGCACGTTCAAGAATAATATCTTCCTGCAATTCGTCCAATGGTTCAAGGACTTCCAAAGCAGATTTATAATCTTTCATGTACTCATATACGAGCAGCAAATAATGCAAAGCTTCCGCTGTACGGGGGTTCTTTTTCAGAATTTCTAAAAAAACATGCTTGGAACGTTCTAAAAATCCTGCTTTAAAATATGTTTTTCCAAGCAAAAACATTGTTTCTCTCGTATTTCTTTTGTTTCCAAGTTTCAGTATTTCATTATATATTTCTATACTTTTTTCATAATCACCATTTTTATAATAAGCATTTGCCAAAAGTAACCATGACTTTTCTGGCAATCCTCCTTCAGCTATTAAGATTTTCAACTCATTGTGCGATGGCAAAGTACGGAATTGTTCCAAAAATTTGCTTATTTGTTTAGAATCTTCTTTTCTTTTATATCTTCCCCACCAGTAAGAAAAAAAAGTAATGACAAATATAATTGTAAAAAATATTATAATGGAAAAAAGTGGATCACGAAACTCTATAAAAAAAGTATTCATACGTTGTATACCACCAATCCATAATCGTTTTTCAGATTATAAAAAATTGCATCTGATGATATTTCCAAATCTTTTATCTTTCCTAGCTGTACAATGGAGTTTTTATTAACCTTTACGCCATATTCTCTAAAAAACCTTTTTATATTGACAAATTTCACATCTTCAACATATTTATATTCAAACTCTGTATGCAGTTTCATTTTTTCGCTGACAAACAGATGTTCGTTTACATGTAACTGATCTGATGCATACTTAATTGGTAAATAACCGGAGAGATCGGTTAAAATGCTTTCAACATGTTCATGTTTTTTTGGAAGTGTCTGTTTTTGAATAAAAACATATTTGTTGTTCAATTTTAGCGTAGGAGTCTGTTTCCAATACTTGTAAGCAGGATTGGAAATCCCCAGTTTTGCATAAACCTCTTTCCATAGCCAGTAAGAGTTTAACGTATTTGGAATGTGTGACAAAACTGAACTCCTTAAGAACGACTATAAATATTATATAATATCTTTTTAAATAGTTTTATTAAGAAGTATACTTCACATATCCTTAACAGCTGTTCTACAGAGCAGCTGTTACAAATTTAGTCACAACAAAACCACCTATTACTAGCCATGCAAACATTGCTCCGGCAGTATACAGCGGTGCTAAACCAAGACCTTTGAATTTGGAAAAAATTGTGCCCATACCCAGTGCTGTCATTGCCATTGTTAAAAGAAAAGTATCAATTGTATTGATAGTATTAACAATAGTATGCGGTACCAAATCCAAAGAGTTAAATCCGGCCATACCTATAAAATATACCGCAAACCAAGGAATCACAAGCTGTAATTTACCACCAGATTTTCCCTCTTTTTTTGCCTGCATAGATAAATAAATTCCCAAAACAATAAGCATTGGCGCGATCATAATAACACGAGTCATTTTGACAATCACTGCAGAGTTTGCCATAATTTCAGGCGCACCCGGAATAGAAGCAGGTACAGCCACAACCTGTGCCACTTCATGAATAGTTCCACCGGTGTAAATACCAAACTGTTCCGGAGTCATATGCAAAAACCCTGTTGCCGGTTCAATAATCGAAGCATACAAAACAGGATACAAAAACATAGAAATTGTACCAAAAAGCACAACCATTGAAACCGCTACAGCAGTTTTATACCCTTCTGCTTTTAAAACGGGTTCTGTCGCAAGAACTGCCGCAGCACCACAGACAGAGGCACCTGCTGCTGTAAGCATTGATGTGTCTTTGTCCATTTTGAATGCTTTAATACCTAAATATGTTCCCAATAAAAAAGTAGTGGAAAGCATAATAAGCGAGACTGTAAAACCACTGAGTCCCACATCCATAATCTGTTGAAATGTTATGCGAAAACCATAAAATACGATTGCAAAACGGAGAATCTTTTTACCCGAAAACGTAATACCGGTTCCCCAGGCACTCGGAATATGGTTATGTAAAGTATTTGCATAAAAAATACCCAATACGATACCGATAACAAGAGGAGAGATGCCAAGTGATTTGACAAATGCGATTTGCGCTATTGATGTTGCAGCAGCAGCAAATATTGCAACAAAGATGATACCTGAAATAGTACCTTTTCTATTTTCTTTTGAGAATGCCATAGTTATTACCTTTTATTATAAATTTATAAATAGAGGCGAATTATAGCAAATTTTATGCTGATGAGAAAACAAATTGTTTATTTGTGAAGAATTTGATAGAAATCACACTGTGGTGTGATTTCTTATTATTGAGTTTATTTTGAGCCTAAAAGAATACTCTCTTTAGGAAAGACGAAAATTGTATGTCTCATTACAGAAATAAGTTTACTCGGTTTTCCATCTTTATCCAGAGCGTATGCATGGATAGCAATAGGAATGATAGTATCTTTGCGTTTGTCATCAGCTAACATTTCCGTTGTTCTAAGCGTTACAATTTTTTTCTTTTTAACACCAGGTACTACTCTAAAAGGTTTTGACGGTTTTACAATTTGAATTTTCCCTTCCATTCCTTTTGGAGGAATAACTTCAAAGAAAAATTTCATCGGTTCATTCTCAGTATTTTGCAATAAAAAGACATAAGAGTTCTCAACTGCAAATTTATTATCTGTAAGATGTTTCACAGAATAAAGTCTTGTTTCTTTGTTGATATTTAAAAGCATATGCTCTTTTGTCGTACTCATATATCCAAGTGCAAACATAAGCCCTACAAGTAAAACCATATATGCTATGATTTTTGGACGAAAATATTTTGTTTTTCCTTTTTTCTCAGCTATTTCATATTCACTTGACCATGTCACGAGTGATGGTTTTCCAAGTTTCCCCATAACTGTTGTACAGGCATCAACACATTCCAGACAGTTTATACATTCAAGTTGCAGTCCTTCACGAATATCAATGTGTGTAGGACAGACAGTTACACACTTTTCACATGTCGTACATTCTGCATTTGGTTCTACTGTTTGCAGTTCTTTTTGTTTTTCGAATTTTTTATGATGATGCTCATCATAAATATGTCCTCCTCTGTTAAAGTCATATATCGCCATAACTGTGTGCTCATCATAAAGTACTGACTGTACACGAGAATATGGACAGACATAAATACAAAAATTTTCTTTTAAAAACACAATGTCGTAAATCAAAAATGCTGCAATCCCCACAACAAAACCAATCATTGTCAAATGCTCTCCAGGATTACTTAAATACTGGAAAAATGTCTCCGGTGGGACAAAATACCACATAAAATCGGCTCCTGCAATCAATGCAAGCATTGTCCATATCATAACAGCTATCGCTTTTTTGACTTTGTTTTCAGGTTTTGACATATCCGGTTCTTGCTGCTTGTTTCCGATACGCTTGCGTAAATGCAATAACTTTGTTTCAATCAAGTCACGATAAATGACACGAAACACAGTTTGGGGACATACCCATCCACAAAAAACACGACCACCAAGAACTGTCATACCAAATATAGTAATAAAAAGAAGCATCAGTAAAAATGGCATCAAATACAACTCTTGCATATCAAACTGCACAAAAGCAAGATCAAGCTTCATCTTGTCAAAACTCAATAAAAAGAAATGATGCCCATTTACTTTGATCCATGGTAATACCAAAGCCACTATAGTCGCTAATGCATAAACATAATAGCGCTTAATTCTCCAGGGGGTAGGTATCTCTATACTTTTTTTCTTTTCACTCATTTTTTCTCCTTTGATATTATTCTGGACAAATGATTGTATTAATCACCTGTTCTTCTGCATTCTCTTTAGCTTCTGGTACCAATGAACCAAATGCAACCTGTTTTAACTCTCTTGATTCTATATAATCTTTTAACGAACTTCTACTTACATTTAAAAGCCGAGCCATAGAACTCACACTCTTTCCCTCTTTTAAATATTGTAAAATTTCATTAATGTATTTATCGAATTTAGAGCTTGACCTACTCCCTTTGGGGCGACCAATCATCCGTTTTGCATCAGCTTGGATTTTTTGGCGTAACTGATCCATAAGTCCTAAAATCAACATTGCACTGCTCTCTTTGGACATTATAACGGAATGTTTAATAAAGTGTACTTTATAGTTATTTTTCATTAGGCAGCTTACCATCTGAATTAAATCTTCCATATTTGTACTTAAAACCCAAACATCATATATCAGCAGTATTGCTTCTTTTTTTGATTGGAAATAAGAGGTTACATTTGTACGTTTATCTAAGCGTTTATTTTGGGAAGTTTGATCTACAAATTCTTCATTTATTGTAATCTGCTTGCTAAGAGCGTAGGCATTAATATGCTGTAATTGTTCGTGTGCCGCAAGAAAATTTTTATCTGGGCGGATGTATGCTATTGTCATTCGACGATAAAACCTCACTATCTTTTGAATTTCATCGCCATTATACTCTTTTTTGACGAATAAAGTCAATAATAAAATTGATTTTTTCGTCAAAAAGTTAAAATTTATGCTTTACCAGCCAATTCCGACCACCAGCATATAGCGTCTGTCTTCAATTTGTCCAATTGTTGCACCTAATTGTTCTTGATATGTTGCAGCCTGCAGTTTGAAAATTGCAAGCTGCATGTCAAAGCCTGCAGTATAAGAACCTTTGTATAAACCGCCGTTAAGAGTCATCATAAACCAGGAGTTATCAACAAGTCCCAAACTGGCACCAATTCTTAAATGCTGTAAAAGTTCATACTCTATATTGGCATTGTCATATTGATCTTGAGAACGATATGGGTTATAGTTTCTCACCCTCATTTGTTGCGCATTAAAAAGATCTATATAGTCAACTCCTACTTTTAAATCATCAAACCATGGGATTGTCGGAGAGATGGAGACCCCGAGGTTTACAGATAAAGGTTGTGCACCATACGCATCTTCAAAATCAAGTGTGCCTATATTCATCACACTCAAACCTACTGCCGGATTCCATTTTTCATTGTTGAATTCGTATAAAAAACCAACATCCAGTCCAATACCGGAATTATCAACTTCATATGTATCTTGAAGATATTGTGCCAAATCATCTTTATTGTTGACTACTTCGCCAAGATCCAATCCTGCTTCATAAGATTTTTGTGTTATATATTTTGCAGTTACACCTACTGTCAAAGCACCGTCAAGTTTACCGTCAAGAAAGGGAACTTTTATACCGGTATATTTTTTTGCACCTGATAAAAAAATTCCTCCATAGGCTCGTGAATGTGTTTCTAACACTCCATTCGCCCCACTGTTTGTATGTGGCATAAAGTTTGCATCTACTGCTGCCAAAATACCAAGTGAATATGCTATGTCATTTTGTGTACGATATGAAACAGAACTATAGTTAGAAGCAGAAGCATTAAAAGCATCACCTGAATATTTATCCAAAGTATTAATAACCTCACTATCTTTAGAATTACTCAAATCATCTATAAAATTCTTTGTCTTTTCAGAAGAAGTGACACCCAAACCTAAAAGTTCAACCTCAACACCATGACTCTTTTTAATTTTAATAAGCCCCGCAGGATTATAAAAAACAGCAGTGGAATAACCGCCAACAGCAGTATTTACTCCACCCATTCCCATAATACGGGGATCTTTATATAAAAAAGGCTGTATTGACATATCTGCATAAACCAATGTACTTAAAGCAATCAGTGATAATGATACTATTTTTTTCATCTTAATGTCCCCCTAATTCCCGTTTAAATAGTTGATAATATCATCAACTGTAATATTCACATCAGCATTGCCTGCAATATCTACCTTAAAATCATCAATACTCTGTGTAAGATCAGGATCATCCACAATAGCAGTTATAGTCTCTGCTCCACTGTTAAATGTGTCAACAAGCAGTTTTACAACATCTTCTGTTCTTCCGTTATCATCAAACACTACAGGACATGCATAACAAGAAGAAGCTAAAGCATTAGCCATATTAATAGAACCATCTTCATTTTCAATACCTTCACAAGCGGTTCTGTTACCATCACTGTCACAATAACCATCTGTTAATACAGTTGAATTTGCTACACCTTTTACAATACTTTTTCCGAGCCTGTAAAAAACACCATTTTCACCATAGTTAACTACAACATGTGCATAGCTTTTATTGCTGATGTTTACATCTTGTGCTGTTATATTTCCTTCTTTTGGTGAAAAAGTAGTATCAATAAGCCAAGCAAGCGCATCCATACTCGCTTGCATATCATAAGGAGTTATGTCAGCATCATTATTAAGAGATGCGACCAATTGATCAACATTACCCGTTAAATATGTCACTGTATTTGTCATTTTGATTGTATCATTAAAACTAATATACAAACAGGCATTTTCAAGTCTTGAATCATTATTCAGGTCTAAATTTTCTCTTGAACAGAGTTCTGTAACTGTACTGTTTGTATCAGCAGCTATTGCAGCAATATAATACTCCTGTGCTTTTGTAAGCAGTTGTAATGAATCAGGATTTTTTTTCTCATCCACACTTAATATAAAGGAAGAAAAAGCATCATTCTGTGTGTCATTGGCATTAATAAGCATATCCGCAACATCACTGACACTATAGCCAGACTTACCCATATATACTGATGCAAGATTCATATTAAGGTCACTTAATGTATATACAGTTTGGCACTCTCCTTCGAGCAAAGAAATTGCCACATTATAATTCCCAGTATCAATTGCATTTTGTACATCAATTCTACATGTGCTATCACTTTCCCCGCACCCAGACAACATTAATACTGTTGCCAACAAAGCACTTGGTAAAATCTTTTTATACATTTTTAAACTCCTGCTAAATTATTTCATTCATTATAACAAAAAAATTTTAAATCTATTTATTTTTACTAAATTTTACAAAACTTTATATTACACTGTGCATTGTTTTCACAAAGAGTTCTTTATGCTCTTCTTTGCTACAATATAAGAACTATTTTTCTATAAAGATTTTATATATGACAACAAAACAATACATTT
>Ga0256840_1001353_pt1 | contig 23311 bp, 18 predicted proteins | sample 355202metaG_FD_185969 | JGI IMG/M metagenome (GOLD analysis project Ga0256840, IMG submission 185969) | Hydrothermal vent microbial communities from Mid Atlantic Ridge, Atlantic Ocean - 355-202 | ecosystem: Environmental > Aquatic > Marine > Hydrothermal vents | place: Atlantic Ocean: Mid...
TATGGGAACATACAATTCTGGAATGAATGATAAAGGTTGGGCACTAAGTATTTCTGCTTCTAGAAGATATGCACAAGAAGGTTATTATGAAGGAAGTTCTTACAACGCTTGGTCTGGTTATTTATCCGCTGAAAAGAAAATAAACGATAAACACAGTTTTGGAATTACCGCTTTCCATACCTTTAACCGTAGAGGAAAATCATCTCCAAATACCCAAGAAGTTTATGACTTACGAGGTACAAAATACAATGCCTATTGGGGAAGACAAGACGGTAAAAACCGTAATTCAAGAATGAAAGAAATTTCTGAGCCAATGGTTATATTAAGCCATTATTGGACTATGAATGATAAAACTACATTACAAACCAATGTTGCTTATCAAATGGGATATATTAGCAATAGTAGATTAGGATATTTTGGCGTTTTAAATCCAGATCCAACCTATTATCAGAAATTACCAAGTTATGCGTTAGCTCATAATTCTGGACCAGATTATCAAGAATATTATGATAAATTAACCGCTTTTCAAAATGATGGACAAATAGATTGGAATGCAATGTATCAAGCAAATTATACCGTAAACGGAAATGCTGCTTATTATCAATACAACGATGTTAATGAAGACACTACACTTTCTGCAAACACCAATTTAACAACAGAATTAACAGATAACATTACTTTAAATGCAAGAGTTAATTATTCTCAGTTAAATTCTAATAATTACGCAGAAATGCTTGATTTATTAGGTGCAAAATATTTTGAAAATGTAAGTGCTTATGAAAGCGGAAATGCTGGTCAATATGACTTAAACAATCCTAACAGAAAAGTAAAAGAAGGAGAACGTTTTAATTACGATTATTCCGTTTTATCTTCAAAATTAGATGGTTTTGCTCAATTTCAATTTTCTTATGATAAAATAGACTTTTTTGTAGCTGGTAGTTATGCTTCAACTTCACATCAAAGAGATGGAAAGGTTAAAAACGGATTGTATCCAACGAGTTCTTTTGGTAAAGGAGATAAACAATCTTTTAACGATATGAGTTTTAAAGGAGGATTTACTTATAAATTAACAGGAAGACATTTAATTAATGTAAATGCAGGAATGCTATCTGTTGCTCCTACTTTAAGAGGAACATTTGCTAATTCTAGAACTAATAATTCTATTGTGCCAGATTTAACAAGCCAAAAAATACTATCTTATGACGCAAGTTATATTTATAGAGCTCCAGGAGTTAAAGGTAGATTAACAGGTTATATGACTAACTTTACTGATGGTGTAGAAACTGCCTTTTATTACGCTCAAGGTATTGGCTCAAACGGAGGCGATGATTCTGATTTTGTTGGTGAAGTTACCACTGGTGTAGCAAAACAAAATATGGGAGTTGAATTTGGATTAGAAGTACAAATGACACCAACTATAAAATTAACTGGAGTTGCTTCAGTAGCAAATTTTGAATATAGTGATAATGCACATTTGTATTTAACTTCAGATAATGAAGCTTTTTCTGATGGTTTTAACGATATGGGAACAACTTACCTAAAAGGTGTAAAAGTTGGAGGAACTGCACAACAAGCTTATTCTTTAGGTTTTGAATATAGAGACCCTAAATATTGGTGGTTTGGTGTAAATGCAAATTATATTACAGATAATTTCTTAAACGTTTCTAGAGTAATGCGTACTGATAACTTTTATAAAGATTCTGACGGATTACCAGTAATTAACCCAGAAACAGGAAACACAGTTACACAACAAGAAGTAGATGATATGTTACAACAAGAAGAATTTGATGCTGTATTTTTACTAAATGCTGTAGGGGGAAAATCTTGGAAATTAGGCAATAAATACATTGGTGTTTTTGCTAACATTAGTAATATTTTAGGCAGAGATTATAAAACTGGTGGTTTTGAACAAGCACGTAATGCCAATTTCTTACAATTACAAGAAGATAGAAATAGAACAACCCCAACTTTTGGACCAAAATACTGGTACGGAAATAAAACAACTTATTACTTAAATTTATACTTACGATTCTAATTAAAAAACAATACAATAACATGAAAAATTTATTAAAAATAACATTAAGTCTGCTTTTTATAGCAGCAAGTTTTACATCTTGTGTAGATGATAAAAACTTTGATACACCACAAGTTGCTTGTGATGATGCTAAAATGAGTGCAATACCTAGTAGTGCAATAACATCAATTGAAAATCTATTAAACCAATGGAGTGCAATAAATCCAACAGATTATGATGCAAATCGAGTTGATTTTGTAGAATATAATTCAGTTTCTGATAATGCTCTTTATATAGAAGGTTATGTAATATCAAGTGACTTGAAAGGTAGTTTTTATAAAGAACTTTTTATTCAAGACAAAAAACAAAACCCAAATTATGGAATTAAAATTGCTGTTGATTTACGTGGTTCATATTCAAAATTTCCTATAGGAACTAAAATTTTAATAAGAATAAATAATTTGTCTATTAATAAAGTTCATGGTGAAATGGTTATTGGAGAAAAAGATGCAGACTCTAACGTAGGCGCAATTAGAAAATCAGTAGCAGATAAAATTATATTAAGAAGTTGTACACTAGAAACTATTATACCTATTGAAGTGAATTCTGTTTCAGAGATAAATGATGGTATGTTAGGTAAATACATCAAATTAATTAACTCCCAATTCCATATGGACGTTTTAGGTTTACCATTTGCAAATCCAAATGACTCATATGATTCGTATAGAAAAATTGTTTTTTGTAGCGATAGTTCATATCTAAAACTAGAAACTAGTAGCTTTGCATCTTATGCTGAGCAACCCCTAACTTCAAAAAAGATGAGTATCTCTGGTATTTTAAGTAGGGATTATGGTGATGATTTTTATGTATTAAGACTTAATTCTCCGAATGATATTGAAACAAATGATTCTTCAAGATGTGATCCTATCATTGAGGATTTAAATTGTGGTGATGTAACAGTAGTAGGAACTCAAACTATTTTTGAAGAAAACTTTAATAGTGTTTCAAATGATGGTCAATTAGAAACAATGGGTTGGACAAATATAAATATTAATGAAGGTGATAATAAATGGAAGCTTAAAAGTTATCAAGGAGCTAAATATATGCAACTAGGAGCTTACAATTCTAATGAAAACCCATTAGAAGGTTGGTTGGTTACACCTGCAATTAATTTAGACAATCATACAGATATTACATTAACTTTTGATGTTAAAGCTGGTTATTATAATGGTGACACATTAACTGTTTATGTTTTAACTGATTTTACAGGAGATGTAACTACTGCTAACCGTTATACAATTACCGACTTAACTTTACCTACAGGCCCATCAAGTGGTTATGGTAGTTTTATGTCTGCTGGCGATATTAATCTTTCGTGTTTGGATGGTGATGTTTATATTGCATTTAAGTATTTTGGTGGTGATGGTGCAGTCACCACTACAACACAAATAGACAATATTAAAATTACAGGTAACTAGTAATTAATTATACTACAATCAAAAAATCCTACTAATTTATTTTAGTAGGATTTTTTTTGACATTTTGTATCAAGTTATCTAAAACCGTGAATTTGTTTCATAATCTTTAATATTAAAATAACCGCAAAGTGCACAAAGAAGGCACAAAGCTGTAAGGTTTTTTAACCACACTAGTCACATAGAAAACATAGTATCTGTGAAAATATTTAATTAGTGAAAATCTGTGTAATTCGTGGCTTTTAACCACTAAAAATAAAGTTTATCTTAGTAGCTAAAACCTATCTATAAATCCAACCGCTAGGGTTTTGAGCTCTTGCGTCTTTCCATAATTGGAATTTAAGAATGGTTTTTCCTGTGGTAGTATTGGTGTGTATTGTACCTAATTCTTGCTTTGTAGTTACTTTATCGCCTTCGGTAACTAAAAGATTTTCTAGGTTTCCGTAAACCGTCATATAATTACCATGTTGTACTAAGACGGTTTTAATTTTGGTTTTTTTATCCAACATAATGGCTTTTACTGTTCCCTTAAAAACAGTTCTAGCTTTGGTGTTTTTTGCTGTGGTATAATACCAACCACTACTCTTTACGGAAATCTTTTTCATCACCTCGTGTTTACGTTGTCCAAAACCACGTGAAATATATCCTTTAGCAACAGGAGCAGGTAACTTTCCTTTATTTTTTGTAAAACTGTTTGCTAAAACTTTAGCTTCTTTGGTCAATACAAAACCTTTTGATTTTTTACCTGTTTTTTTATTGGAGTTTCTTATCACCTTAGCAATTAAATTTTCCAATTGCCTATCATAAGCACGTTCTTTTTTTTGTTTGGCTTTAATTCTTGCCAGATATTTGCGTTCTTTTTGCTTTACTTTATTTAGTAAATTTTGTTTTTTAGTTTTTTCTGAATCAACTACTTTTCGTTCTTCAATTTTAATTGCAACCAAACTATCTTTTACTTTTTTCTTGATTAAAATACTATCATTCAAATGCAACAAAACAGTTCTTTTTTCTACAATTTGTTCGGCTTGACCTTTTCTATATTCCGCAAATTGGTTCATGTATTTGAAACGCTTATACGCTTGTAAAAAATCTTTTGATGAAAGTAAAAACAGCAGTTTACTATTTGCATTTTTACTTTTATAACTGTTTACAACAATTTTAGCATATTCTTTTTTAAGTGCTGTTAATTGTTTTTCAATACTATCAATTGCTGTTTTATTTTTATTGATTTCAGTAGAATACACCTTACTTTCACTTTGTATGGTATTGATAATTTCTTGATGAACTTCAATTTTTTTATTAATATCGCTAATTTGCGATAATACCGTTTTTTCGCTCTTTTTAGTTTTAGAAAGTAAGCGGTTTATTTGCTTGATTTCTGTTCTTAATTTTTTGCGCTTTTTCTCTAATTGTTTTTTGTTTTGTGTGAAACCAATTTGAGTAAACAGTAAAACCATCATTAATAAAATGATTTTAATAAAATGAGTATGTTTAATAGTGTGTTGCATTAAAGTTTTATTTCTTCATATCCTTCTGGAATTGCAAAAGGAAAACGCAAATCTAAATTAAATTTAATAGATTTATAATCAATATTTATAGTATTTCGTTTGTCTTTATCTTTTGCTAAAACGTAAAGGTGCTTTGGAAACAGCGTATTGTCTATATTCTCAAATTGTGTAAACTGTAAAGAGAGTAATTTTTCACCGTTATTTTGACGAATTTCTTGTTTTTTTGTTTTAAAAATCTGACTATCTAACCAAAAGAATAAATTAAAGCGTTCATCGTTTTGTTTTGGTGTAAAAACATAACTGTCATTTTCGGTTTTAATAGTATAATCTTCTGTATTGAGCGGATAAATTGATTCTCCTAATAATATACTTTGCACTTGTTGAAAATTGACTTCTGTTCCTAAGATTTCACTAAACAACGAGAAATCACCATCAAAATAAGTCTGATCTAAATTATTGTAATACTGTACTTTATTTGGTGTTATTTTTAGTTTTGCAATCGAAATAAATTTAGAAACACTCAACCAAATAACCTTGTCTTTTTCAATTCTTAATGAACCATTTACTGTTGGAATATCCTTTTCGCCTTCGTATTTAATTTTAAGTGATGCTTTAACAGTTTGCTTATTAAAACTGTTTTTTTGATAATTATTTAAAACGGATTTAAGGAGTTTTATATCGGCTTTTGAACTAGTTGTTGCTTTGTTTGATTTGCACGAACTGACAGAAAGTACAAGGGTTAATAAAAATAGAATTTGTTTCATTATTTTATTGTTTTTGAAGGGTCTGTTTCTTTTAATTTGAACGGTTTATATAAGTTGCATGCGTATTTTAAACAATTATTTTGCTTACGATATTCTTTATTTATAATATTAACTGTTATATTTACAATTAATTGCAACATACATTATATTTTTTATTGTGGCTAATTTTATTCATTATTTCCTTTATTAAATATTTCAAAATATTCTTTAAATATAAATTTTCTATTTCTCTTAAAACCAGTGTATTCTTCAATTATATTTAATTTTTCAAAGTCAGACAATAGTCTATTAGCAGTTGAATGTGCTATTTTCATTTCTTTCACTAATCTGTTTGTTGTAATAATTGGGTTTTCAAATAATATTTTTAAAATATGAATACCTTTTTCTGTTTTACTCCCTAATTTAGGAAGTCTATTGTTTTCAATTTCAGTTTTTAACTTTATTATATCTTTAAAAACTTGTATTGATGATTTTGATGTTTCGATTACTCCAACCAAAAAAAATGTAATCCATTGTTCCAAATCATTATTCAATCTCACTTGCATAAGGTTATCATAATAATAGTTTCTATGTTTTTCAAAAAAATCTGAAAGATACAGTGCAGGTTTTTTCAAAATATCGTTACTGACTAAATATAATGTTATTAGTAATCTTCCTAATCGTCCGTTCCCGTCAAGAAATGGGTGTATTGTTTCAAATTGATAGTGAGCAATGGCTATTTTTATTAAATGCGGAACATAAAAACTATTATCGTTCAAGAATATTTCTAAATCACTCATTAATTCAGGTAAATCATTATGATGCGGAGGAATATAAATTGCATCTTTTAATGTTGCTCCAAGCCAATTCTGACTTTTTCTAAATTCTCCAGGCAACTTATGTTTTCCACGAACTCCTTTCAATAAAACTTTATGAGTGTTTTTTAGAAGTCTATTTGATAAGGGTAATTTTTCTAATTCTTTTATGGAATAATTGATTGCGTTGATATAATTTTGAACTTCATTCCAATCGTCTATTTTATCAGGATTTATATCATCTTCTTTTAAAAGAGCCTCTTCCATATTTGTTTTTGTTCCTTCAATTCTACTTGAAGTAGTTGCTTCTTTTGAAATGTGCATTTTTATAAAAAAATCAACATCAGGTATCAATTGTGAAAAGGCATTTAATTCTCCAAGCAATCTATTTGCTTCAGATAATAAATGATTTATTTTAGGAGAAGAAATAATCCACTCTTTTGAAACTTTTACAGGAAGAAAGGAAGAATATTCAACTTGCTTTATATGTTTTCCAGCGATAAACTCTTTTATATTCATACAATTCCTTTTCTGCAAATATATAAATTTATATTTTCATTATTTTAGCATAATGAAAATATAGTTATCTATATTTTCGTTTGGCACATTATCTATAAAATTATTATAAGAACAGTATTACGTTAAAATATCATAATTGAAATTAGTTGATAGCTATTCTTATTTTTGAAGTTTCTTTATTTTTTCTCGATAAAAAGTTACCTCTTTAGTGTTTCCTAACCCTAAATAGGCATTGCTTATTAATTGATAAAACTTTATTTCTAAAGAACTATCATCAATAATAAAATCTAATCCTGCTTTTAGAACATCAATGGCGTTTTGATAGTGCAAAAGTTTGCTCTCTGCTTTACCTTGCATTAAATATAGAAAAGGTTGCGCAGGAAAAAGGGCTAATCCTTTTTTTACATCAGTTAGTAAATTGTTATATTGAAGTTGTTTTTCTTCTGCTTTAAGCAAGGCTTTTAAGGTTTTGTAATTCTTATTTGTCTTAAAACTATCTTGCAATTCTTTAATCTTGTTATTAGGATTTGTTGTAGAAACCGTTTGTTTTGGTTTAGTCGTTTTTGCTTTTATTTTGCTTGAAGCAAAGAGTATTCTTTTAATATAATTGTTATTGTTAATTTGTGTTTTATCTAAAGACAGATAGATTTCTTTTGCTTTTTCTCTATTTTTATTTGCAATATACAACATGATTAAATCTTGTTTTTTATTTGGTTTTATAGCGATAATTTTTTGCTGAACAGCAATCGCTTCATCAAAATCACGTTGGGTTTTATATATTTTTTTAAGATGTTCTAATACGTATAAATTTTTAGGTTCGTTTTTTAAACTTTTCTGATCAAAGAAAATAGCATTTTCATAATCTTTCAATTCATAATAATTTTTTGCAAACTCAAAATTTAAGCCTTTATCATTTGGATAAATCTGTTTACATTCTTCTAATTCTTGAATGGCTTTATTGTAATCTTCTTTTGCTTTAAATTTAATGGCTTCGAAAAAGTGATCTTGAAATTTTAAATATTGTTTTTCTTCTTTTAACTCTTTTTCACGTTGTTTTTCTTCGGGAGATTTTTTTAGTGTAAACTCCTGTGAATTCACATAAAATGAAGTCATTATAAGTAATAAAAAAAATAATTTTTTAGCCATTTTAATTGGGTTTATTAAATGATGTAAATCCTTTGTTTTTTATAAAACACTGATTTCTTTCAGGCAACTCTAATTCCATTTTCATCTTTTTAAACAATGTTTTTTTATGATTATGGAATTGTTCTTCTTCAATAAAAAACCACGTCTTACCTTGATTTGTTGAGATTACAAACAAAAAAGTTTCGGTTACAATTTTACCTTGACTGTTTATTTGCGTGATTGTTTGGGGAAGTACGGCATACCATAAATTAGCATCAGTATTTATAATTTTAGAAAGTTCACCAAACTCAATACTTTTATAACGCAAACCTTCTTTCTTTAAAAGAACCATTTTGTTAGATGTTTTTACATACATACTATCTTTTCCTCCTAATTTTTCAACTAAAGCAGGATAAATATGCGCTACAACTTCTTTAAAATGATGCTTTTTTATTGAGTTTGCATATAAATGAGCTTCTTTTAAAATTTGTTTATTGTAATTTGTTTGTGAATTAGCATTCCAATTCAACATTAAAAAAACTAAAAAAGAAAGAACAGTTTTTTGCATAAATTATTCTAAAACAGAGTAATCACCAATACTAACCGAAGTAAAATCGCCATTATAAACCACTTTATTACCAATCATAGAATTTGCTAATTTGGCGTTATTAATTTCGACCTCTTCTTGTATTAATGAATTATTAATTTCTGAATTTGTTACTACACTATTCGTGCCAAGTGATACATTTGGACCAATAGTACTGTTTTTTAACACTACATTTTTGCCTATATAACAAGGCTCAATAATTTTAGAATTTTCTAAAACAACGGTTTTATCAACTAAGTTAATTCCGTCTTTTTTGGCATATTGCAAAACGCTACTATTGGTTTTAATGGTAATGGCTTTATTTCCACAATCCATCCAATCTGCAACTTCACCAGGAACAAATTTATTTCCTTTTTGTTTTAAATTTTCTAAGGCGTTGGTTAATTGAAATTCGCCTTTATCTTTAATATTATTATCGAGTAAATATTCAATTTCTGTACGTAAATCTTCTCCTTTTTTAAAGTAATAGATACCAATAATGGCTAAATCTGACACAAATTCAGTTGGTTTTTCAACAAAATCAGTAATAAAGCCATTTTGTGTTTTGATAACGCCATAAGCACTTGGGTCATCAACTTTTTTTACCCAAACTGCTCCATCTGCATCAGGATTTAATGTAAAATCTGCTTTAAACAAAGTGTCTGCAAAAGCAACTACACAAGGACCGTTTAAACTCTCTTTTGCTTGATAAATAGCGTGAGCAGTACCTAAAGCTTGTTCTTGTACAACTACAATTCCTTTAGTATTTAAACTTTTTGCGATGTTTTGTAAACGCTCTCTCGTATCTTTTGGAAAAGTTGGACCAATAATAAAACACACTTCTTCAATAGTTTCATTTAACAATCCTGCAATATCTTCTACCAAACGCTGTACTATTGGTTTACCAGCAATTTTGGTTAAAGGTTTAGGTATAGTTAAGGTGTGTGGTCTAAGTCTGGATCCAATTCCAGCCATGGGAATAATTATCTTCATTTTTTAAAGGAATTAATTTTTTAAAGAACAAATATAAGTTTTTTAATAAGGAATTAATTTAAACTTTCTAATAAATTTAATCTTGTAAAATAAAAGCACCGTTTTTGGAAGTGTCATAAAAAGAAATTCCTTTGGTTGTACATGCTTTTTGCCATCTATTTTTATAGGATTTGTAATTAGATCCATCTGCAATTATCATTTTGGGTTTAATTATTGTAATTAACCGATTGATATTTATTTTTGGAGATTGTCTTAAAAGAACAAAAGAATTTTTAAGTTTTGGAACTTGGTAAACACCTAAACTATCTACAATAAACACGGTGTTATTTTGGTGTTTCATTACATTTTGAAGGTTGATTTTATGTACTGTTAAATTGTGATTTGCAATGGTATAATCAGTAATAATTTTTTTAACTTTTAAACTATCATCAGTATATAAAACTGCGGATTGCCCTTTTCTATCCATTATTAATGTGTGTTTACTCTTGTTAAAAATTAAAAATTCATCTGTAGTTTGTAATTGGTGTTTTTGATAAAATAATATCAGTTGAAAGAATAAAACACTTATGAATGTCCATTTTAAATAGCTTACTTTTTTATGTTTCCATAATTGATAAAAAGAAATCATAATAAAATATGATGCAAAAACTAAAAGTAACGAAAACGCAATATGCTTAAATAAAAATTGCTCTTGATGTGCAATAAAGCGAATAAAACCATTCATTTGATGGATAATCCATTCAAAAAATATTGCTAATTGCTGTGGTAAACTATTTAATAACGCTAAAAGAATAACAACAATTCCCAAAAATAAAATCATTCCCAAAAAAGGGATAATTACCACATTAGACACAAAGAAAAGTCCAGGAAATTGATGAAAATAAAATAAACTCAAAGGCAAAGTGCCTAATTGAGCAGCAAACGAAATTGCTAAGAGTTGCCATAGTTTGCGTATCAGCCAAAATTTTGGATAAAACAACTGCATAAAAAGCGGATTAAAATAAACGATAGAAAAAACTGCCAAATAACTTAATTGAAATCCCACACTAAAAAGATACAACGGATGAATGAGCAACAATAAAAACATAGAAATAAATAAGCTGTGAATTGTACTTGTTTTCTTTTTAAAAAAACCACCCATACTTATAGCAGAAAACATAGTAACTGCTCTAATAATAGAAGGTGATAAACCTGCTAAAAAAGCATAAAACCAAAGCAACAAAACGATAAGTATTATTTTAATGGTTTTTCCTTTTTTTAATCGTTCCAATGGTTTGAATAAAAAATTAAGAATAAGCAACCATATTCCAATATGCAAACCCGAAACTGCTAAAATATGTATTGCTCCTGCATTAATGTAATCTTTGCGTAATTCATAAGATACTGTTTGTTTTTGTCCTAATAACAACGTATTTATAATAGCTAACTCATCTTTTTTAAATCCATTTTCTTTTAAAGATAAAATTACTTTTTGGCGAATTTTATCAAGAATTGAATACAGCGTTTTATTCGTTTTTAAATAAAATAATTGTGTTTTTTTGAGTTTAATTTGATGAAAAATTTGCTGTTTTTCTAAATAACTGCTGTAATTAAATTGAAACGGATTTAAAGGTGTATTTAAGCCATAAAAAGAGGTTTTTGTAAAGTAAACATCGCCTATTTTTATTGGTTTTGTATGCAAACTATCCTTTTGAATATTGAGGAGTAATTTTCCAATAGCTTTATCATCGTTTAATTGCGATATATTAGCAATATATTTATCGTAATAGACATTTGATTTTAATTTTTTAGTGATAATAAATACCACTTTATTTTCCTTTTTTAAGGAATTTTGGTAAAAATGTGGATGGTTTTGAATATTTTGAAATGAAACAGCTCCAATTCCGATAAGGATAAAAACCCAATAAGCAATCACATTAAAATAATAGGTTTTTTTAAAAGATTTATTGGTAAAATAATAAACAACAGACAATAAAAACAGCAATCCAATAAGTGTAAATATCACAAATAAAGGATTGGGTTTAAGATAAAAACCAACTAAAATTCCCATTATAATGCAAAGGGTTAAAATTGCAGGTATGTAGCGAAAGAGTTTCATAGCAGGATAAAGATAAGTATTTTTTTGTAATTATTTTAAAGTAAGTTATTTAATTGTTATTTATTTAAAATTATGATAATTATCAATAATAATTAACAATAATTTCATAAACTTGTAACCTCTTTTTCACGCTTAATATTTACACTCACAATGCTTAACAAAAAGCTTTTATTTTTAACTATTTTACTGTTATTAAATACGTTTACTAATTATAGTCAGAGAAAAAAAAAGTTTGTAAATATTGATAGTTTGTATCGTGTTTTGCAAACAAATCCAGATTCTACTAAAAAAGTAGATCAACTAATTGAATTGTATAAAAAATCTATCAAACAAAAAGGAATTCGTAAAGATGTATTAGATGAAGCATTAATACTTGCAGAAAATTTAAGATATTATAAAGGAATTGCTATTTGCTACAACAGAAAAGGAATTACTGCCAGATATGAACAGGATTATGGGCAATCTGTAATGTTTCATAAGCGAGCCTTAACCTACTTTAAAAAAACAAAAGACACCTTTTACACTTCAAAATGTTATAATAGTTTGGCGGTTACTTACCGTAAATTAAATTTAGAAAAAGAAGCTTTTGAAAACTATTTAATCGGTTTAAAATTATCCGAAGAAATACATAGTAAAAGAGGAATTAGTATAGCTTTAAATGGAATGGGTAATGTTTTTTTAAACACAGAACAATACGATAAAGCTTTAAAATATTTTAAAAGAGCCGTTGCAGTAGAAACAGATAAAAAAAGTTATAAAAACAGAGAATATGGTTATGCCAATATTGGCGAAGTTTTTATGGCTAAAAAGGAATATGATTCGGCTTTTTATTATTTTGAAGAATCTTTTAAAATTGCAAAAAAACATCCTCATAAAGAGAATTTAGCCATTAAACATATTTTGTTTGGTAAACTCTATCAACTTGAAAAAAAACACAAACAATCTAGTAAAGAATACCAAATAGCCATACCAGAATTAAAAGAATATAAAAACACACGTTATTTGAGTAAAGCACTTATTAATTTAGGAATTAATGAAACGTATTTAAATAATTATGCTGAAGCTTTATCACATATAAATGAAGGTTTAACCTTAGGATTACAAATAAACTCTAAAGAAAATATAACTTTAGGTTACGATGCTTTAGTAAATTATTACCGTCATAAAAAAGACTATAAAAAAGCGTTAGACGCACATATTAAAGCAAAAATTTATCACGACAGTATTGTAAATGTAATTTCTCAAAAAAACATGATTAGTGCTAAAATTGCGTATGAAACAGAAGAAAAAGATAGAGAAATTCAACAATTAGATACTGCAAAAAAAGAAAGTGAAGCTAAAGCCAAACGCAATTTTAAACACTTTTTAACAACCGCAATTATTAGTTTGGTAAGTATAGGTTTCTTACTTGTCTTTTTATATCTATACAGAAGAAATTCCGATTTAGAAATCCAACAAAAAAATGCGGAATTACAGAACTATATTTTAAAAATTGATAAGTTAAAAACCCAAGCCATAGAAAATAAAACAACAGATAAAGATATTTCTGATAAATTTAAAAAATACAACCTTTCAAAAAGAGAAATTGAAGTACTTACACATATTTCAAATGGTTTAAATAATGACCAAATATCAGAAAAAATGTTTGTTTCTAAAAATACTATCAAAACGCATATTACACATATTTATGCTAAATTAGAGGTGAAAAGTAGAATTCAAGCAGTTCAAAAGATGAAAAATGAATAAAAATTAGGACCTTATACCAAATCTATTTCAAAATATGCTAAATAAATTTGAAATATTTTTTTGTTTTACAATCTTCAAATTTCAAGCATAGCAATAGCTATGGTTTAAATTTTAAGTGCAGTTAAACGGAAAAAGATAAATACTTTATAGCATATTTTGATGTTGAATTGGTATTACAGTTAAATTGGTATTTTAATATGTGATAGAACACAATTTATTAAACTTTTTAATAATACCCTAAAACATCAGGATTTAAAATCACAAATTCTGTTCTTCTATTTAACTGATATTCTTTTTCTGAACATCTCACACCATCAACACATTTGTTAACAGGCTGACTTTCTCCATATCCTTTTGCAGTTATTCTACTAGGATTTATACCTTGATTTATAATATATTGTACAGTTGAAGCGGCTCTTTTATAAGATAGTTTTAAATTAAAGTCTGCTCCTCCTCTAGAGTCTGTATGTGATCCTCCCTCTATTTTTAATTTAGGATATTTATTCATTATTTTAACTACTTTATCCAATTCAATTGCAGCAGTTGGTGTAATGGTAGCAGAGTTTAATGGAAAATAAATTGGATTTACATTTACAACAACTTTATTTTTAAGAATCTTTACTTCGGTTAAATCTGGAGTAAGTTTTAAGCCAAGAATTGCTTTTTGGCTTAGACCACCATCGTTTGTGGTAAACATCATCTCATTTTCATCATATTTATCTTTATTTGCTACAAACCTAAATTCCTTTTTACAAGGTAAGGTAAATTTAACTTTTCCTCTTTTATTTGCTTTTTCGTCTGCTGTTTTTTTACCATTTCTATCATAAATACTCACTATTGCATAAGGTATAGGTTTTTCAGTTCTCACATTTTGAACAAGTAAATTTACAGTTTGCTCACAAACAACAATTTTAGTTAATTGTAGATTTACAGAAGCTTTACCTTTTGGATTGTTTTCAGTAATTAACTGCTTTCCATCTTCTAAATAACTTAGTTTTGAACCTGTAATTTTTAATTTAGAATCACAAGGCACATCCATTTTATATGTACCGTTGTTTTTAGTTAAGGTGTTTCCTACTTCTTTTCCTTTAGCATCTACAACACTTATATTCACACCTTTTAGTAATTTACCATTGTCGTCTTTTACCACTCCAACTAATAATTGATCACAGCCAAATTGTAATGGAGGGTTTGCAACAAAATGGTAAATATCATCATCTCCCATTCCTCCTTTTCTGTTAGAAGAAAAATAGCCATTATTAGAATTATTATCTATAATAAAAGCAAAATCATCTTTATCTGTATTAATAGGTTCTGGTAAATGAATAACTTCTGAAAAGGAGTCTTCAAAAATCTTAACAGCATAAACATCTAAACCTCCAAAACCTCCAACTCTGCTATCTGATGCAAAATATAAAATATTGTTTACATCAATAAACGGAAACATTTCTTTACCAGAAGTGTTTACTCGTCTTCCTAAGTTTTTAGGTCTTGAAAAAGTGCCATCTTCCTTTATATCTACAACAAAAACATCTGTTCCACCATAAGACCCTAGCATATCAGAAACAAAATATAATTTTTTACCATCTCTACTAACTGTTGGATGACCTACAGAATAATTTGGGCTGTTAAATGGTAATTGAGCTATATTTTTCCATTCTCCTGAATAAGCTACATCTGCTCTATATAGTGCTAAATAGGTTTCTTTTGCCTTTTTTTGAAGTTTTGTTTTACTTCCTCTTCTGTGTGGTTTTTCATCTAAAACCTCAACTGTTTTACCTTCTTCTTCAGAAATTCTATTGTTTCTAGTAAAATAAACCGTTTTATAATCTGGTGAAAAAGCAACATTAGATTCGTGGTATTTAGAATCTAAACGAGCAGACAAATTCTTAACGCCAGATATTTGACCATTTTCATCAATATCCGCTTCATATAAGTCAAGGAAAGGTTGTCCGTTATCCCATTTTTTCTTTAGAGACCCTCTTGCAGAAGAAAAAATAAGTTTTTCTGAAGTATAAAAAGAAGTACCAAAATCAGAATTCTTAGAATTGGCTTTTAGGATGTTAATTGTATATTCTCCTGCCGTTGTTTGTGATATTCCATAAAAAAATGAAAACGAAAATATAAATAATAATAGTTTTTTCATGACAAATAGTTTAATCTTACATTGTTAAAACAAAGATAGTACCAATTTTTTATTAATTATAGATAATTAGTTATAATTTATAAAATCAATTAACTAACTTTGTTGTTTAGTAGAATTTTTAAAAATTATATCCATGAAATATTTACCTATTGATTCCAACCTATTTATAAAAAACAGAAAAAAATTTATCGCTAAAATGAAACCAAATTCATTAGCTATTTTTAATTCAAACGATATTTATCCTGTAAGTGCAGATAGCACCTTGCCTTTTGCACAACATAGAGATATTTTCTATTTATCTGGCGTAGATCAAGAAGAAAGTATTTTGGTTATTTTTCCTGATGCTCCAAAAGAAGAACATAAAGAGATGCTCTTTTTAAAAGAAACTAACGAACATATTGCGGTTTGGGAAGGTGAAAAATTAACTAAAGAAACCGCTTTTACCACCTCTGGAATTGAATCTGTTTTTTGGTTACAAGATTTTGAAAAAGTGTTGGCAGAAATCATGACTCAAACTGAAAATGTGTATTTAAACACCAACGAACATTACAGAGCGTCTATAGAAACAGAAACTCGTGAAGCACGATTTATTAAAAAATTAAAACAAAATTATCCTGCACACACTTATTTACGCAGTCAGCCAATTTTACAAAGATTGCGTTCTATAAAAGAACCAGAAGAAATTGCTTTAATTCAACAAGCATGTAATATTACCGAAAAAGGATTGCGAAGAATATTAAAATTTGTTAAACCTAATGTAACAGAATACGAAATTGAAGCAGAATTTATCCATGAATTTATTAGAAATAAAGCCGATGGTTTTGCTTATACACCTATTGTAGCAAGTGGTTACAATGCGTGTGTTTTACATTATATTGAAAACAATCAAGAGTGTAAAGCTGGTGATGTAATTTTAATGGATGTTGGTGCAAGTTACGCCAATTACGCAAGTGATATGACACGTTGTATTCCTGTTTCTGGTAAATTTACCGATAGACAAAAAGCGGTTTATAACGCTGTTTTACGTGTTAAAGATGCTGCAGCCAAAATGCTCGTTCCTGGTACTATTTGGGCAGATTACCATATAGAAGTTGGAAAATTAATGACCAAAGAACTTTTAACTTTAGGTTTAATTACCAATGAAGATGTAAAAAACGAAGATCCTAAATGGCCTGCGTATAAAAAATATTTTATGCACGGAACATCTCATCACATGGGATTAGACACGCATGATTACGGTATTTTAACCGAACCTATGCAAGCAGGAATGGTCTTTACTGTTGAACCTGGTATTTATATTCCAGAAGAGAATTTAGGTATTAGAATTGAAGATGACTATGTTATTCAAGAAAAAGGAGAACCTGTTAATTTAATGGCAAATATTCCTATTACTGTGGAGGAAATTGAAGGGTTGATGGAATAAATTTCTCGCAAAGACGCAGAGCTTATATTTCTCGCAAAGACGCAAAGACGCAAAGCGTGTAAAAATAATAATTTTCTTTTAATGAAACTATGAATGAAAATGAAATTTCTAAATTAATTGTAAACGCTTGTTATAATATACATGTTAAACTAGGACCTGGTTTATTAGAATCTGTTTATGAAGAAATATTGTTTTATGAGTTAATAAAAATCGGTTTAAAAGTTAAACGTCAGCAAGCAATACCTTTACTGTGGAATGAAATTAAAATGAATATTGGATTTCGTGCTGATTTAATCGTTGAAAATAAAGTTATTGTTGAATTAAAATCTGTTGAAAAAATTGCTCCAGTCCATTTAAAGCAGTTACTAACGTATTTAAAAATTACAAACTTAAAACTTGGTTTACTTATTAATTTTAATGAATCATTAATAAAGAACGGTATAACCAGAATCGTTAATGATTTATAACCATCCAAGCTTTGCGCCTTTGCGTCTTTGCGAGATTTATTTCACTGTAATTTGATTTTAATCCATAAAAACATAAAAATAAACTACACTTCTCACGGTAAGGGAAGTGTAGTTGTTTTGATTCATGGCTTTTTAGAAAATGTAACTATGTGGAAGGATATTATTCCCATTCTAGCTAAAAAAAACAGAGTCATTGCAATTGATTTATTAGGTCATGGAAATAGTGAAAACCTAAGCTATGTACACACTATGGAAGATCAAGCTTTGATGATAAAATTTGTTTTAAATCATTTAAAATTAAGAAGATATACGATTATTGGTCATTCTCTTGGTGGTTATGTTGCTTTAGCTTTCGCTGAATTATTTCCAGAAAATATCAAAAAAATAGTCTTGATGAATAGCACAGCGTTACCTGATACTGTTAAAAAACAAAAAAACCGAGATAGAGCTATAAAAATGGTTAAACATCATAAAGATACTTTTATTAAATTAGCTATCCCAAATTTGTTTACCGAAAAAAGTAGAATTAAATACAAAGATAGCATTGAAAATGTAAAAAGGGAAGCCTTAAAAACAACATTACAAGGCATTGTTGCTTCCTTAGAAGGAATGAAAACACGAAAAGACAGCACAGCTGTTTTACATAACAATTCCTTTGAAAAACTGTTTATTATTGGAAGAAAAGACCCTTTATTAAATTATAACACACTCATAAATCAAACGAAAAATACCAATACACAAATTGCAGAATTTACAAACGGACACATGAGCCATATAGAAAATTTTGAAGAATTAATATGGAGTTTGACACAATTTATTAGATAAAAAAAGCTACCTAAATAGGTAGCTTTTTACAATAACTTTTATACTAAATTGGTGTTAATTTTTCATTTCTACTTTAATAAAAACATCTTCTTTTTTCTTTTTATAGACTTCTACAAAAAACTCATTGTCTTTAATTTTAACAATTCGGTCTGTATTGAATTGATAAGCAACAATGTCTCCTTTAATCTTTCTAAAATCTAAAATAGAACCTTTAACTAATTCGCCAGTTTTATCATTTATTTTAACGGCTGTTAAATAACCTCCTTTACCATCTGAATGTAAAGCTGGAATTTTATCTGTTGGTAAATTAAAGTTTTTCACATTATCTAAATAGATTAAATAGTGATTTCCATTCGCATTAAAATAAGTATAAGACATTCCTCCTTTACCTTTTAAACCTCTTTGTCTTTTTGGTACTTTTTTCATCCATGAAAAAGATCCATCAGTATTTACTTTTGTAATAATCATATCTTCGTAATGGTAAGTATAATAACCTCCATTTTTAGTGTAGTGGTAAACGGTATAAACCACTTCTCCAATTAAGATTAAACTTCCATCTTTAGAATATACCAACTCTTTTAAATTAAGATATCCAGCTTCTGCTTTACCTTTTTTGTCTTTTTTAGCATTCTTCTTTTTGGTTCTATTTTTTACATATAAATTTAAAATTTCTAGGGGAATTTCGTAATAAAACTTATCTATCAACTCTCCTTTTTGATTAATTTTATAGGTATAAACACCATCAGCACTTCCTAAAGATTTTCCTTTGTTGTAATAACCTGCACATATAATATCTTTATTTCCTGCTTGAAATAGACTAATTCCGTTAATAAATTTATCATCTAAACTTATTTTTGAAGTTTTAATTTTCTCTAAGCTACTGTTTAATTCAAATAATTCTATGTGATAATTAGCTTTTTCATCTCTTCTTCTTTTTTTATCTTTATTACTATCATCATGAAAAACTTTGGTTACCATAAATATATTACCATCATTATCTACCATATCATCTAAAAAGTTCATTCTTCGTTCTGTATATGGCATGGTATATTGTTTGTCCCATGATTTTTTCATATCTAAGTCATATACTTCTACGTGAATAATATCCCAACTCTTTGTATCTTTTCTTACCAAAGGTTTATTACGATATTGAATTAATATTTTAGATTCGTCTTCAGAAGTTTGTAAATCAAATTTAGTTGTTCCTCCATAAGATATTCCAAAAAACATTCCTACAAATCCTGGGTCATTATTATAGTAATTTACCAAATAGCCATCATGGTCAACAATTTGTTTAGCTTCTCCTTTAAAAGTACCATTATCAAAGTCTATTTCTCTTACATATAAACGCTCATGTTTGGTTTTTTTACCTGTCCAAGAGGAATAATAAAAATAAAATCTATCTTGAGCTTGTACTACTCCTTCAAAAAGAAAGTTTTTAGGAAAATCATTATAACCTTTTTTACCTATTTCTTTCATTCCGTTAATATCGTATTTTTGTAATACAACTTGGAATTTTTCAGTAGTTTTTGCTTTAACTTTTACTCCTAATACTTCTTTACCATTGCTGTAATATTCTTTTGTTCTAGCATCGGTTACTCTGTATGGTTCGCTTACTTTATAATCGTAGTCTTTAGAAAGTTCTTTTTGCGAAAACGCAAAGCTTACAATTAATAGTAGTACTATTGTTAGTGTTTCTTTCATTGTTTTAATTAATTGTTGTTTATAATAAAAAAAAAGCGGCTGAAAATCAGCCGCTATATTGTTTTATTTTGCCTTTTTAAGAATATAAATAGCAATGTTTTTACCTAATTTTGCGTAACAATGAGAGATTCTAAATCCTTCATCATAATCATTTCCAAATGCTCCGTTTCCTGGTACTTTTTTATAAGTTCCTTTTAACAATACATTGGAAGGGTTTCCTTTTTCATAGATTGTTATTTCAACATTTATTTCTGCATTATGTCTTACAATTCCAACATTATAACCTGCATACATCCAAGTAGTGTGAATTTTCATTACATATTTTGCAGCATCATTGTTTAACTCTACGTGTACTTTGTTCTTTTTAAAACGTTTATTGAATGATTCAATAAACATTGGAGCAAATCGTTCTTCTCTATTTTCAAACCATTTTTTCTTCCAGCGTTCTCCGCTTCCTTTGGCTTTCTTTTCTTTTCCTGCTACTTTATCTGCTAGAAATGCTTCTTCAGATTTGTATTTAGGAATTTGCATATCACTATAATCAAATTCTAAATCGTACTCTGTAATCCCTTTAAGGTTTTTAATCTTTCCTTCAGATACTTTCATTTTTTGTCCGTAGGAAATGGTTGCTAAAAATAGCGTAAACAATAAGATTGCTTTTTTCATGGTTTTTGGGTTTTAATTAATATTAAATTTGCTCGTTTTAATGAATTAAATCAAATACGAGTTTTTCTTTATTTACAATTGGATTTACATATATTTTAAGCAATTTATAATAAATGTCTTCATTAGTTGCTTTGGCTAAATATTTTTTAAACTGTTCTAATTCTTTTACTGTATAATGTCTGTTGTATTTCTTATCACCATAGAGCAAATCGTATGCCATATAATTTGTTTTTTGTAATTGATAATTTTTATAGGTAATTCTATCAATTTCTTTGGCTACACTTATAGCATCTTTTTTTCGATTATTAATAAAATTAATTCGGTTTACATCTAGTTTTTCAAAGACTAATTTTACTTTTCCTTTGTAGTCTTTTATTCCGTTGATAATACTGTGAATGTTTTCAAATTTCTCTTTTTGATACACACCATCTTTATCAATAATACTTAATTCATTGGCTTTTTCAAAGGCACAAGGCTCGTATTCAAAAGAAATGGTTGAGACAAGAATATTCAATTCAGCTACAGCTTGTTTTATATCTGTTTCACTACTTAACAACAACATTTTTATTAGTCCTTGTGCGGTTTTATCATTACCATCTTTGGCTCTTCCGTTGCCTTGTGCTATCCATGCAGAAACTTTTTTCTCGGTGATAGCATAACGCAAATACTTAGATAAATTGATAGAATTTTGAAGCATTTCAGACTTGTTTTGGCTTCTAAATACCGTAAACATATTGTTAAGTTTTGCAACCGCTTTCATGGTTTTATTCACCATTAAATTATCGCCTAAAGAAATTTCGGTAAATGGTCTGCCAATATCGTATAAATGATTTTGCAATAAAGCCGAATCCAAAAAAATATCTCTATGGTTAGAAATGATTAAACTGTTGTTTGAGTCAATTTCATCTAAACCAACAATTTCAAACGATTCCATAGTGTCATTGATAGAATTTTTAATAATCATTTCTATAAATTCTACCATAAAATCTGCGCAAGTACTACACTTTTGTAATTTTTGTACAATCTGATGTTGAGTCCAATCTGGATAAAAAAACTGCACACCTTTTACAAATTCATCGCTCGTTTCTAACCATTTTAAGGCAGAAACTACTTGGTCTTTATTGTAAGGTGCTATTTTTTTTAATTCTTCGTTCATTTTAATTGGTCTGTTGCCTTCTATCAATAAATAATACAGGTTTTCTACTAGTTTTAGGAAATTTCATTTTAGAAATATGTTCTTTACTTACAAATTCTATGATAGGCAATACTCTTATTTTTGCTCTAAAATGGTCTTTTAACTGGTTTAATAAAACGGCTTCTAATCCTTCTTTTACGTGTAGCTTTACAGTGATTTTATCGGTGCCTATTTCGTTTTTATCTAATTCAATTACATAATTTTCAATGGCAGGAAAATCATTTAATAAATTATACATTGCAGGAGGATAAATAGTTGTTCCTTTGTACTTTATCATTTGTTTTTTACGTCCAATAACAGGTCCTAAACGCATTGTGTTTCTTCCACATTTGCAAGGTTCAAAATGCGCTTTTACAATATCACCAGTTTTAAAACGAAGTAAAGGCATTCCTTCTACTCCTAAATTGGTAATCACTAATTCTCCTGCTTCACCATTTTTTACAGGCTTGTTATTATCGTCTAAAATTTCGGTAATGATTAATTCTGGATGTAAATGACCACCAACTTGATGTTCACATGCTGCAAAGGCAGTATTCATTTCGGTAGAAGCATAGGTAGAATACAGTTGAATATCCCATTTTTCAAGAATTTTTTGCGAGAGTACATTTGGCGTAAAATCCTGATTTTTTAAAGGCTCTCCAATACAAATTGCTCCTTTTACAGAAGAATTATTAATATCAATTCCGTTTTGTTCTGCGTAAGCAATAAGTTTTAACAGAAAAGACGGAACAACAATCAAGTAATTGGGCTTAAATTTTAAAATAGAATCCCATTGTAATTCTGGTATTCCTGCACCAACACGAATAATACTTGCTCCTAATTTACGAGCACCTAAAAAATAGGCTAAACCTGCCATAAACCGTCTGTCTATGGTTGTCATTAACTGTATAGTATCGTTTTTAGTAACGTTTGAACAAGCAAAAGATAAGGCTTCATTATAGGCTAAACGATCTAAATCTTTATCCGTCAATCCAAAATAAACGGGTTTTCCTGTTGTTCCAGAAGTGGTTACATAATCAATAATTTTAGATTGATCTACACATAAAAAATCGGCATTATTTTTTTGCAAATCGTCTTTTGTAGTAACAGGTATTTTAATTAAATCTTCAACGGTTTTGATATTTTTAATATCAATATTACTAAAGTTTCGCACCTTAGACTAAGCAACTAATTTATGTGATTTCATTGGATATTCCAGGCTTTTTAAAAAAGTGAGGTTTTCTGAATAACTCAATATTTTAGAGATTAACTCTTCATAATCAA
>Ga0256840_1001354_pt1 | contig 23295 bp, 21 predicted proteins | sample 355202metaG_FD_185969 | JGI IMG/M metagenome (GOLD analysis project Ga0256840, IMG submission 185969) | Hydrothermal vent microbial communities from Mid Atlantic Ridge, Atlantic Ocean - 355-202 | ecosystem: Environmental > Aquatic > Marine > Hydrothermal vents | place: Atlantic Ocean: Mid...
CGCAAAGGCCTCCATTCTTTCGATAAGTTCTGGCGGTTGTTCACAGGTTCGATTTCCAACGGCGCGGCCAGGATTTCCAAAACTATCGGATAAACCAAGACGAGGGTTGATAATCGAGATACGATCGGCGTTGATATAAGCACGTTGGCAATAATCCTCACCGGCGCCATCTTCTTTGCAACTCTCTGGAAGCGTGTCCTCGTTCGCAGCAATTCTGTCTGCAAGTTTTGGCAAAGGAAAAGAAGGGAAGAAAAGGCAGTCTTTTTCAATGTCCTCTAAAGCGGTGATGTATTCGCTTTTCAACGCATCTGTTTTGAGGTCGCAACTCACCTGGAAGGCATCAAGGTATTGAAGTTGTCCGTTATCAATGCTTATCCATGCGCCAAAAGAATACTGAATAGTATCTTCTTTTACTTCTCTGAATACCAATGAAGATACATCCAACGGCGAGGAAGAAACCCTCACGCCGGTCGTTCGCACGAAGGCTTCAAAAGAAGGAAGGGTGGAACGGGCAACGTCAATGAGTTCGCCTTGTTGTAAATTGATGACCTTGATTTCGTTATTGATACGATCGACCACGTAGGCGATTGCGCCAAGAGAATCGATGGAAATTGAATCTACGCCACGTTGCGGAAAGGTGGATTCGGAGCGGCCAAAATTCCCGTAACAGTCCGGATCTTGTGCGTCTGTTTTTCCGTCTTTATCGTTATCAATGCCGTCATTGCATGGTGTTTTTGGAAGCTCAATAAAGGTTGAACTTTCCTCGGATTGTCCGTGAGAAAAAACACATTCTGGATCATCTCGGTCCGTGAGCCCGTCATTATCGTTGTCCATGCCATCTGAACATGCACCCAAGGTTAGGCGTCCATTACCTACGGCTGATTCAGATCCGGTCGGACCGAAACATTGCACATCTTGCGCGTCGATGTTTCCATCGCCGTCATTATCAATGCCGTCTGAACAATCGAAGTTCAATGAAATTTCTTTCTCTATACAGGGGGCACTTTGGGTCGCGTCGAGACAATTTCCGTCGAAGGTGATCTGTGAAAGATGATCGAGGTCTCGATAAGAAATTAGGGCTAACTTGCCATCCGCCGATACTTCAAAATCGCTAAGGGTTCCTTTGAGTTCCAAGGTCTTGATTTCCTCGGTTGGAGAAAGCGTACAGTTTTCTCCATTGCAAGATGTCCAACTTTTTACGATATCTATTTTACTCGGCGAATCGTAGGCGATCAAAATATCACCACTTTGGGGATGGGTTTCAATCGCGATCGGTACGCCGGGAACGTGTATGACAGGATCCATTACAACCGGGGCTTTGCCCTTTCGAATCTCCGAACTATCGATGATTGAAACGCTACGATCGAGCTGGTTTAAAACATAGGCCGCCGCCCCTTTAGGTGCGATGGCAATATCGACAGGAAGTCGTCCGACGACAAGATGGCTGGTGCCGGGAATCGTCGTATCGATGTCGATAAATCCGGGCAAGGTCGCAAGTTGCATCATCGCAACGCGGTCCGATTGCTCGTTTATAATGAAAGCAAGGCTTCCTTTAAGCCCACTATTTTTACAGTCCTCAAAGCGAACCAGACGTCGGTTATCGTTGGTGATCGAAAAACAAACATCGTCGATGGTCGCAAATTTGGTCGGTGCATTTAAGCTGATAGGCGGAACTAAAGTGGTGTCTCCACAGGATATTCCGAGCAGCATTGAGAGAATGAGTAGATTTTTTCTTGGCGGGATAAGTTGCCTTAAATCGATATTCAAAAGATTTTACCTACTAATTGATGGTATCGGCTGCTCTTAGGATCGAGGTCGATAATGCCGATGGAACCGCAGACGAGATCTCGAGAATCCGCGCAATTTTTAAGGGTATCACCCGTATCGTCAAAAAAGGAAACATAGGCTTCGCATTTTTTTCCACGTCGACATTGTCCTCGGTTGATCACAAATCGAGAAGGGTTAGCGCTGGTTTTGATACGATCTAGGATTGCAGGAATAAGTGGATCGACGACAACGATCGTCCCTTCTTCAAACGAGGGAATGTAGAGAAGAGGACCCTCGGGTCCTTCGTGATAGACCAAGTCGGAGGGTTGGTTATCAATTGGAATCACATCGACCACTGAATAGAGGGTTCCAGAAACGCGATCGGGATCTTTGGGACCCAGGTCAATAATATGGAGGGCATCGGGCGCTCTCGTCACAGCAAACAAGGTTTGTCCGTCCGTTGAAAATGCCATGCCTCTTACATCCGCTACAATTTCAGCATCGTGTGTTAATGAGATCGAGGTCCTCACAATCATCGCTTGGATTTCTGATTTCCCAGCGGCTAGGTAGGGAGAATACACAAGAATTTCACCACCCAGTCGATCGCCTACAAAGACGTCTCGTGTTCCTGGACGATGAGCAATCGAACCCGATCCCTTGGTGATACCAACGGAGCGTAAACTCGCCGCAGAAAGGTTGACAGATTTACCATCTGCGGTGTGTGGAATAGTAATAGAGCTTACATTATTTCCACGAAGATGGGAGACGTTGATAAGATCGACATTAAGGTCATCGTTTATTTTAAGTGTGCTTACATCAAGATCAAAGGGATCTGAGGGAAGGACGGGCGAGTTCTCCGTATTGGGAACACGTCGCAAGGTGCACTGGGTGGGATCGGAGCTGCTCGTCTTTTTCCCGGACTTATCTCTATCGCAAAACATCGTATCGCCAGCAGGCGAGATCGCAAAAGATACCAAAGAGTTCGCCTGTCGCGTTGCGACGTAGGCTCGGGTCCCGGAGGGATTAATTTCAATACTTCCGCCAAAGCTGGGGATGAAAGGTCCGTTATCGGGAAGTATCTTTCTGGTATTGAGATCGATCACACTTACCGTACCGCCTAATTCTTCACGGTAGCGCGCATCAAAATTGGTGTTGACCACGTAGAGGTAATCCCCAGAGGCGTGGGTTGCCAGACCTACAGGATAATGGACGTGATCCCGAGGTGGCAGGGGTTCGATGAAGGTTCCCTCGCACGCAAAAAGCGGGACAAAGAGGGAGGCCAAAACTAAAACTTTTGTAAACTTGAACACAGGCGCCTTTTTAAACAAATTTAAGACCTGCTCCTACTATCATTGCCAGAAATTGAACGCAATATTATGCGAGTTGATCTTTTATCTTTTTAACGTCTTTGGATTGTTTCATTTTGATGACGCCCGAGGCAATAAAGCCAGGAACGGCGACAACACATAGGGGACAGGCGAGAGCACCAAAGACGGCGACCGCGCCAAGGCTTAATACGCCAAATCCAACGCCATATTTAAGGTGGCGTTTGCCATCTTTGAGAAGTTCTTCAGATTTTGTAATTTCTTCTTTCATATTTAGATCATAGCTTTTTCGGCGAGGCGAGTCCAATCTTTGATCGCAAAGTCGACGTGATTGACAATGCGAGGCAAAAACAACCTCTCGCAAGGAGGCTGTCGATTTAGACAATTTTCTTTTAATATGAAACCGAATTGTAGCCCCGTGCCGAGATAAAGGTGCGACCCTCTGTGGTCGCCCTTCATTTCTTCGGGCTTTGATCTACTTTAACCGATCGTAGAGCGTGGCCTTGTGGAGGCCGTCTTTTTTGTCGATATCCATATTTTCCGGTAGGATTGTAGGGACCGCTCTCGTCGTGAGCCCCCTTGGGCGTACCCGTGGTTCGCCTGTAAATATAAGAACCTAGCGAAAAATATAAGAACCTAGCGAAAATACAGAGAAATATCCCACCAAATAAACAAAAAATGATCTCGATTTAGTTGAACGTAGCCAAAGAGCGTGGTATTCAGCGCGCCAATTTCGCACGTTATTGGACCTTGTCCCGTGTGCCTGGCAAACCCAGGTGGTTAACAAGGGTTGAAAATAGCGGACGTTCAACAAATGGAGAATAGAATGGCACAAGTCACAATGCGTGATCTACTCGAAGCCGGAGTTCACTTCGGTCACCAAACCAATCGCTGGGATCCTAAAATGGGACCCTATATCTATGGCGCAAGAAACGGCGTTCATGTTATCGATCTTTCGCAAACTGTTCGTTTGCTCGCGCAAGCTATCGATTTCGTTCGTCACACAACATCTACCGGAAAGTCCGTTCTTTTTGTCGGTACCAAGCGTCAAGCGCAAGAGACCGTTCAAGAGCAAGCTGTTCGCAGTGGACAATTCTTTGTGGTTAACCGTTGGTTAGGTGGGACGCTTACAAACTTTCAAACCATCAAAAAATCTATCGATAAATTGAAAGACATCGAGAAGATGGCCAAAGACGGTTCTTACGGAAAATATACTAAAAAGGAAGTTCTCAAATTCGAAAAAGAAAGAGAACGTCTAGACAATAACGTCGGTGGAATTGCAAACATGAAGCATCTTCCAGGCGCTATTTTTGTCCTCGATCCAAAGCGTGAAGATATCGCGGTTAAAGAAGCTAAAAAGCTTGGCATCCCTGTTATCGCTGTGTGCGATACCAACTGTAGCCCCGCTGATGTGGACTTCGTGATTCCTGGAAACGATGATGCGATTCGTTCGATTCGCTTGTTTGCTGGCGCGGTCGCGGATGCTTGTATTGAAGGCGCACGTTTGGCGAAAACCAAAGCCAAAGACTCTCCAGAAAAGGGAGCCGGATACTCTGTTGGATCTGCGACAGGTGATGGACCAAAAGTTCAACGCGTACAGCGATCGGAAAAGAAAGAAGGCCGCAACGAAACAGATGCAAGTGCATCAGCTAGCAAAGAATAGGAGATAGAAATGACTGTTACCGCCGCTATGGTTAAAGAGCTTCGACAAATGTCTGGAGCTGGGATGATGGATTGTAAAAAAGCACTTGTTGAACATGATGGAAATGTTGAACTCGCGATGGAATTTCTTCAAAAGAAAGGCATTGCTGCTGCTGAGAAAAAATCAGGACGTATCGCTGCTGAGGGTCTTGTAGCCCAGTGGGTTTCGCCAGATCAGAAGAAGGGTGTGCTTGTAGAAGTCAATTGCGAGACCGATTTCGTTTCTCGTAACGAGCAGTTCATCACATTGGTCGCAACGATTAGTGAGACGATTGGAAATAGCAGCGTTTCTTCGATTGAAGAAGCGATGGCTTTACCGGTTGGAGATCAAAGCATGACCGAATTCATCAACGAGGCGATTCAAACGATCGGAGAGAAAATTCAAATCCGTCGTTTCGAACGACTTGATGAGCCAGACGGATTCGTTGAGGGTTACCTCCACGCCGGCGCTCAAATTGGTGTGATGGTTAAAGTTAAGGCCGAAGGCGTTAACGATGATGCAACACAATTTGCCAAAGACGTTTCAATGCATGTTGCCGCGATGAATCCAGGATTTCTTTCTCCGGACGATATTAGCGATGAGGCTGCAAGTAAGCAGGAAGAAATTTTCACAGCTCAGGTTGTGGATTCTGGCAAGCCCGCTGCAATCGCTCCAAAAATTGTTCAAGGTAAAATGGGAAAGTGGCGTAGAGAACAATCTCTACTTGCTCAAGCTTTCGTAAAAGATAGCAAGCTTTCTGTTCAACAATACCAAGACAAGGTTGGCGGCGTTCAGCTCGTTTCCTTCTGCAGATATGCAGTTGGCGAAGGGATGGAAAAGAAAGTCGACAACCTCGCCGAAGAGGTGGCCGCAACCTTAAAAGGTTAGTTTCTACAGCGCCCTTAGGGGCGTTTTTTTTTTGCTTGTAAAAAGATAAATAGAGAAAAGGAATCGAATGAAACCCATTTTTAAACGCGTTATGTTGAAGCTTTCTGGAGAAGCCCTGCAAGGAAAAGCCGGACACGGTATTGAGCCCGATACACTGCAAAATATCGCGGCCGAGATAAAAGAAATTGCAGATCTTGGCGTGGAGATCGCCATCGTTATCGGTGGTGGAAACATCTTTCGTGGTATTTCCGGTGCGACCTCAGGAATGGATCGCGCCTCAGCAGATTACATGGGAATGTTGGCGACGGTGATCAACGCGCTCGCTTTACAAGATGCGATTGAAAAGGAAGGTTTGAGCACCCGTGTTCAAACCGCCTTAGAAATCAAAGAAGTTGCCGAGCCCTATATTCGACGTCGGGCTTTGCGTCATATGGAACGCGGGCGAGTCGTAATTTTTGGCGCGGGAACGGGCAATCCTTATTTTACGACCGATACCGCCGCGTGTCTACGAGCGATGGAAATCGGTGCAGAAGTGATTATGAAAGGGACCAAGGTCGACGGTGTTTACGATAGCGATCCGGAAAAAAATCCAGAGGCAACGCTCCTTCAGGAGATAACCTACATCGATGCATTGTCGCGCGGTCTACGTGTGATGGATTCAACGGCGCTAAGTTTATGCATGGAGCACGAGCTGCCGATTCGCGTTTTCAATATGAAAATTCGAGGAAATATGAAGCGTGCGATTCTCGGCGAAAAAATCGGTACGCGCATCGCCAACGATGCGTGGCTTTAAGCCTCTTTCAAACGCATTGAAAAATATAAGGTGAGACAAAAAAGAAAGAGACCTAATCCTGCGCCATACTTTAGGTAATCCAGGTAGGTTCCTTCGAGAAAACTCATGACAAGGAGGACGATTCCAAATCCCAATCTTCCCAGCATACTTTGTATGGATAAATAGGTGGCTTGCAGATGGCTTTCCAATCGCGGAACAATTTCAGCGTTGAGAATAGGGGATAAAAAAGAATAGGGGGCGCTTCGAAAAAGGACGAGAATGACAACCCACCATTCGAGGAAGCTCGACATGAAAAAAGTTATTATGACCAGGGTAGCGATCGCCAACAGAACCGATTTTTTGACACCAAGATAACGATTTATTTTGGACGCGAAGCCGGAAAAGAAACCAGCGATGGTCATCGCGATTGCCGCATGCAGTCCGTTCACCCACGTCGGATTTACGTAACTAAGTTTACCAATTGACGTCGTGTTGAGAAAAGAACGAATGAAGTTTTGATAGTACTCGTAGGGAATATGAACCAAGATGGTCATAAAAAGAGAGGTCAGAAAAAGAAATCTTAGGATAGGCATCGTGAAGGCTTGTTTGATTTCGTAAAGCTGAGGACGAAAAGCCAGGCTTTGTCTGGATGCTGCGCAAGAGGGTTCTTTGAAAACGAAAAAGGTGATAAATAAAGAAAAAAGGGTCGCAAGGGCGCTCAAAGCGTACGCGGAACCTAACATGAACATTGCGCTAATGCCGCCTAGGAATGCGGCCAAACCTCCGCTTAGGTTGAGTATGGCTCCGATCCTGGACTCGCGATCTGCGTAGGAATCGCCATCGTCCATTGTTTGGAGGGACGCGTAATGAAAGGCCGTATCGGTGCCCGATTGAAAGGCAATTCCGCCAGCTAAAAAAACCTGAGCAAAAGAGAAACTCAGAAAAGAATCCGCAAAGAAAAAAGTAATATAGGATACTAAAAAGAGAATGGCAGAAAGGCGAAGGGATTTTACTCTTCCGAACTTATCGGAAAAATAGCCGGTAGGAACTTCTAATAAGAAGACGGAAAAATAGTAGATAGCTTCGAGTCGAAGAACTTCTGCGAGGGATAGCTTACTTTGAAAATAGAGGAAGAAAATGGCAAGCCAAAAGAAAGCGCCGCTTAATCCCATAAACACGGGATACCAACGTACATTTTTTGGGCCGGAAAAAAGGTTTTGAGAAGGCGAGGACATAACGCTCGTTCTAGGACTCGCTATTTCGTTTTACCAATTCTTTATAGAGTTTATTTCCTTTTAACTTCTTTTCTGCGATGACGCTTTTGGCGAAGTCCAATTGATCGTCGACAAGCTTTCTTAAGGGTTCCGGATCTACGCCGAAATATGGAATGCCATTAACGAAAAAAGTTGGGACCCAGGACAATCCTGCATTTTCATAAATTTGGTTGCCTTTGAGTTCCGCGTCTTGGGTTTCTTCGATGCGAAGGGTGCGACGGATTGCAGCGATCGTCGTGTCGTCATCGTCTCGAAAATTTTTCCACAGAAGACGATGTGCGGCCCAAAATTTTCCAGCGGAAAGCGCATCAATGGCGACTTTTCCGTGGATGACGCCAGCGGGTCGTTTTTGAGAAGAGGAGGGGATAAAAAATAAACGGGTTTCGGGCAGATCTTTTAAGATCGCTTTCGTCCAATTTTCGACCTCAAGGCAATCGGGACATCCATAATCACCGATTTCAATGATGGTTACGAGTGCCTCCTTATCGCTGGCTCCTCGGGATTCAAGTTCTTTGACCTCAATGAAGGTCACCTCAACTGCGGACTTACCGATAGGGGCCTTGGGGAAAAAACGGGTTGATGACATAAGTAGCTCGTTGAGTTGGCATGTTAACCCGAGCCGAGTCGGCCACGGGACGCGACATTGTAGCGTGTGCTTCTCGCTTTGAAAACCTCAACGCAAATTCCTTTAGAAACATCACTTTTCGGCATTTGACAACAAGGGCGAAGGGGGTAATGTGTCGCGGTAATATCAAAATGAATCGGCAAAAAGCCGTAAAGAGTAAAGGAAGAAAATGAAAAAACTTAAACAATTAACACTTCTTATGATTATTGGATTGTCTTTTTCTATGGCCGTCGGTTGTGGTGGAGAAAAGAAAGACACGAAGCCAGTTGAAGAAGCAGCAGCAGCGACCGCAACGGTGAAGCTTTCTGGTTACAAATTCAATCCAACAACGCTTTCAATTGCTGTTGGAACAATCGTTACCTTCAAAAACAAAGATCCCGAAGTTCATAACGTTCGTATCCCTGCGCTTAATATCGATGAAAACATCGAGCCTGGCGCATCTTGGTCATTCACATTCTCTACCGCTGGCGAATTCGCAGTTGATAACAGAATGACTGAAAATCCAATGAAAGCGACGATTACAGTTAAATAAATCCCTCCTGGCTCCCTTTCTTATAAGGATGACCCATTAGTGAAGACCGGGTGCGACTCAGATGAGTTCGTGCCCTTTTTTTGAGAGCTTTTGATGGAAGAAATCTTAGTCGCATGTGGAGATATCGATATTCTTCGTAAGATCGTTGAAGATCTTCCTCTTAAAAGATTCACCCCAATCGCGTCGAAAAAAGGCGGGGCTATTGTTGCCAAGATCGCCAAACGAGCGATACCTTTTGCGATTGTTCATGCTCAACTTGCCGATGGAGATTCCCTGGAGCTTCGCCAAGAATTGAAAAGAACCTTTCCAGCTATCAAGATACTCCTGCTCGGCGCGACAGAAAAAGACACCTTTTCAGATGTTGCACTGCGCTACCCGGTCCCTGGCCCTGTGTTTAGAAATGCAATAAAGAGCGCCTATCCATTAAAAAACAAAGGCGAGGATATGGCCAAGTGGCGATCGTTCAACGCCGAACTCGATCGCATATTGGAGACCTTTAAGACCCAAAATTATTATCAAGTGCTGGGACTCCAAGAGTCGGCTCCCCATCATGCCCTTGTCAGTATTTATGATCAGTTAAGCGCCAGGTACCACCCCGATCGCTACGCGACCTTGGCGGGCAGCAAATGGGGAGAGACGATTATTTCAAAGGTAAATTCGGTTTATCAGCTCGTCGTTGAGGCCTATACTGTTTTATCTCAACGACGTTTGCGGAAAAAATACGACGACGGATTAAAGCGCGGTGAAATCAGAATGAGCCAAACAGCAAATCTTGACTCAGGACCAGAGCGTTTATCTGCAAGCGCTAAAAATTCACAAAGTAAGAAATTTCTTAAGTTGGCCGAAGTCGATATTGCAAAGAAAGATTGGAATAAGGCCCTACAAAATTTACGTTTCGCACAAAGTATGGAAGACAATTCCCGCGTGGACGAAAAAATCGCCGAAATCGAGAAGAAGTTAAATCAATGAGCGAAAAAAAGAAGTCTGATTTAGTCCCTAGACTTGTTGCGGCCCTTGTTGCTGTACCTGTTATTATTTTTATCATATTTGTCGCACCCTCGTGGGTTTTCGGCGTATTGATTGCCCTATGTGCTGCTATTTCCACCTGGGAATTTTGCAATATGGTCTATGGGAAAAAACACAAATCAGGAACGTGGTTGACCGCCGCCTTAGCTATTCCCCTTTCAGGCTCAATGGTTGCCCCAACCCTCTTTTCCGGGGATTGGACGATCGCTATTTTATGCATCGCTGTGTTGGTTCTCTTTTTATATTTTCTGTTTACCTACGAAAAACAAGAAGAGGCATCTTTACTTATATCGGCTAGCGTTACCGGACTGGTTTACGGGGGCGTTTTAATTACAACGCTTGGTTTACTTCACCACGATGCGGGAAAGGCTGGGCCTTTTTGGATTCTCCTTACTCTTCTTATTGTTTGGGTCTCCGATACAGGCGCGTATTTTACGGGACGGGCGTTTGGAAAGCGAAAACTTTACGAGGCCGTGAGTCCAAACAAGTCTATCGAGGGCGCCATTGGCGGTTTTGTTTTCAGTTTAGCTGCCGTGATTGGTTTCAATCAAATTTTCCCGATGTGGGCGGGCTCCCATTCTTTTCTTGGCTTTTCTTATGAGCTAGCATGGACGCCGCTTTCGCTGGGGGCGATCCTTTTGATTGCAATTCCTGCCAATATTCTTGGACAATGTGGCGACCTTGCCGAAAGTCTGATCAAACGCGCACATGGCGTAAAAGATTCGGGTACGATCGTTTATGGGCATGGGGGGATGCTGGATCGAATCGATGCGTTGATCTTCGCTGCACCTTGGGTGTATGTTTGTCACCGCATCCTTTTCTGAGAGTTTATGTCTTATTTATTTTATACCGCGATACTTCTGGGTGTCTTGGTTTTCGTTCATGAACTCGGTCATTTTCTTTTCGCAAAACTATTTGGCGTAAAAGTTATTCGATTTTCTATCGGATTTGGACCTCGCCTCGTTGGATTCTACTACGGGGAAACCGAATATGTGATCTGTGTTCTTCCACTGGGTGGATATGTTCAGATGTTGGGGATGAGTTTTGAGCAATCCGAGGATATTCCCAAAGAAGACATCGGTCGTGCTCTAATGACAAAGCCTATTTGGCAACGTTCATTGATTGCCCTTGCAGGACCGGGTTTTAATCTTATTTTTCCAATTTTCCTATATTTTATTGTTACGCTATTCGCTGAAACAACAAGTGCACCCGCACAAATCGGACAGGTTTTTGGGGATCCGGCGATCGCCGCAAAACTTGAACCGGGAGATAAACTTGTCGAGATCGACGGTGTCCCGATTTCCTATTGGCACGAAATTTCTGCCGAAATCGCCCACCGCGCTGAGGAAAGCTTTCCCATTATTTTGGAACGCGACGGAAAACGAAAAAAAGTGATGATCACCCCCGAGGCGATTTCTCGGACAGATTTTTTAGGTACTAAAAGCAAGCTCGGGCTTTTAGGTATTAGTATGGTGACCTACGGTCCGACCATTAGTATTGACGATCCTCAAAGTCCAGCTGCGCAATCAGGGCTCAAAGATTTCGATACCGTGATTGGTGTAAACGGGAAAAAGATCCGTCGCTACGACGCCTTTGTTTCGGCGCTGGCCGAATCTCAAGGAAAGACTCTGCGATTAGATGTCCTTCGTTTAAAAAAACTCGACACCGAGTACGCAGAGATTTATAGACGAGAAGCCGTTCAAGTTTCTTTCACGCCCCATTGTCAAATCCGGGAAGAAAGCTGCAAGCTCGGTATTGCGTCAGGTGAAATGACGTTGAGCGAAGTCAAGGAAAATACACCAGCCTATAAAGATGGATTTCGCCAAGGGGACCGCATTCTTAGCGTGAATGGCAAGGTTTTCCATGAATGGTTTAGGGCCATGTCGGCTATCCATATGAAATTATGGGAGAGCGCCTTGGCCATGAATGACGCAGGGAAAAAAGCCGAGGATGTAAAGGTTGGTTTTGAAATCCGCTTCCTTCGCGACGGAGTCGAGAAAACGCTCACCTTAAACCCAATTGTGAAAAATTTAGATTTCCCCGATTTCGAAATCGGTTTTTCTCATATTAGAAATCAAGTTCAACCCGACGATATCGACTTTCCTTTTAGCGACCGTCTTCCCTACGCAAGTGTGTATTCCTTTACCCAAACCTGGTCGTTTATCGGAATGACCTTCAAGGGTTTAACGCGTATGTTGAGTGGGAAAATGTCGATGTCCAACTTAAGCGGCCCCATCGGTATTGGAACCATGGCAGCCGAAGCTGGAAAAGCGGGTTGGGATAAATTCCTTAAAATGATGGCCGTCATTTCTATAAATATTGCATTGGTAAACTTGATACCTATTCCGATATTGGATGGCGGTAATCTTTTGCTCTATGGGTTGGAAGCGATCAAACGCGGTCCTTTGAGTTTTCGAACACGTCAGATTGCAACCTATATTGGTTTCTCGCTCATCATTGTCCTTTTCATTCTAGCTTTTAAGAATGATATTGAAAACAATTGGGCTATTTTTGCGGATTGGCTAAACGAGCTTTTTTAAATGGTAAACTCTCCTATTATATTGGCGATCGATACAGTCACCCAAGCTCAACAACTGGCGCTCGTGGAAGGAGACAAGGTACTTGCTCGCCGAACCCATTATTCAATTTCTAACCACGCTGATTCTCTGCTCAAAAATATAGAAGATATGTTTGTTCAACAGGGAATCGAAGGCCGGAAAATTGATTTGGTCGGCGTAGGCGTAGGACCGGGATCTTTTACCGGTGCTCGAGTCGGCTTGGCGGTGGCCAAAGCGATCGCACTTGCAGCGGGCGCACCGATACTGGGCGTATCGAGTTTGCTTTCCATGGCTAGCCCGCTTTTGAGTGTCCTTCCTCCATCATCGACCGTGGCGTCGGTGATCGATGCGAGGCGATCGGAGGTTTATTTTTCCCTCTACGCTAAAGACGAGCATGGCAAAGTAAATGAAATATTGTGTGCGCAGAGCGCCTCGCCTGAGGTGTTTTTGGAAAAGAGCGAAGGCATTAAAAATCTATATGTGGTGGGGAACGCAACCCGTCAAGTTTCTCAGTTGAAGGAATGCCTACAGGCGCGCGAAAATATCGTGCTTCCTCAACCCTGGGACGGTCCATCTTCGGTCTCGATCGCTCTTCTAGCCTGGGAATTTTTCCAAGAAAGAGGTGCAGATTCGCTCGCAGATCTCGAGCCCAACTATGTCCGTTTAAGCGATGCCGAAATTAATTATGCAAAAAAGAACGCCTAAATCAGAAGCGTCGAACACAACGAAAAGGATCTGTATGGGTCTTCTTTTATTGCTCCAGGCTTGTCCGACCAACCCAGCCTCAATACAGAAAAAAACGTCAGAAAAAAATAGTGATTCCTTAAGCAAGTTACCTAAAACCCAATCTTCGGCTCCCCGAATAAAACGAAGGTGGAGCGATGTTCATACGCATCTGAGTCCCTACACGATAGAGACCTTTGTGAAGGTGATGGACGACAATGCTATTGCGCGCGCTGTGAATATGAGCGGTGGCGCGACCTCAGAACGGCGGTCCCAGACATTACAAGCGACCCAGGGTGTTGAAGATCGTATCTTCCATTTTATGAATGTCGATTGGCGAGGCGTTGATGAAACTGATTTTGGAGAAAAAGCGGCGGCTCAACTTCGAGAGGCCGTGATGGAGCAGGGCTTTAGCGGTTTGAAAATTTCAAAAGCGCTCGGCCTTGGTGTTAAACTCAAGGATGGAAGCCTGTTAAAAATTGATGATAGACGACTCGATCCGCTCTGGAAGGAGGCCGGGAAACTGGGCGTGATCGTTGCTATTCACACCTCCGATCCCAAAGCCTTTTTTGAAGAAATTACAAAGGATAATGAACGCTACGCCGAGCTTTCGATCGCGCCGAGTTGGAGCTTTTATGGAGATGCTTTTCCTTCGCGAGAGGCGCTTCTCAACGCGCGTAATCGTGTCATCGAGCGCCACCCACAGACGACCTTTATGGCCTTGCATTTTGCAAATAATCCCGAAGACCTCGATGCCGTTGCGGGTTGGTTGCGTACCTACCCAAATCTCATCGTAGACGTGGCGGCACGTTTAGCTGAGATCGGTCGTCATGATCCAGCGGCCGTTAAAAAAGTATTCGAAGAGTTTCAGGATAGAATTCTTTTTGCGACCGATATTCAAGTTGGTGTTCAGCCTTATCAAGGCAACCTCTATCTTCGTGTGACCCTGGGTAGCGTCTCAAAGACGCCGCCAAAAATAGAAGATATTATTCCTTTTTACCAAAAGCACGCTGCGTTTTTCGAAACAGATAAGGCGGACCTGGTTCACCCTATCCCGATTCAGGGGGAATGGAACATTCATGGCATTGGTTTGGGTGAGAAAATACAGGAAAAAGTCTATCTCCAAAATGGGGAAAAGTATATTTTCGCACCCTCGTTGGCCCGTCGTATCGCCGTTCATGTTGCTGGAAAAGCAAACACGACGCCTTAGTAGATCGACCTAATTTAATCGCAAAAAAAAGACCCACCGAAGTGAGTCCGAAAAAAAGTAAGCGAATTTACTTTTTAAGTTCAGCGTCAACGAGTTCTTTGAATTTTTCAAAAGGTTGAGCGCCAACAAGACGGTTTCCGTTTACGAAGAAAGCAGGCGTTCCGCGAACGCCCACAACTTTCCCTTCAGCCGTTTCTTTTTGTGCCAGAGCGGCAATTTCATCAGACATCATGTCTTTCTTAAACTTTTCAACATTGATACCGATCTTGGCCGCAAAGCCTGCGGTAAGTTCGTTCATGTCGGCCGTTTTGAAGGTCTTCGACGCGGCGAAAAGAAGGTCATGCATTTCCCAGAACTTTCCTTGTTTTCCGGCAGCCAAGGCAGCGTGATGTGCGGCGGGAGCTTGTTTATGGAAAGGAAGAGGGAAGGCTTTGAAAATAACCGCGACTTTATCGCCGTAGGTTTCTTTGACTTTCTGGACCGTAGTATTTCCGCGGGAGCAGTAGGGGCACTGGAAATCAGAAAATTCAAAAATTTTGACTTTCGCGTTCTTATTTCCTTTGACGTGAGAATTTCCAATTTTAAGTTTGGAGAGATCTACTTTTGAAGGTGGTGCAGCGGCCTTAGGTGCGGCTTTAGGTGCATTCTTTTTGTTATAAGCAACGGCGGCTTTGTAGAGTGCATCGCCACTAAGGTTATCTTTCTTAAGTTTTTCAGCAATTTTGATTTGCTTCTTAATTTCAGCTTCAAAGGCTGGGTAGGGCTTTGCACCAACAAGTTGTACGCCGTTGACGAAAAAGTTAGGTGTTCCGCGAGCGCCTACTTTCTTGGCAAGAGCTCCGTCAGCCTTGACTTTATTAAGTACGGCATCGCTTGTGAGGGCGGCTTTGAATTTTCCAGTATTGAGACCAAGCTTTTGAGCAAAACCAGTGGTAAGTTCGGTCATATCCGTTGTCTTGAACTGTTTTTGATTTGCAAAAAGCATGTCGTGCATTTCCCAAAATTTACCTTGTTGGTTTGCAGCGAGCGCGGCAGCTGCCGCAGCTGGAGCTTGTTTGTGGAAAGGGAGCGGTGCTTGTTTGAAGACAACACGTACTTTATCGCTGTAATTTTCCATAATTTTGGCAATTGTAGGATTAACGCGTGTACAGAAGGGACACTGAAAATCAGAAAACTCTACGATGGTGACGAGGGGATTCTTTGCGCCTTTAACGGGATCCTTGGCATCAACAGGTACGAAATTAACAACTTGACCAGCGGGCTTTGCGTTTGGTTTTTTCGCGGCAGCTTTGTAATTTTTGCTAACCATCTTTCCGTAAATTTCAGATTTAGCCGTTCCAGCAGCAAGCATTGTTTTTACTTCGCCGATTTGCTTTTTGATGATTTCTTCGAATTTTGGGAAAGGTTGTGCGCCAGAAAGACGCTCTCCATTGATGAAGAAATGAGGTGTTCCACGAACGCCCAATTTTCCACCGACAGCCATATCGTCCTTTACAATCTTTGCAGTTGCAGGCGAGGCCATATCTTTTTCGAATTTCTTAACATCCAATCCAAGTTTGTTTGCAAAACCAACGGCGAGATCTTTCATCCCTTTATCGCCTTTACCCTTGAATGATTTTTGTGCTCCGAAAAGCAGGTCATGCATTTCAGAGAATTTACCTTGATTGCCGGCAGCGATCGCAGCATGCGACGCGGCAGGGGCTTCTTTATGAAAAGCCAAAGGGAAATGTTTGAAAACGATCTTTACGTCGTTTGGATACTTTTCCAATGCTTTCTTGGCAGTCGATCCACCTCTTGAACAGAAGGGACATTGAAAATCGGAAAATTCAACGATAGTAATAGGGGCGTTTGGATTTCCCATTACAAAGGACTTTCCGAGAGGTATTTTCGTACTATCTCCGGCTGTTCCTTTCACTTCCTTTGCCGCGATTGCTGAACCGGCATCGGTAGGGGTATTTGTTGTTCCTTGTTTTACGAAATAACCGCCTGCAAATGCAGCGATTGCGACGGCGATAATCGTTAAGATCGAGGTACCGTTTCCTTTAGACTCGTGAGCCATATGCTATTCTCCTTAGCAAAATAAATATTTGTCGTACCCATAGCACGACATGTTTCTATGTTTAAATAATTAATGTTCTAGTTTTAATGCTTGCGCGTTGGGATGGATTTTCAACCTATCTCAACGAGGCCATCCGCGGTGGTGGGGTGGCGGGTAGGGAACGCCAATCTTCATGCGAAAAATGGTAAGAATGCTGGTGAACATCCTTCTCGATAAGCTCAACGCTAGAGGTCCAATACAAATTAAGGGTGTCAACGTTGGCAAAAGCAGCTGATGAAATTAATTGTAGGATAGGTGTAGGGGGAACAAATTCGCAATCAGCGAGATTGGATGCCGAACAACTACGTACGGGTTGGTGCTCTTTTATCGGCAGAGAAAAAATAGTCTCCGTTGCGAACTCATCGTCAGTATTTGCAAGAGAAATGGCCACCTCGGCGATGTGCTTAAGGATCTCTTCTCCGGCATTCTTTCTTTTCTCTGTGTTCCACTTTTCCACCATTTTCAAAAGAGATGCGGTGGTTGATATCGGAAATGCAGCAGCTTCTAGGCAGACGTTATTTTCTTCCCCGTCATCATTGAGCGAACATGGAGGATTTTCACGTAGGGATGGGGCTTCAATTTCACAGATGTCGACTTGCGGAACCCAAAACGCAGAAACGCTTGAAGGAAGAAGAAAAGCCATCATTAAAAATGTAAAAAAACGAAAAGTCATCAAACTTTATCATCCGTGTCGTGTGTTGTGGACGATTCGAAACTGAGTTAGGAAGAGCCACTCGGCGGACACTAGACGATCCTAACACGTGAATCAAGAATACAAACAAGAATGAGCCTTAAAGCAGTACAACCTTTTCGAATAGTTCTCATCGGTTGCGGAAGAGTAAGCCGGTACCATCTAAAAGGGGTGAGCGAGTCGCCTGATTTCAACGTTATTGGCGTTTGCGATACCCAGCCTGACGCTTTGGCATGGGGAGCCCAGGCCTTCGATGCTCGGCCTTTTGAACTCGAAAAGGTGCGGGCTTTGGACGCCCATTTGGCCGTGATTTGTACGCCCAGCGGTGACCATTATCGACATGCTCGTGACATGTTAAAGGCTGGCTTACACGTCCTTATCGAAAAGCCGGCGACCCTGAATAGCGAAGATTTAGAGCGCTTGATCGACCTTTCTTTATCGAAAAATTTACGGCTTTTTGTTGTCCAACAACAGCGTTTTCTATCTTCTATCCAAACCCTAAAAACACATTTTTCAAAATTAGGCGATATTTTCGCGGTTCAAATGCATTTGTTTTGGTCCCGACCGCAATCCTATTTTGATCGCGATAACTGGCGAGGAACGCGTGCCTTAGACGGTGGAATTCTTTTCAATCAGGGCGCCCATTCGGTAGACCTACTCGCCTGGCTATTTGGTGTCCCAACCTCCATTCATACCCAAACCAAAACGCTACGGCGTGATATTGAGTTTGAGGATACGATCGTTTGTAATTTTGAATTTAAGGGGGGCGCCTTGGGGACGATCACCAGCACGATTTTATGCGCGGATAGAAATTTTGAAGCTGGTCTGACCATCGTGGGTGAAAAAGGAATCGTACGACTGGGCGGAATGAGTTTTGAAAAAATAGAAGTGTGGGATGTACCACAAACTCAGGTCCAACGATTCGGAGATCGGGCAACCGATTACGTGTACGAAAATGGACATCGTAAAACCTACATCGAAGTTGCCAAAGCTTTGCGAGGCGAGAAACATTTGGCCGTCGAAGGGGAGCAAGCACTGAAGACGATTGGGTTCATCGAAAAGATTTACAAGGCCTCAGAAGTCTAGTTCTCAATCCGCCCAAGAAAATGAATGGTTTGGGTTGAGCGATCAAGAACGGAGAAAAGAAAGGGGCGATTAAATCGCATTTCTCTAAACCTCAGTTCTGGATCCCCATTTGGAATCCCGTCGCTGCGAACGCCTTCCTCGTTGAGAATAAAACGTATCTGATGAATAATCGCACCCGGTTGAGCGTTGTCTCTTAACCTTGAAAAGTCTGCATTCTCGAAGTCAATAATTGAGGTCTTGGACAAGCCAAAGGTGCTCACGAAGTCGAGTTTGGGAACATGTATTTCGATTTCTTCTTGTTTCATTTCGTCCAACAAGCGGACCATAAAAGCGTAAGAAATTTGGGATTGGATGCCTTCCAATCCTGTTGAAGGCATCATTAAAAGAAGCGTTTTGTTGTCTTCCATCGCAATCGCGATGGCTTGAATATCTTCGTTATCGATGAGGGGATAGAAACCGGTCTGGACCATGAACTGGCGGTCTTTTATCGTCTCTCCAAAAAAAGAATTCGTATAGGTTAGGTTCTCATCAAATCCGCTTTCAAAAGGCGTATTAAAGAACGATGCAGAGGCGATGAGGAAGTCACCATTCAGGTAGCTTAGTGGGGGAAAAAGTTCACTGAGAAATCCCTGCGTTTCCTCTCTAACGAGGTTGTTGATCCGTGTTCTTACATCCGTTGAGCCAAATGAGAGTTGTCTTACTTCCATATCAATTCCCAGCAATTGATCGATCAACTGAGGATCGATGTTGAGGCTTTCGTCGATCCAAAGGCTAGCAAATTGGTTTTTTGTGGGTTCAATATTTTGAAATTGGGGAGCGAAGGGGGAAAGCTCATCTTTTGTCGAATCAGATGCTAAAAAGTAGAGTGCGCTCATTATCATTGAAACGCTTTGGGGAGAGAAAACGAAATTTGATTCTGTGGTGGATAGATGTGAATAGAAATCAAATTCCTCCACCTCTAAGCTGGGAGAGACCTGATCCGGATCTAGGCTCGTGCCATTGTTAAAATGTGTTGAATCATTGTTTCCGCCCGGAAGGCCATTATTGGTCCCGCCGTTTTTGGGTGAGCCGGATAACAACCCATCATCGCTAGAAGCGTTGCCGAATTCAGGGCGCCCACATGCGATGGAAAAACACATGCATAAAAAGATCATGAATTTTAATTTTACCACAAGGACTCCTTCGTATCTTTACACTCTATTTTGCAGATCGTGTGCCACCCTTCAGCGGCCATAGAATGGCGTAGCTTCGTCGAAACACCAACAAAGATCTGACAGATTCTCAGTTTTTTGACAAAATTTGGACAAAAAAAAAGCCAGCCTAAGCCGGACTATCACGTTTTGTAAAAGAGTTATCCTTTACGCTTTCTTATCGACATTTGAAACATGCCGATAGCACCCTTAGTTAACGAGTTGCTTAAGAGTAGGTGCAGCTTTGAATCCAACGTTATAAGACGCTGGAATTGAGATTGGCTTACCAGTGCGAGGATTGCGTCCTTCACGAGCTTTGCGGTGCTTAACGGTAAAAGTACCGAAGCCTGGGTAAGAGAATCTTTTTTCGTCGTTGATGCTGTTTGAGATAAGGTCAAACGCAGCGTCAAGGATTTCACCAGTAGCTTTTTTGGTGAGTTCGGTTCCTTGGTCAGCAGCACGAGCGTGGAGAGCATCAATCAATTCAGACTTTGTCATGTTATTCGCCTTTTGTAGCAGTAAAACTGTGTTATCCGCAATAAATATGCGGGTTTCTAAACTTTCCGTGTAACGGCAGCGGAATGTAAACGCGGCACAATCCTATTGTCAAGCGAGATTGAAATACATTTTCGATACATTTCCCCTTGCTTAGAGATAAAGCAATGCCAACGCATAATGACCTTAAGCTACTGAATTTTAAGAAGATTGCGTGTCTGTTCTGGGGTCGAAATCTCCCGTTTTAGGGACCGTGAAAATTCGGAAATTTTTTCTACGAGTTCCCAACTCCCAGCTGCAAGAACGCCTTTTGAGATATAAATGTTGTCTTCCAACCCAACTCGGACGTGTCCACCACGCTCGATCGCGAGTTTGGCGAGGGGAAATTCAAAACGACCCAATCCGGCTACAGACCAGGTTGCATCTTCGGGAATCTGGGAAACGAGAAAGGTTAAGGCTGCTTCACTGCCTGCTATACCGCCAGGCATTCCCATCACAAAATCAAAATGGAGAGGACCCTCAAGCAGGCCCATTTTTTGAAGTTTTAAGGCTGTCCCAATCATTGCGCTGTCGAAGACCTCGATTTCTGGACGAATTGCGTGTTTCTTTAACCCTTCGGCAATCTGGACGATCATAGGAAATGTGTTCAAGAAACATTCATCGCCGAAGTTTACAGATCCGGTTGTTAAGGTTGCCATATCTGGTTTGAGATCGATCGCCTCGATTCTTTCTTGAACGCTCATTCCGACTGCGCCTCCTGTGGAAAATTGGACGAGAATATCAGATCTATTTCGCACCTCGGTCAAAATCTTCGCAAAGGTTTCTCGGTCCTGGGTAGGCTGGCCGTTTGCCAAGCGACCATGGACGTGCACCATTGAAGCTCCTGCTTCCCTACATTTTGTAGCCTCGATCGCGATTTCTTCGGGTGAATATGGAAGATTCGGATTATCAGATTTCATCGTTTCCGCGCCAACGATCGCCGCTGTGATAATGAGCGCTTTCATTGTTGAAACGCGATCGGAACGATGCATGTCCCTTTGGCACGACACACAACGATCGGATCATCGAGAACGTGGGCCTGTGAAGGTTGGTCTTTATTTTGCGTTAACTGAATCACTTTACGTGCCTCAAATTCCATGGTTCGTGACGAATTTCCCTTCTTAACAATCCGTCCAACGGCCTCAATATAGTCGCCCGCGTAAACAGGCGCGAGGAATTCGACGTCAGAATAGGCTCGAAATAGCCCTTCATCGCCATCATTTCTAATCAATAACTCGGTTGCCACATCGCCGAAAAATTTTAACATATGTGCACCATCCACCAAATTTCCAGCGTAGTGCCCGTCTTCCATCCCCATTCTCACTCTAATCATCACTTCCATCTTAACCTCCAAAAAAGTACGAGAGAGTACTTCTAAACTTAGGACCTGGCAAAGTTAAGGGCATTTAATTTTTGCCCAATACTTTTAGAACGCGTACACTAAAGTCGGGTTGTATTTAAAACACCGTTGCTTCAAGGAGATAGGATGACATCCATAGAACGATTTCCCAATTTGATGAGCTTCTTTCATGAAGAGCTTCAATCGGCGTTCAAAGAATTGAGAATGGAAACCTCAGAAGAAACCGAAGCATATCTGGTTCATCTGTTGGATGGTTTCGCGAAACCCAGCGCCGCTGCGAATGCGGATCTAGGATTTGAGACACCCGCGGCAATTTTACTCGACGAGGCGATTAGCGCACCGGACGACCGAAAAATAGACATCTATCGCCGTTTAGGAGATTCGAGTTTGTACAGTTGCGGCTTTCTCCCCGAATACCTATCCAAAAAAACGGTAGGTATGCAATACTACAAGAATATGGGGACGATCGCCTATCAAGCCCTATCCGACCTTATGCGCTTTAAAGCCCCTGGCGGCGTTTTTGATCTCATCTATAAAGAGCTTTCTCAAAAATTTAATGAGTGCGTAAACGCTTTCCGTCTCGTAGGCTCACGTCCGAGAGGAATTCAGCTTCTCAGTTTTGGGCATACTCCCTCTCTTTCCGGACGTGATTGATCCATGCAAAAAATCATCATTTTCTTTCTTTTTTTTTCGTCTTGTAATCTCTTAAAAGATGACGAAAAACCTGCAAGAGGCACATGTGGCGACTTCATACTTGAGGAAGGCGAGGCCTGCGAGGGAACGAATTTTCAGGGAAGAAGTTGTAAATCTGAAGGATTTGAATCAGGCGTGCTGACCTGTTCTGCACTTTGCCGAATAGAAACCTCTTCCTGTTTTTCTTGCGGAGACGGAATACGCGATGCTGAAGAAGCCTGTGACGGCACTCTTTTCAACACGCAAACGTGCCAAAGTGAGGGTTTTGATGGAGGCGATCTGGCCTGTTCGCCAACATGTACCATCGATACCTCGGCGTGTTTTAAGTGTGGTGATGGTGTTCGAGCCAATAGCGAAAGTTGTGATGGGGATCAGTTCAACGGAAAAACATGCAGCACGGAGGGATTTGAGGGAGGCCAGATCACATGTACGAACTGCCAAATCGACACCTCTGAATGCTTTCGTTGTGGCGATGGGATCCGGGCCGACAACGAAAGTTGTGATGGCCAGGAACTCAATTCTAAGTCTTGTCAAAGCGAGGGATTTGAGAACGGGAATCTAGGATGCACCGATTTGTGTGCCCTCGATGTTTCAGGCTGTTTTGATTGCAACGACCTCAACCTTCACGAAGACGAGGTCTGTGATGGGACACTTTTGGGAGGCAAAACCTGTGAGAGTGAAGGTTTTGATGGCGGGGAATTGGCATGTGATGCGTGCAATTTAGATACCTCGAATTGTTATCTCTGCGGCGATTCCACATTGTCGGCTCAAGAAGCCTGTGACGGTACAGTATTCGGAGATAAAACCTGCGCGAGTGAAGCTGACGCTAATTTTATCGGCCAACTTAGCTGCTCTTTAGATTGTAAACAGATCCTAACCCAGAATTGCAAAATCGGATTTACCCAATTTGACTTAGGAGACGGCCATGGGTGTGGAGTCAAATCCGATAAGGGCATCGAATGCTGGGGCGATAACTCTGATACTCAGGGAGCGCCGCAAAATCTTTCTTATGTGAGTCTGAGTTCAGGACTTCAGTTCACGTGCGCCATTCAAACCAACAATATTGCGCTTTGTTGGGGAGCCAATACGAACATGAAAACCACTCCACCTAACGAAGAACTTCTTCAAATCAGTGCTGGAGGCGACCATGCATGTGCACGAACGTTAGATGAAAGAGTGGTCTGTTGGGGTGATGATAGTTCAGGCCAGACGACAGCTCCTCCCAATCGCTTCGATTACGTGGCCGCAGGATGGAACCATAC
>Ga0256840_1001355_pt1 | contig 23289 bp, 19 predicted proteins | sample 355202metaG_FD_185969 | JGI IMG/M metagenome (GOLD analysis project Ga0256840, IMG submission 185969) | Hydrothermal vent microbial communities from Mid Atlantic Ridge, Atlantic Ocean - 355-202 | ecosystem: Environmental > Aquatic > Marine > Hydrothermal vents | place: Atlantic Ocean: Mid...
TGAGGGATTAGGGCTTATTGAGGGTAAAGTGCTTGCTTTTGATGAGCAAAAATTTGACCATAAACTTAAAGTGCCTCATATGGGTTGGAATGAGATGTTTAAACAAAATGATAATCCTCTTTTTGATGGCTTAGATGATGAATTTTATCTCTATTTTGTTCACTCATTCCACGCAGTTTGTGATGACAAATACGCCATAGGGAAAACTTATTATGGCTATGAATTTGTAAGTGCTGTAAACAAAGAGAATATCTACGGCATACAACCCCACCCAGAAAAAAGCCATGAGAATGGTTTAAAGATTATTGAGAATTTTGTAAAGTTGTAAGGGGTGATTGTCATCACACCAATTCAAATATTTCAAACATTAAAAAGGAAACCAAATGAGCGACCATTTCATAAAAAACATAGAAATCAAAAACTTTAAATGTTTTGAAGATTTCAAAGCAGAGGGATTTGGAAGAGTTAATCTTATTGGTGGGAAGAATAATGTTGGGAAGACGGCTTTTATGGAGGCGTGTTATATAAATGTTCAAGAACAATCACAAGCCATCGCTGATATTATTTATAGTAGGTATCAAGTTGATTTATTTGATGAGTTTATGAAGGAAGTAGGTATTAAATATCTTTATAATTTTGTTCAAAAAAAATCAGAAAATATAAAAAATGGAGAAATTTTTTCTAATTTAAAAAAAATTACAGTACACTATAATGAAGATGATTGGAGATTTGGAAATTCAATAGAAAACATTATTTATTTTAATACTGCTAAGAAATCAAAACAACTTTATGATACTTTATATTCAGTTATTATAGAAAATAATTTAGAAGAAGAATTAGATACTTTTATTCAAGAATTTGATGAAAGCATTAGTAAGTTTAGGATTATAAATTCTGAACCAAAGTGTAGTAAAAAAAATAATGAAAAATTTTATAATATAAATGAATTTGGAGATGGATTATCTAAATTTATAGCTTATCTTAGTTTAGTATTAGCAAGTAAAGAAGGAATAGTCTTTATCGACGAAATAGAAAACGGCATCCACTACAGCAACCTAGACAAACTATGGGAAATAATCCTAACAATCTCAAAAGAACAAAATGTCCAAGTCTTCGCCACAACCCATTCAAAAGAGTGCATAGAGTCTTATGCTAGGGTGGCTAAGAGGTTGGAAGATGAAGAGATAAGATTTATTGAGCTTTTTAAGCATGAAGATAAAATCAAAACAATGGTTTTAGATAATGAAATGCTTCAATTGCAATTAAAACAAAATCATGAGGTAAGATAATGCGAATTATTCTTCATGAAGGAAAAGATGATAAAAAATATATTAAAAAAATTTGTAAAGAGTTAAATATTGAAATTAATGATGAAAATTTTTATGAAATGGGAGATAAGTCTTCTTTTTTTAAAGAAGATAATATAAATTATAATTTATTAAGAAATAATCCTAGAATTTCAAAAATACTTTTTGTGTTAGATGCAGATTACGAGAAGAATGACTCAAAATATGGAGGATATGATAATTGTGAGAAAGAGATTAAAAAAGTTAGAAGAAATTTAAAACTATTTGATATTAGTGACCATTGCATAACTTGTAATCCAAATACAAAAGATGGCTATTTTGAAACACTATTTTTTTCATGTGTGCCTGATAATTTAAAAAAATGTTATGATGATTTTATGGAATGTTCAGGTTTTAAAGAAAAAGAGAACTATAAAACCATGATGACTAAATTACATGAGTTAGCATCGCCTAATAAGCCCTATGATTTTAATCATCCAAATTTTAAAGATATAAAAGATAAATTAATAGATTTATTTAAAGGAATAAAATAATGACAATACTACCAGCGATTGACCTAAAAGACGGAAAAGCCGTAAGATTAAGCAAAGGACTTATGGAGTCTGCCAAGATATATAGTGATGAGCCGTGGCAAGTGGCTAAATGCTTTGAAGAGTTGGGGAGTGAGTGGGTGCATTTGGTTGATTTGAATGGTGCATTTGCAGGAAAGCCTGAAAACTTAGAACAGATTAAAAAGATTCGAGAGAATTGTAATTTAAAGCTAGAACTTGGTGGGGGAATTCGTGATGAAGAGACCATTAAAATGTATTTGGAATTAGGAATTGACAGACTTATTTTAGGCTCTATTGCTGTTAAAGATGCACAATTTGTTAAAGATATGGCTGCTAAATATCCTATTGTAGTAGGCATTGATGCCATTGATGGCATGGTGGCTGTTGATGGTTGGGCAGAGACTTCAGATATGAAAGCGACTGATTTGGCTAAAGCCTTTGCTGATTGTGGTGTAGAGGCGATTATCTGTACCGATGTAGGACGAGATGGTATGATGACAGGGGTGAACGTAGAGTTTACTAAAGCCATTCAAGAGGCTTGTGGACTTGAAACCATTGCCAGTGGAGGACTTAAAGATATGAGTGATATTAATGCTTTAATGGAGGCTAAAATAGATGGAACCATTGTAGGTAAAGCCTTTTATGAGGGGACACTTGATTTAGAAGAGGCATTTGGAGTGGCAAATGAACGATAAGTATTTTGAATTAACAATGCGTTTTAAAGATGAAGCATTTGTAGATTTTATTGCTGATTTTGTGGCAAATATCGGGGGTGATGGTTTAGAGTTTGGAGACAATCACATTACGGTTCGTTCGGAAAATGATTTAACTTATATTCAAGAAGCTGTAGATTCTTTAGTTGGTACATTGGGTGGAACAATTGAAATTGAGTATGACATGCAAGAGAAAAAGAATCAAGATTGGGTCAATACCTATCAGAATTCAGTGCAACCCATTGAAGTTGGAAAGTTTTATATTTATCCAAGTTGGAATGAAGCAAAAGAGGGTAAAATCAACATTAAAATTGACCCCACTTTGGCTTTTGGTTCAGGACACCATGCCACAACTTTTTCTTGTTTAGAAGCCATAGAAGCCCATGTCCAAAAAGGAGACCGTGTTTTAGATGTAGGGTGTGGTTCAGGAATTTTGGGCTTAGCTGCTAGAAAATTAGGTGCGACGGTTGAGTTGTGTGATACTGATCCTGTTTCAGTAGATTCGTGTGAAGAGAATTTTAAACTTAATGCTCAAGAATATGAAGAACTTTGGGAAGGTTCAGCCAACCAAGCCAAAGGGCTGTATGATGTGGTCATTGCAAATATTATTGTGGATGTTTTGAAGTTCATTGTGCATGATTTAACAGAAGTGACCTCTAAAGGTGGTATTTTGATTTTATCGGGAATTTTAGATAAAAAAGAGTCGCAAGTGACAGAAGTGTATGCGAACTTAGAGCTAGTAGAACGTAAACAACAAGACGAGTGGGTAACACTTGTTTATAAAAAGTAAATAATTAAAACTTAGATTAGGATATTTTAGAAATATGACAAACCAGAATAACAACAATCAGAACAATCAAAATGGTGATAATAACGGTAATTTTTTCAATGACAATCCTCTATTGGCATTGGGAATTTTTATGTTATCGCTCTACATACTTTTTAACGCTTTTATGGGTGATGGTAATTTAACAGGTGTGATGGGTGACCCTGCTATTAAAAAGGTGGAACAGGTTAAATATTCTGATATTAGAAAAAAGATTAAAGATAAAGGTGTAAAGTCAGTAAAAATTACGGCGACAAGGGTTGAAGCAATCAGTACAGATGGTTCAACAAAGTTTGTGGCAAAAAATATTCCTGCTTTTGATATGCAACTTATTCCTCTTCTTGAAGAGAGTGGTGTTCCTTATGAAGGGCAAGTGGGGGAGGGCCCTTTAGAACATTATTTTAATATGTTTTTACCGATTATCCTTCTTCTTGTTCTTTGGTTCTTTTTAGCTAAAAAAATGTCAAAAGGAATGGGGGGACTTTTGGGTGCTGGAAAAGCAGACAAAATGATAAACTCAGAGCGTCCAGATGTTAAGTTTGACGACGTTCAAGGAGTACAAGAAGCCAAAGATGAAGTACTTGAAATTGTGGATTTTTTAAAATACCCAGAGCGTTACATTGAGCTTGGGGCAAAAATCCCTAAAGGACTTTTACTTGTGGGACCTCCAGGAACAGGGAAAACACTTTTGGCTAAAGCCGTAGCAGGTGAAGCTGAAGTGCCATTTTTCTCTGTAAGTGGTTCAAGTTTTATGGAGATGTTTGTAGGGGTTGGAGCAAGTCGAGTTCGTGACCTTTTTGAATTGGCTAAAAAATCGGCACCGTCGATTATTTTTATTGATGAGATAGATGCCATTGGTAAATCACGTTCTTCAGGTAATCAAATGGGTGGACACTCTGAACAAGAGCAGACATTGAATCAACTTTTAGCAGAGATGGACGGTTTTGGAACCGACACGCCAGTGATTGTATTGGCTGCGACAAATAGACCAGAGACACTCGATGCAGCACTGCTAAGAGCAGGGCGTTTTGACCGTCAAGTATTGGTAGATAAACCAGATTTTGCAGGTCGTTTAGCCATTTTAAAAGTACATTCAAAAGATGTAAAACTTGCAGAAGAAGTAGATATGGAAATTATCGCCAAACAAACAGCTGGAATGGCAGGGGCTGATTTGGCAAATATTGTTAATGAATCAGCACTTTTAGCAGGACGACGTAACAAAAAAATTATTGGTCAAGATGAGCTTCTTGAAGCCATAGAACGTGCGTTTGTAGGGCTTGAAAGAAAAAACAGAAAAGTTTCTGACATTGAGAAAAATATTGTCGCTTATCATGAGAGTGGACATGCACTCATGGCAGAACTCACTAAAGGTTCGACAAGGGTGACGAAGGTGTCGATTATTCCTAGAGGTTTGGGTGCTTTGGGTTACACTTTACACTTGCCAGATGAAGAAGACCGTTTCTTGAAGCGTAAATATGAGTTGATGGCAGAGGTCGATGTACTTTTAGGTGGACGTGCTGCTGAAGAGGTTTTCTTAGGTGAAATTAGTACAGGTGCAGGAAATGACCTTGACCGTGCCACAGCCATTTTGAAAGACATGATAATGGTTTACGGAATGAGTGAAGTCGCAGGACTAATGGTACTTTCACGTTCGCAAAGCTCTTTCTTAGGTGGTGGACAGATTAACAATGAGTTCTCTGAACAGATGTCACAAGAGATTGATGCTAGTATTAAAGCCACACTTACGGAACGTTATGAGTATGTGAAGCAGACACTTCGTGATTATAATGATGCAATTGAGAAGATGACGGCCGTTCTCTTAGATGTTGAGGTAATTGAAGGTAAAAAAGTTCAAGAGATTATTAAAGCTTTTGAAGAAGAGAATGGATTGGAATCACGTATGGCTCACGTTAAGACTAAAGAATCATAAATTTAATATAGGGGAATAAAATGCTAAAACAGCCAATAGAGACTTCAGGCTTTTCACTTGCTAAAGGTAAAGAGTTAAAAGGTGATGACTATTTTGATATGAAAGTTATTGGTGATTTAACCATCGCAATTGTTTGTGATGGAGTAGGTTCTGCTGATGAGGGGGCTGAAGCTGCTAGACGTGTGACAACACACCTTATGAGTAACTTTAAAAATCGTCCAAAAAGTTGGAGCATTGAAAAGTCAATTAAAACCTTTATTGCCTCTATTAATTCGATTTTATACAAAGAATCTATCTCTAATTATAACCGTCCCGAGTTGGTGACAACCTTGGCATTGGTTATTATTGAGGGAAACCGACTCTATGGAGCAAATGTGGGAGATAGTCGTATCTACTTACAGCGAGAGGGAGAACTCTTGCAACTCTCTACTGATCAAGTTGTTGATGATGCAGATTTTGAGGGCGTATTGAGTCAAGCTATGGGGATTGATGAAGAAGTTTCTCCTTACTATTTTGAAAACATTGTCACTGAAAAGGACCGAATTTTACTCTGTTCAGATGGACTATATACCATTATGAATGATGAGCTTTTATCTGATTTTATGGGAAATGGTGCCCATTTTTTAGTGAAAAAAGCTTCTAAAAGTATGAGTGATGATCTTCCTGATGATACCACAGCTGTCATTATTGATATTTTAGAGATAAGTCCAGTAGCTGATTTGAAGCAACATGATTTAATCATTCCTAATGAGCTAGAAGAGGGCATGGTTATTGATGAATATCAGCTAGAAAAATCATTAATTCAAAACAATCGTACATGGATTTGTTCTAAAAAAGGACAAAAATATGTGATTAAATTTGCACCCATTGAAGCGATTGATGACCCCATAGTCCTTGACCTTTATGTTAAAGAGGCTTGGAACTCTAAGCGTTTAAAAGCAGGTTTTTTCCCAAAATCGGTTATTCCTAAAAAACGTACCCATCGTTACTATGTGATGAAGTTGATTGAAGGAGTGAACTTAAAAGATCATCTTAAAAAACGTAAATTATCAGTTGACGACACGGTAAATTTGGGAAAAATGCTTCTGAAAATGGCACAATATCTTTTAAAATTTGACTTAGTACATGGCGACATTAAGCCTGAAAATATCATGGTGAGTGAACGTGATGGTAAACATGTTTTTAAGGTGATTGATTTTGGTTCAATAACCGAGTTATACAGTATTAACTCCGTAGCAGGGACACCTTCTTATTTAGCTCCTGAACGTTTTTCAGGTATGTGTATTAGTGAATCAAGTGAACTTTATGCCATTGGGGTGACGCTTTATGAATGTTTAAGTCAAAAGTTTCCTTATGGGGAGATTGAGCCTTTTCAAACACCCAGTTTTAAAAAAGTAATCCCTCTTAGTAAATACAACAAAAACATTCCTCATTGGCTCTGCTCTGTTATTTTCCGAGCTACTGAAAAAGAGAGTGATTTACGCTATAAACATTATTCTGAAATGCTGTTTGAACTCACCAACCCACTCAAAGTAAAACCCTATTTTGATAAAAAAAGTTCTATTATAGAGCGTGAACCTGTTCTGTTTTACCGAACGCTTTTTACCCTTTCATTACTAGGAAATATGATTTTAGCGGCAATGTTACTAAAGTAAAGTTTTTTAAAAAATGATGATTTTTTATACAATTAAAGGCTACTTCTTAGCTTAAAACTAGCTATACTAAATCTAGTCAATAAACGAAGGAGTAGATTTATGAAAAATAAGTTTCTAACATTGCTAACATTGTTAGCTTTACCCGTTCTCACATTTGCAGAGGATAAACTCGATTCTGGTGATACAGCATGGATGATGGTTTCGACTGCATTTGTACTTTTAATGACCCCAGCAGGTCTGGCACTTTTTTACTCAGGTATGACAAGAAGTAAAAATGCACTAAATACCTTTAGTATGGTTATGGGTGCATTTGTATTGGCATTTGTGGTATGGATTGTAGTGGGGTATTCATTGGCATTTGGAACCAGTGAAACAGCTTCGGTTCAAAACTTTATTGGTGGTTTTGGCAATATAATGCTCAATGGTATTAAGTGGGACGCATTAAGTGGAACTTATCCTACTTATGTATTTATTGCCTTCCAAGGTACGTTTGCTGCCATTACTGTTGCGATTGCCAGTGGTTCAGTGATTGGACGTATGAAGTTTTCAACATGGATGGTAGTTGTCGCTTTATGGGGAATTTTAGTTTATGCTCCTATTACCCACATGGTATGGGGTGGAGATGGTGCTTTACTTTTTGATGCAGGTGCCTTAGACTTTGCTGGTGGTACGGTTGTACACATGAACGGTGGTCTAGCTGGTTTGGTTCTTGCTATTTTAGTAGGTAAAAGAATTGGTGTAAATACAACGGCTATGAAACCTTTCTCAATCCTTTTAACAGCCGTGGGTGCTGCCTTATTATGGTTCGGTTGGTATGGATTTAATGCAGGTTCTGCTTTTGGTGCTAATGCCGTTGCAGGTTTAGCTTTACTTACAACAACCATTGCAACAGCAGCCGCTGGTCTTACTTGGATGCTTCTTGAGTGGTTAATCTTTAAAAAGCCTACCCTTCTTGGAATAGCATCAGGGATTATTGCAGGGCTTGTAGCCATCACTCCTGCTGCTGGTTTTGTTGATGTTAGTGGAGCATTTATTATTGGGATTGTAGGTTCTATTTTCGCATTCTTTGGTGTTATTAAGCTTAAAGCCATCTTCGGATATGATGACTCTCTTGATGCCTTTGGTATCCACTTCTTAGCAGGTCTTTGGGGAGCATTGGCAGTACCTTTCTTTGCCTTAAAAGACAATGATTTACTTTGGGATGGTCCACTTAAAGAGTCTGGAGATGTTATGGGACAATTTATGGTTCAAGTTGAATCGGTGCTTATTGTTGGTGCATGGACATTGGTTGGTACAGTGATTGTTTACTTTGTTGCTTCAGCACTTACAGGTGGTGGACGAGTTGATGCAGAGAGTGAAGAGATTGGTCTTGATGAATCTATTCATGGAGAAAGAGGAATAAACCTTTAAGAGGTTTATTTCATACTATTTAAAGGATATAAATATGAAAAAAATAGAAGCAGTTATTAAGCCGTTTAAACTTGAAGAGGTAAAAGAAGCATTGGTAGAAGCAGGAATTGAGGGTATGACCATTTCTGAAGTAAAAGGTTATGGTCGCCAACAAGGACATACAGAGCTTTACCGTGGTGCTGAATATGTGGTTGAGTTTATTCCTAAAGTTAAAATTGAAATTGTAGTAAGTTCGGAAGAGTTTGCTACAACAGCAATTAATATCATTAAAGAAGCAGCCCATACAGGTAAAATTGGTGATGGTAAAATCTTTGTATCTGAAATCACTAATGTCGTGAGAATTCGTACAGGTGAAGAAGACACAGACGCACTTTAAAATCATAAAATCGAAGTAATTTACTTCGATTTTTCTTACACTAAACCCTCCCATATTTTTGAATTCCTAGATAATGATGCTACAATAGTAAAAAATTTCTAGCAAAAAGATAAATATACTATGAATATCCTTGAAATAAAAGCATTAACTTTACATATAAATCAACAAGTACTTCTTAATGCGATAAGTTTTACCATTAAAAGAGGTGAAATTTTTGCTTTAGTTGGAGAGTCGGGAAGTGGAAAATCTTTGACTTCTTTAGCAATAATGCGACTACTCCCTGAGGCATTAAAGGTTACAAGTGGCGATATTGCATTTAATGATAGCTCTTTATTCTCTTTAACTGAATTGGAGATGCAAAGGATACGTGGGGCTAAGATTGCTATGATATTTCAAGAACCTATGACAGCACTTAACCCTGTGATGAGCATTGGGGAACAGGTTGCTGAAGTAATTCATCTGCATTTGGGATTAGAGAAGCGATTGCTTAAAACAAAAGTGATAGAACTTTTTGAAGAGGTCGCCTTACCGAATGCACAAGAGCGTTATGCTTGGTATCCACATCAGCTTTCTGGTGGGCAAAAACAACGGGTTATGATTGCTATGGCATTGGCGTGCGAACCTAAACTATTAATTGCCGATGAGCCAACCACGGCACTAGATGTGACCATTCAAGCACAAGTGTTATCACTACTTAAAACCATACAGAAAAAAAGAGAACTCTCTATTTTGTTCATTACGCATGATATGGGTGTGGTGTTTCAAATGGCAGATACCATTGCTATTATGAAGCAAGGTGAGATTTTGGAGACAGCATCACGTGACAACTTTTTTAATAATCCCAAACAAGATTATACTAAGCGTTTACTCCAAGATGCACTCCCTCCTAGCCAAGAGTCAGCAAGAGGAGTAGGGGGAAGTGAATTACTTAAAATAGAAAATTTAAAAGTCTATTTTCCCATTAAAAAAGGTTTTTTGAAACGTACCGTAGGCAATACTAAAGCCGTTGATGGGGTTTCATTACGCATTCTTAAAGGTAAAACCTTGGCATTGGTAGGTGAGTCAGGTTCGGGAAAAAGTACCATTGGAACAGCAATTTTGCGTCTATTAAACATTACGGAGGGGGAAATATGGTATAATGGTGTAGCCTTAAGCCAACTTTCTCAAAAAGAGATGTTAAAGTACAGAGGTAAAATTCAAATAATTTTTCAAGATCCCTATTCGGCACTGAATCCTCGTATGACCATTGGCGAGATTATCCGTGAGGGTATGGTGAGTTTAAACGTTGGAGTGCAAGAGAAAAATCTGCAAGATAAAGTAATTCAAGATTTATTGCTAAAGGTGGGATTAAACTCTGAACATTTTTACCGTTATCCTCATGAATTTTCAGGTGGACAACGTCAGCGTATTGGAATTGCTAGGGCATTGGCAGTTGAACCTGAGTTGATTATTTGTGATGAGCCAACTTCGGCATTAGATGTAACGGTAAGGGCTGATGTTTTGAAACTTTTAAAGCGTTTGCAAGAGGAGCAGGGCTTGTCGTATCTGTTTATTACGCATGATTTATCGATAATTAGAACCATTGCCGATGAGGTAGCCGTTATGAAAGAGGGAAAAGTCGTGGAGATGGGCTTAGTGGAAGAGGTAATGAGTGGGGCTAAGCACGCATACACCAAAAAGCTTTTAGCCGCTGCTCCACAATTAACAACACAGAGATGATATTCTAAGTGTATAAAGTAAGATGCTAAAAATTAAAAAGAAAGAGAGATTACATGATATTGAAAAAAAGTTTGTTATTTTTAGTGACTTTACTGCTTGTGGCTTGTGGAGAGTATCAAGAGCCTTCTCAAAAAACTACAATAGAGCCAGAACAAAATAATAACGTAACGGTGACTTTATCGGGAAAGATAACTTATGATTTTGTACCATTTAAAAGTGGGGGTAGGGCTGGATTAGACTATAACAACATTAGTAAAAAACCTGTACGTGGGGCAATGGTGGAGATTATAGACAGAGCAGGTAAAATAGTTAAAAAAACCAAAACAGATAATTTAGGTCATTATGCAGTAACTGTTACCTCAAAACAAGTTAAGGTACGTGTTTTGGCAAAGCTCTATCAGTCAAAAAGTAGTGCTAAAGCAAGTTGGGATTTTGAAGTAAAAGACAATACCAATAGAAATGCACTGTATGTCATGGACGGAAAGATGGCAAATTTAGGGGACAAAAGTACTCAAACACGGAACTTAAATGCCAGTTCAGGTTGGAATGGTACACGCTATGGTAGCACCAGAGTTGCTGCTCCTTTTGCTATTTTAGATGTTATCTATCAAGGTGTTCAAAAAGTTGTCACCGCCCAAAGTGATGCTGTTTTTTCACCTTTAAATGTCTTTTGGTCAAAAAAGAATGTGGGAGCAAGTGGAGATAGAAGTTTAGGTCAAATTATTACCTCTCATTATGATGGTACAGCACTCTATATTTTAGGGGCAGAAAATTCTGATACTGATGAGTATGATGCTGGAATCATTGCCCATGAGTGGGGGCATTATTATGAGTCTCAATTTTCACGTGCAGATAACATAGGGGGGTCTCATGGCGTAGATGAAATGCTTGACATTCGTGTGGCATTTGGAGAGGGGTTTGGTAATGCTTTTTCCTCTATTATACGTGATGACCCTTTATATATTGATAGTATAGATACCAGACAATCAAGTAGTTTTGTTGTAAATCTTGAAACGGCTAATGGTGCTACGCATAAAGGTTGGTACTCTGAGGGTTCTATTGGTCGTATTTTATATGATATTTACGATAAGCATCAAGATACAGGAGATACCCTCTCTTTAGGCTTTTCAAAACTTCATCATCTCTTTACAGGTGCTGAAAAGAACACCCCTGCTTTTACGAGTATATTTACTTTTATTACCGCATTAAAGGCTGAAAATCCAGAGTATGTGAGTGAAATTGATGCGATTACCTTAAGTGAAGATATTCAAGCGATTAACGACATTTATGGAACAGGTAGAATCAATAGGGCAAGTCAAAATGCCAATCCATTATATAGTAGTTTATTTGTAGGTAATTCGGTGGAGCTTGTAACGAATACTTCTGCATTGGGTGCATCAGCTTCTGCTGAGAATAAATTGGGAGCGTATAATTTTGTTAAGTTTAGCATTGCTACTGCTGGAAGCTATACGCTTAGTGTTCGCACAGTAGATGGTTCATCGCTTGACCCCGATTTTTCTCTCTATACAGGAACATCAAATCTACCTATTGCACAAACAGAAGAACCAGGCACAAGCGATAGCATAAGCCAAGAGCTAAGTGCAGGAAAATACCGAATGGCGATTATTATTTATGATGGTGCTGATGTCAGTCGTGTTTCTGGTAGATTTAGAATTACATTAAAGAAAAATTAAAACATAAAACAAAAAGGAAAATAAAAATGAAAAGAATAAAAATAGTATTCACAGCAACGCTTTTAAGTAGTGTAACACTTATGGCAATGACAGCCAAAGTAAATGATGCAAACAAAGTTGTTTATGAGGTTCTTGAAGGAAGTAGTAGCAGTGTTAAGGGAAAACCCAGTTTAAATGCTGAAGTAAAGTACAAATCGCAACATGTCGATGTAGGGGTGAGTGCTGATGTAAACATAACAATTAATACAGCTTTAACCCAAGGGATTTTAAATGTAAATTTAAGACCACTCAAAGAGAATAAGCTTGATGTGGCTGAAAAAGATTTGAAATTTACATTAAGAAAAGGAAAAAATAGTTTTCCAATTAATTTTCAAATTTCATCTCAAGAAAATGGCATACACTATATTAACCTTACTTTATCAGTTAAAGGAGAAGGAGTGAAAGTTGTAGCAATCCCTGTGAATGTGGGTACTGTTTCTAAGAAAATAGATAATAAATCCATTGAAAAAACAGAGAATGGTGTGGTTTCAGTCTCTTCAGCCGAAGAAGAGATTAAATAAAATTTGGTTTTTATTGTGTTATTATGCTATTATTATTAAGAATAATAGGAAAAGGTAATATGCATGAGTAAACTAATAAAACCTATCGAGTATGCTTCATTAAAAGGAATATCTCGCCAAGCTGTTTATGCGAAGATTAAAAAGGGTACTTTAAATTCTAAAACGGTTGATGGTAAGATGTATATTGTTGTAGATGAGGTCGAAAGCAAAGAAGAACAAGCTAGAGAACCTATTGAAAAAGTAGCCCCTCACTTGATTGATGTTAAAGAGTTATTAAGCTCAAAAGACCAAACTATCTCTGTATTACAAGAGAGCATATCTGATTTAAAACATACCAATACAGAGATTAATACAACCTTGCGTGGTGAGATTGAACTTTTGAAACAAGTTTTTTCTGAAATGCGTAATCTGTACGTTAAACAAGTTGATTACATGGTCATAGATAAACAAAAAGAGTTAGCAAAACAATCAGCTCCTATTGAAGCCATTGCATTAGAGGAGAGTCAAGATGAAGAGTGTTGGATTAACTTAGATGAGTTTTTTGAACGCTGTAACATTACGAAAGAGAAACGAAAAATAAAAGTTGTTAAACGTTTAAGAAAAGCATTTATGCAAAATGATAAACGTATTAAGATGCACGAAGATACGATTTACTTAAGTTGCTATCATTTCTATGAGGATATTTTAAATAAAAAGTGAATTTTATAGGCATCTTTATTATTTTTAAATAAAACTTAAACTTTTTAATAAAGTATTTAAGTTATATATATTATTATCTTAGGAATAAAAATCTTAAGGGGAAGTTGATGAATATGATTGAAGTACATTTGGACTCATTGACCATAGTGGGCATTGTTATTTTGGTTGTGGCAACGACACTTCTTGGCGTATTTTTTCTTAAAGATGAGCTTTCTTAGGATATAATCTTTCTAAAAAGAGACACAATGCTTTATCCTACTTTCCCATCTAATACAAGCTCCCTTCTTTCCAAATATCTTACGCAAGAGATTTTTGATGAACTTAAAGAGAAAAAAACAGCCTATGGCTTTACACTGGCAAAAGCAATTAATTCAGGTATTCAAAATAGTGATTCCGATATTGGTGTTTATGCAGGAGATGAAGAGAGTTATGAGCTTTTTGCTCCTTTGTTTAACAAAATTATTGAAGATTATCATGGATTTAGTAGTGCATCAAGCCATAGAAGTAATTTAGATATGAATAACTTAAAGATAAAAGCACTTGATGATGAGTATATCCTCTCTACACGCATTAGAGTGGGACGAAACTTAGAAGGTTTTCCTTTAGGCACAATTATTTCAAAAGCAGAGCGTAATGAGGTTGAACAGTTAGTATCTAGGGCATTAAATACCTTAGATGCAGAATTAGAAGGTGCGTATTATCCTTTAGAGGGCATGAGCAAAGAGGTGCAAGAGCGACTCATTAAAGAACATTTCCTCTTTAAAGAGGGGGACCGTTTTTTAGAATCAGCAGGACTAAACCGAGATTGGGCAGAGGGTCGAGGGATTTATCATAACTATGAAAAAACTTTTTTAGTATGGCTCAATGAAGAGGATCAGCTTCGTATTATCTCTATGCAACAAGGGGGTGATGTTTTAGCTGTCTTTAGACGTTTGGTCAAAGCCTTAGAAGCACTTGAAAAGCATCTGACTTTCTCTTACTCTAAGCGTTTAGGTTATATTGCCTCTTGCCCTACTAATTTGGGAACTTCTATGAGAGCAAGTGTTCATATTAAGTTACCAAAACTAGCCAAAGATAGCGTAAAGTTGAATGCTATTGCAGAAAAATATCAACTACAAATTCGTGGGGTAAATGGAGAACATTCTGAAAGTAAAGAGGGAATTTTTGATATTTCAAACCGTCGTCGCCTAGGGGTCACTGAAGTCGAAGCCATAGAAGCGTTAGTTGAAGGGATTTCAGCATTAATTTCAGTCGAACGAAGCCAATAAACTTTAAAATATGTCAATTTGACATATTTATTTCTTTTTTAAATTAATTTATAATAAAATCATATAAAGGATTGACGATGAACCATAAATTAAATAATATAAGTATTGGAAATCAAAATGAAACAGTGGCAAGTAACTTTTTGGAAACAGAAGGGTTTACCGTTGTGGCACGGAACTATTATGCACGAAAATTAGGGGAGATAGACATCATTGCCATGCAAGATGGTGTTTTACATTTTATTGAAGTAAAATCAGCAGAAGCAGATTTTGACCCTATTTATAATTTTACCCCTGCAAAACAACGAAAAGTTATTAACTCAGCGTACTATTATATGAAAGCACATAACTTAGATATGGTTTTTTCCATTGATTTGATTGTGGTACGTTGGGGTGAGGTTGAGTTTTTGGAAAACGTGACAATGTAGATTTGAAAGCAGGTTTAAAACATATATTAACGTGATATTACATAATAAATTGTTCTTTGTATATTCTATAATATAAACTATAAAATATAATTTTATTTTTAAGAAATTTTAAAGAATTTTAAATTTTATGCCTACTTTCCAAAGTTTTGTTGCTATAATATTCCTATGAGAGTTACATTATTTTTCCCTTTTTTTAAGTAGCTCTCATACGATGACTTTTAACTTTATATTTTATCCCTCCCTTTTTTGAACTCACTATTTGAGACCGTTAAGAGTTGTCGAAAACCTAAATCCTAACAATAATCTCAAACTATTTCGTTATAATAATCTAAAATAGATAAACAGGAAATATGTATTGAAATATCTCATTAATTTTATAGAAGCTAAAAATGTCACTAAAGCAAAAATTTATCCTCATTTAAAATGTAACCGTCAAGAAGCTAAAATTTTACAATATATCTGCAGACGTTTTGTAAAAGGGATTGAAGAGACAGCCGTTTTAGATATTTTACAAGATAATTTTGAGTATGAGAGTTATGATTACTTAAATTATTTATCTGTGATTAAAAAACTTATGGATATGGGTTGGATAGTGCAAATCTCTTTTGGGCAAGTCAAAGTACAAGAGATTTCACAACTTGAAGTACTCAACACTTCTGTTGCACCTACAATGAGTTTACTCCGTTTACTTGAAGAGGGTTCATTGGAAATCTCTCTGCCTGATATTAAACCTTATACAGACCATTTAGAGTATTTACAAGACCAATTTGATGTGATTGAACTCATACAAAAAATGTCCTCCTCAAAGCAAGGCTTTTTAGAGACCTCTTTGAGTGTGGGACGTTTAAAGTCTAAACTTGTGTTACTCTCACAACGTATTGTGGAGCGTGTTAAAATTACTCAAGAGCCTATTGTAGTGGAGACCTTTTTTAAAGAGAATGAATTAAATGATAAAGAACAACGTATTTTTTTAGCCCTTTTAAAAGAGGAATACTCAGGAGGTGAGGGGCAACTTAGAGATATGAATACCCTTATTGAGATGATTTCAGATGATGAGCATGACAAAATTCGTAATCGTGCATTACTCGAAGATGGCTCAAAACTTTTAAATGAAAATATTATTGATTATGAAGAGATTTTAAATATGTTTGGGGGAATTTCACGCTCATTTTACTTACAAGAGGATATTTTACAAAAAATCATTCACCCCAATAAAAAGAAAAAAGTAACCAAATTAAAACTCGATAAACTCGTAGAAGAGCAAGAACTTTTTGAATATCTTGAACCCACTACCGATTTAAGTGATGTTGTACTTCACCCTAAAACACGAGAGGTCTTAAACACCCTTATTAAACAGGTAGATAAAGAGGTTTTTGCCAAGTTAAAAGCGTGGGGGCTAAAAGACAAACGTAAAGGGATTGATGCACGAATTATTTTTTATGGTCACCCTGGAACAGGTAAGACGATGACGGCTATGAGTTTAGCTAAAACACTAAAACGTCCTATTTTGTCTTTTGATTGTTCTAAGATTTTGTCGATGTATGTGGGGGAGAGTGAAAAGAATGTCCGTAAGATTTTTGATGACTTTAAAGCCTTAAGTAAAAAAGCCAAAGTTGATCCTATTTTACTGCTCAATGAAGCTGACCAATTTTTGAGTTCACGTACCCAAGGTACAGGGAGTTCTGCCGATAAGATGCACAACCAAATGCAAAATATTTTTTTAGAGCAAATAGAGCAGTTTGAGGGAATTTTAATTGCCACAACCAACTTGCTAGATAACATAGACAAAGCCTTTTCACGACGTTTTAACTACAAAATAGAGTTCAAAAAACCAGGACGCAAACAGCGTAAACGCCTTTGGCACTTTATGTTACCTGAAAATGCCGACTATGAAGAGGGCTTTGAAGTCGATGAGTTAGCCAAACATGAGCTAACAGGTGGACAAATCAATTTGATTATTAGAAATACTGCTTACATGGTCGCAGTACGTGAGGAGAGTGTTTTTACCCTCAAAGATTTTTTAGGTGAAATTGAAAAAGAGCTAGGAACAAGTTTTGAAAATGAGGGTAAGAGTATGGGGTTTAAGGTTTAATCCCCTTTCCCCAAATTTTTTTAAAGTGCCTTTAGTGCTATTTTAAAGCACCAAAGTTTTGTGTCCAATAGCCTGCAGGTGCAGGACGTGTAACGCCATCACTAAATACAAGATTTTTTGTGCCTCTAGCTTCTGCCATAGCAAAGTCTTTAAAATCAGCATTCATAATATTAGAGCAATGTCCTGTTTTACTCTTCATCAAATTTTCCATGGCTTGTACCCAAGCATCTTCTTCTAAAATAGGATACTTTGCTATGTATGCAACATTTTCACCAGAGGTTTTGTAGTCATAGTGGTTAAAGCGAATACGTTCATTAAAATGACTCTTTCTTGTGGGGGTAAAATCTTGTCCTGTAAGGTCAGTTGAGGTTCCTGAACCTGTATGTGACATTTTTTTAACAGACAACATGTCATTACTATGCTCTTGTGAAGCATCTGCTAAGTTATTATTCCAAGTTAGTTTAGGAGCAGGACCTTGAAAGGCTAAATGGTCATTACATTTTACATTTAAACTTCTTAGATAGTTTATGACGCTAAGGTATTGTTTTTCAATGCTATCACTACTTTTGTAATTTGGTACATCACTGAGCTTCAGCGTAAAATCTTCGTCAATTAATCTTGTTTGAGAAGTTGGCGTTTGAGATATTTGAGATGTTTGAGATGTTGGCGTAGGATTGGAACTTTTTTCTCCTCCACAAGCAATAAAGGTTAAAGTAGATAAAATTAAAATAGTATTTCGCATAAGCTCTCCAAAGTAAATTTTAAGTTATTATAGCAGGAATTAAAGTGATTTTATATAGATTACTTAATTTTTTTAATACTATTTTAAGGTTAATAATGAAGTTTATCTCTCTTCTTTTATGTTCTATTTCTGTTATGACGGCTTCTGTGGTTACTCCTGATGATTATTTGATGAGTACTGATAAAGAAGTTGATTATATTTATCCCGAAGAGTATGCCCCTTTAATGCCTAACATGAAAGCCTATCAAAAAGAGGTGATGCAGGAGTACGAAAAAGAGTTTGGATTTAAACTTGATGATAAAATGAGTGTTGGAGTAGCTTCTTCTAACAACCAAATAGCCAATGCTTTCTCAACACAGATACCTTTTAATATGCAGGTTTTTTATGGGGCAGGAGTTGGTTATGTGGATTATTTTTCGACTACTTCATGGTTAAAGACGCTGGTTATTCATGAAACAGCACATAATTTTCAACTCAACCCTAAAGAGAATTTTGTCTCTAAAACAAGCCATAAAATATTAGGTAATAATCCCATCTCTTTTTTAGGCTTATTTCCACTCTTTGCTGTTCCTAATGTTTTAGAAAATTCGTTTATCTTAGAGGGAAATGCCGTGATGAATGAGTCGCGTTTTGGTAATGGAGGACGACTTTTCTCAGGTTATGCTTTGGCTGAAGTGGTTGCCATGGCAAAAGCAGGAGTCATAAGACCTGAACTGATGTATAATGCAACTTTAGAATTTCCTTATGGCGAAAAAGCCTATTTGGTAGGTGGATTTTTTCAGCAGTTTTTGGTGGAAAAATATGGACTTGAAAAGGTTAATGGATATTTTAAAACTTTTTCGACACAGCCTCTTCCTTTTTTTACTTCAGCAATGTTTAAAAAACAGTATGGGAAAAGCTTTAAAGTGTTGTTAAAAGAGTTTGTAGACGCATTAAAAGATAAACATAATGGGTTTACACCCACACAGGGAGAACTCTTAGCAAGAAGTCAGATTTTTACCCCTTTAAATAAAAAAGATAATGAGATATATACCCTAATAGGAGATAGAAAATCAGCACCTAAAGTGTTGAAATTTAATTGTCAAAATATGACAAAAAGCCTTGAAGAGGGTTCGTGGAGAGTGGGAGAACTTTTTAAGATTAATAATAGATACTATTCTGAAGCTTCAGCACAAACTTCCCCCGTGAAAATAACAATGGGACTTTTTGACAGTGATGGTTTTTTGAAAAAAGGTTTCGAGGGTCAAGTTTTCCAAGGCTTTACTCAAAGTGGTAAAAAAGTCTATTTTGATGTAGCAAAATCTATTGAAAGCCCTCAACTCTATGTCGATGGCAAGTTTTATACACAGAGTCACTCATCTGTCTATATTGATGGAGAAGATTTATACTATTTTAAACAAGAGGGCGAAAAAAGAACACTCTATAAAAATAAAACAGCATTGTTCTCTTTTGAGGGGCATTATGGATTCGTAAGCGATGTTGATAGAGCAGGAGTAGTCTATTTTATTGCCTCATCAAAAGATGGTTCTAGTGTGTATAGCGTGAAAAATGGGCAAATAGAACGGGTAAAGAGTAGCGATGATATTATTGACTTTAAACTTTTAGATAATCATCAAGCTCTAGTGGCTACGATTGATGCTTATGGTTATGCCTATCGTCAAATAAAACTTAATAGAGGAGAATTTTCTACACCCTACAAAATCAATATTCCTCAAAACGCTCTTATGAATTCCAGCCTAAGAAAGAGAGATTTTTTAACTCATTCAAAACTTTTAGAAGCAGAAGATTATAACGCAATTAAAGAGCTAAAATATAGCTCTTTAGGTCAAGCACTCTCTTATGGTAGCTACACAGGATTTGGTATTGACTTACAAGCTAATTTTGCAGACCCACTGTTACAAAATAGTGCAACAGCAACCTTCTCCCATAATGATGCACGAGAGATAGTAGGATTAGCTTATGAAAATTCAGCATATCGTCTAAACTATGGTGGGGCTATCTATGGTGTTTTAAACCATAAAGATAATGCTTCTCAACGAAATGTGGGTTACGATGTTTATGCCAATCTACCATTGATGGCTTCTGGGTACTGGAGAGCAGATGCTACTTTGGCTTATACGAAAGATTATGACACTATCTACAGAGAACCTTTAACCCTCTCTTTAAATATCTTAAATGCTAAACAGTTTGGCTTGTCTAAATATGTCAATAGTTTAAATGCCTTAGAAATTTTTGGAAGTAAAGATAGAGAAGTCAATATGTTTGGTGGAACTTACCATTTTAAACATGATTTAGTAGGGCAATCATATGTAGGAGTTAAAGCGAGTTATTTTAAAAGTAACAGCGTCAATAGTTTAGAAGAGAAAGGGATAGCGTTAAGAGATGGTCTTAGTGCTTTACAATCAGATAATGCAAGTTTAGATATACCAAGTTTTTCAACTACAAGGTACGCACAAGAGGTAAAAATGGCTGAACTCTCTTTGTCAAAAGTATTTGATGGTTCATTATACTTTTTTTCATTTCCCCTTTCGCTTCAACGTGAAACACTTTATGCCAAACAGCGTATATATGATATAGATTTTAGTAAGACACTTCAGCAAACTTATTATGAAAGTACTTTGGGAACAACCTTCGATTTCCTCTTTCTTAATCAATTTTCACTTCCTATGAGTTTAGAATGGATACATAATCAAGAAGTAGAAGAGCAAAACCAAGTTAGGGTTTTATTTGGAGGAAGTTTCTAAAATAATCTTAATATTATTTTTTTAAGTTAGAATATATAATTAATAAAATTTTAATTTTTATAAATTAATAAGTATTTAATATTAATAATAATGTTAAATTTATATTTTTTATGTTAAAATTTATTATTAAAAATAAAAATATGTTAAGGATTGTTATGAAAATAATTACCAATTTATTCACGATATTACTAATATCTAATTTAAGTTTACACGCCACAGGGACTTGTTCAGACAAGCCTACAACCGAAAATGTAACCAGTACAGAAATTATGCAACCTGCAGGAGCTAGCGATATAGATGATTTAAAAGGTACAAACTGTGATAATGAGGCTCTTTTCTCTTTTAAGATTAAAAGTTTACCACTTGCTTCAGAGGGGATTCTCTCTTTAGCTAATGGTACACCTGTTACAACTGGTCAAACTCTAACAGAAGCAGAAGCCAAAGGATTAAAATTTGATCCAGCAGATGGTTTTACAGGAAATGCGACTTTTACTTATGTTGCTATAGATGATCGTACAGGAGAGGGAACAACAGCAACGGTAACCATTCCTGTTAGTGGAGGAGCTTGTACTGAAGCACCAACAAGTGATGATAAAGCTAACGCTACGCTTGTAAATACTTTGGGTGCTGTAGATATTATAGATTTATCGGGAAAAGCTTGTGGTGGAGTAGTTGTTGAAAAATTCAAAATAAAAAGTTTACCAAATGCTAATGCAGGTGTACTCTATATGGCAGATGGTGTAACAGCAGTAACTGTAGGACAAGTCTTAACACAAGCAGAAGCGAATGGACTAAAGTTTGACCCAGCAGATGGCTTTGTTGGAGATGCCACTTTTACTTATGCAGCTATTGATTGTACTAATAGAGAAGACTCTAGCCCTGCGACAGTAACCATTCCTGTTAGTGGAGGAGCTTGTACTGAAGCACCAACAAGTGATGATAAAGCTAACGCTACGCTTGTAAATACTTTGGGTGCTGTAGATATTATAGATTTATCGGGAAAAGCTTGTGGTGGAGTAGTTGTTGAAAAATTCAAAATAAAAAGTTTACCAAATGCTAATGCAGGTGTACTCTATATGGCAGATGGTGTAACAGCAGTAACTGTAGGACAAGTCTTAACACAAGCAGAAGCGAATGGACTAAAGTTTGACCCAGCAGATGGCTTTGTTGGAGATGCCACTTTTACTTATGCAGCTATTGATTGTACTAATAGAGAAGACTCTAGCCCTGCGACAGTAACCATTCCTGTTAGTGGAGGAGCTTGTACTGAAGCACCAACAAGTGATGATAAAGCCAATAGTAAGCTCTTAAATACTTTAGGAGCTGTAAATATTTTAAATTTAGATGGACAAAATTGTGCAGGAAAAGATGTTGAAAAATTCAAAATAAAAAGTTTACCAAATGCTAATGCAGGTGTACTCTATATGGCAGATGGTGTAAGCCCTGTAACAGTAGGTCAAATTTTAACCAGAGTAGAAGCTAATGGTTTAAAATTTGACCCAGCAGATGGCTTTGTTGGTGATGCCACTTTTACTTATGCTGCGATAGATGAACAAGATAGAGAAGATGCAAGCCCTGCAATAGTAAGACTTCCTATTATAGGAGGAAATGGTGGAGGTCACCCTGGTGGTGGATCTTGTACGGAAGCCCCAAATACTGAAGATAAAGCCAATAGTAAGCTCCTAAATACTTTAGGAGCTGTAAATATTTTAAATTTAGATGGGCAAAATTGTGCAGGAAAAGATGTTGAAAAATTCAAAATAAAAAGTTTACCAAATGCTAATGCAGGTGTACTCTATATGGCAGATGGTGTAAGCCCTGTAACAGTAGGTCAAATTTTAACAAGAGAAGAAGCTAATGGATTAAAATTTGATCCAGCAGATGGTTTTGTTGGAGATGCTACTTTTACTTATGCAGCGATAGATGAACAAGATAGAGAAGATGCAACACCTGCAACAGTAACACTTCCTATTACAGGAGGAAATGGAGGAGTTTGTCATGAAGCACCAACAACTGATGATATCCATAATCCCAACTTAACACATAATCTACCAGCTGTAAATATTTTAAATTTAAATGGACAAGATTGTGCAGGAAAAGATGTCGAAAATTTTAGAATTATTACTTTACCAAATGCTAATGCAGGAATACTTTATATGGCAGATGGGGTTACACCTGTAAAGATAGGACAACTTTTAACAAGAGAAGAAGCTAATGGTTTACGATTTGATCCCGCTGATAATTTTGTTGGTACAGCAAATTTTACTTATGTTGCGATAGATGCAAATGGTCGTGCTGATGAAACCCCTGCAACAGTAACACTTCCTATTATTAATGTAACTAATGGTGGAAACGGAAATGGGTGTCAAGTAGGTGATGAAAATTGTACTTGTGATACTTACGAAAGCAGTGTTCCTGCATCTACACCATTTGGTTTAATGATTATGGCATTATTAACACTCTTTATTGTTAGAAAATCATTTAAGAAAGAGCTTTAATCTTAAAAGATTGACGATGAATCTCACAGTAGCCATGTTCTTTAATGGCTACAATATGTGCTTTTGTTCCATACCCTTTA
>Ga0256840_1001356_pt1 | contig 23287 bp, 25 predicted proteins | sample 355202metaG_FD_185969 | JGI IMG/M metagenome (GOLD analysis project Ga0256840, IMG submission 185969) | Hydrothermal vent microbial communities from Mid Atlantic Ridge, Atlantic Ocean - 355-202 | ecosystem: Environmental > Aquatic > Marine > Hydrothermal vents | place: Atlantic Ocean: Mid...
TTTGGTACAATAGTTTCCATAAAAAGCCTTTGTATGTATTCTTTAAAGTTGTTTTTTTTGTGATGAATAATTATAGCATTTATGGGATATGAAAGGCTTTTTTAAATTTAATTTAGCTTAAATTGTGAGTTATTTTTTGTAATCTGCAAGTGGCTCTTCTAATTGAACATTGTCTAAGTAGTCTGATTCTGTATAAGTTACCAAATAAGCTGAAACTGAATTATTTAAACTGTTTTTAATAGGTACAAAGCTTAAGACTATGGTTTCATAGTTATTTATACTTGATATTGCAAAAGCATTTTCATTTTTCATTTTTTGAGTTATTTTTTTACTTAGCGTGTCATTTTGAATTTTTTTGTATAGGTTTACATCTCCAGCAGTTTTATGTGTTGCCATCTCTATCATAAAATCTGAGCTCTCCCAACTATCTTCATAATACAATTTTTGATTTTTTGGTAAGATTTTTTGCTGTAGTTCATCTTTAGAAACTAAAAAATGGATGTCGTTTATGTAGTTATCTAAAATATTTTCCAGTAACTTTTCACTTGAGAATGAAATCTCAAGACTACCAATATGTTTGTGCTTATTATCATATAAAGGATAAACAAATCTAAACCCGTGAGTAACTTTTCCAATCTCAAACCCCTCGCTGAATTTTTTGGTTTTATTGGTGTGTGCAACGCTAGGTCTAGTGAGGGACAGGTTGTCGCCAAATTTATCAGGCTTATTCATTCGTAAAAAACTGATGTTGTTGGGTAGGTGAAAGTGGATCTGTTTCACGCCCATATTTTTAAGGCGTTTATAGCGTTTTCTTAGTAAGTTATATAAAGCTTCTCTAAGTTGAGTTTTTTTCTCTGTACTTGCGTTCTCCGTTTTTTTGATTATGTTTATAAGCGCTTTATTTTCTGAGTACATCATGTGTATATCTTGTGACATTATTTTGAAGTACTTGTAGTTAGTGTTATACTTTGTCTGCAACAACTTTGCTTGCATTTGCAAATACTGTTTTTTCTTATCATTTTCAACAACATTAATCACATAAGTGCCTACAATTGTGATAATAATAAAAAAAATAATATGCTTATAAAGTTTAAAAAAAAGTTGTTTCATTAAGTGTCCTTAGGGAGCATTTTAGCACTCATAAGCAAAATAGTTGCTAAAAAAGAGTTGATGCGTAACTGAAATAACTATTAAATAAAACAAAGAGATACTATGCTTTAAGCATAATCAAATATCAAAGGTATTATGATGTCAAAAGTAAAAGAAGACAAAATTTGTCTTATTTAAAAAAAGGGTGTTAATTATCCCTTAATATTAAAGGTAAAATATGCAAGTTTATTTAGACAATAATGCTACAACAATGGTTGATCCACAAGTTGTAGAAGTGATGATGCCATTTTTTAGTGAGCTTTATGGGAATCCAAACTCACTTCACAAATTTGGAACAGCTGTACATCCAGCTTTAAGCAAAGCGATTGATCAGGTATATACAGCAATTAATGCAAGTGATAATGATGATGTAGTATTTACATCATGTGCAACAGAGTCAAACAACTGGGTTTTACAGTCAGTATTTACAGACTTAATTGTAAATGGAGATAAAAACCACATTGTAACAACGGAGGTTGAGCATCCATCAATTCTCTCAACTTGTAAGTTTTTAGAAGAACAAGGTGTAAAAGTTACATACCTTCCAGTAAATGAACAAGGTATAGTTGAAGCGCATACAGTGAGAAGTTTCATAACTGATAAAACAGCTTTGGTTTCGATAATGTGGGCTTCAAATGAAACAGGTATGATTTTTCCTATTAAAGAGATTGGAGAAATTTGTAAAGAAAAAGGTGTTCTTTTTCACACAGATGCAGTGCAAGCTGTTGGTAAAATTAGAGTTGATTTACAGTCTGTTCATGTTGACTTTTTAAGTATGTCAGCGCATAAATTTCATGGTCCCAAAGGTGTAGGTGCTTTATATATCAAAGATAGTCAAGCCCTTTCTCCTCTTCTTCACGGTGGTGAGCATATGGGTGGTCGTCGTTCAGGTACTTTAAATGTTCCTCTCATAGTTGGTATGGGCAAAGCGATAGAGCTTGCAACCCAAAATATAGAGATAACTGGTGCAAAAATCAGAGAAAAAAGAGATCGCTTAGAAGATGCACTTATAGAACTTAGTGATACTTTTGTAGTTGGTGACAGATGGAACCGTACTCCAAACACAATCCTTATCTCTATTCGTGGAGTTGAGGGCGAGGGTATGCTTTGGGACTTAAATAATGGTCAGATTGGCGCATCAACTGGTTCAGCGTGTGCAAGTGAAGATTTAGAAGCCAACACTGTAATGCTTGCGATTGGAGCTGATAATGAACTAGCTCATACTGGTATCAGACTAAGCCTTTCAAGGTTTACTACAGATGCTGAGGTTGATTACACAATCGCTCATTTTAAAGATGCAGTTGCAAGACTTAGAGCAATATCAAGCTCTTTTGCAAAACAACAACCAACAAAAGGTGGAGAGGTTCAAGAGTGTGAACTTCATCACCATTAATTGCTAAAATACTGAAGCAATCTTCTGCAAAGCAGAAAAATAAAATTATAAAATTATCGAAAAGGATATGAAATGGCAAAAGCTGATATGTTAGGCGAGTCTCTTTGGGACGCCTACTCAAACAAAGTAACAACTCTTATGAACAACCCTCAACACCAAGGTGAAATTTTTGAGGCAGAGGCACAGGAGAGAGGGAACAAACTTATTGTTGCTGATTTCGGTGCAGAATCTTGCGGAGATGCAGTGCGTCTTTACTGGGAAATTGACCCAAAAACAGATAAAATTGTAAATTCTAAGTTTAAGTCTTTTGGTTGTGGTACAGCTATAGCATCTTCGGATGTTATGACTGAGCTTTGTATTGGTAAAACAGTTCAAGAGGCTGTAAAAATTACAAACATAGATGTTGAGATGGCTCTTCGTGATGATCCTGAAACACCAGCTGTTCCACCTCAAAAAATGCACTGTTCAGTAATGGCTTATGATGTTATCAAAAAAGCAGCTGGACTTTATATGGGCGTAGATGCTGAGAGCTTTGAAGAGGAAATTATCGTTTGTGAATGTGCTAGGGTTTCTTTGACTACACTTCAAGAAGTTATCAAACTAAATGACCTTAAAACAGTTGAGCAGATTACTGACTATACAAAAGCTGGTGGTTTTTGTAAGTCTTGTATCAAACCAGGTGGTCATGAGGCTAGAGAGTGGTACCTAGTAGATATTTTAGCTGACACTCGCAAAGAGATGGATGAAGAGAAGATGAAAGCTGCGGCTGATGCTGGAAGTGCTGGTGACTTTGAGTCAATGACTTTAGTGCAGCAAATCAAAGCTGTAGATGCTATCGTTGATGAAAATGTTCGCCAATTCCTAATCATGGATGGTGGGGATATGGAAGTTATCGACATCAAAAAAAGTGATGAGTATATAGATATTTATATCCGTTACTTAGGTGCTTGTAATGGTTGTGCTTCAAGCTCAACTGGTACACTTTACGCAATTGAATCAACTCTTAAAGAGAAACTTTCAACTAAAATCCGCGTTCTTCCGATTTAATTTTATCTCAATCAATAGCGGGTTTTTCGCTATTGATTATCACTTTTATTTCCCTTTTATAAGAATTTTTGTGCTTTTTTTGTAAGTGATGAGATGGGAGCATTTCCTAACTTTTCTAAATCCATCCAAACTATTTCACCCTCTATCTCTTCAACTGTGTAGAGTTTAACTCTAAGACGATATTTTGTATATGCGTGTTTAAATTCACCTAAAAATTGATCTTCTATGGGATCAATACTTGGAAGAACAAGCATACCTTTATACATTCTCTCCTTTGAAATTTTGAGAGCTATTTGATTGTTCTTTATTAAAACCCCATAAAAAAGCTCTAGTGATTCGTACTCTTTTTTCTTTGTTTGTGTATAGAGCTCAGGCTCATTAATCCCTTGACACTCTTTTTTGAGTGGGCACAAGTCACAATTTGGATTTTTAGGTACACAAACAAGGGAACCTAAATCCATAAGAGCAAGGTTGTGGTGTCTAGAATCATCTTCATTCACAAAAGTGCCTGTGATTTGCCAAAGCTCTTTTTCTGTAGGATTTACAAGTGCAAAAAATCGCTTTATTACTCTTGCTATATTAGTGTCAACAACAGGGATATTTTGCTTATGTCCAAAAGAGCAAATGGCACTTGCTGTGTATTTTCCAATTCCAGGGAGCTTTATGAGCTCATCTTGGGTGCTGGGTAGAGAATTTACAGAGAGTTGCGCTGTTTTGTGAAGGTTTTTTGCACGAGAATAGTAACCAAGTCCACTCCAGGAGCTTACAACATCATCCAGAGGTGCCTTTGCAAGTGCTTTAAGTGAAGGAAATTTTGCTAAGAATTGCGGATAGTACTCATCTCTTACACGATTGACCTGTGTTTGTTGGAGCATAATTTCACTTAGGTAGATATGGTAGATATCATTCGTATTTCGCCATGGTAAATCATGCCTTCCATAGGTTTTGTACCATTGTAAAAGTTTGTTTTGTGTTTGTTTGAAGTTATTCATAGAATTCTTTTCACTTCCATTATCTATGCCCTCTTAGCTATTTAGCTTTTTTTTGTTAAAATACAAATATGTATCAAAAATTATACTCAAAAATAACAGATGCTTTAGTAAATGATGGTTACATTGTCATTCAAGAGGCACTTAAATCAAAACTATCGGGTGAACTTTTAGATGTTGCGAAGCATGAAAAAGATTTTAAAAGAGCTGGGATTTCTAGTTCATTCGATCTGCATATAGATAGTGATAGACGAAGAGATAAAATCCATTGGCTAGATGCTGAGAGTTTTGCAGAGGGTGAATTTTTAAGTTTTAGCAATGGACTCAGAGAACATCTAAATAGGGAACTGTATCTTGGACTTTCTTATTATGAAAGTCATTTTGCCATCTATGATAAGGGTGATTTTTACGAAACACATCTGGATGCTTTTAAAAACTCAAAAAATCGTGTAGTCACTACAGTTTATTATCTCAATGAAGCGTGGAATGAGAGTGATGGAGGTGAGCTGATTATTTATGATGAAGAGAATAATTCTTTAGCTCAAGTGACTCCTAGTGCCAATACTTTAGTGGTTTTTTTAAGTGAAAAATTTCCTCATGAAGTGAAACCTGCAAATAAAAAGCGTTACTCAATCGCAGGGTGGTTTAGGGTAGATAAGTCTTGAGTCAAAAATTATGAATAAAATTGATTACATAGAACTCGGTGGCACACTCTTTATCCAATCGACGCATAAGGATTTGGAAGCTGTTGCGAGCGGGGAAAAATACCCAAACTTAAAAAGTCTAGTGATTGACACAGAAGATGGTATAGCTAAAGATGAACTTATAGAGGGTGTTTTAAATATAAGAAATTTACTTCAAAATTTGCAAAAATCAAATACCGCTGTTTTTATAAGACCTAGGGATGTTGTAGTTCTCAGAACTCTTTTAGGATTTGAAAATATTGAAAAAATAGATGGTTTTATCCTTCCAAAATTCTCACTCTCCAATGCAAATGAATATTTGAATGAACTCAAAGATACACTATTTATGGTAATGCCAAGCATAGAGGGCGTAGAGCTTTTTAATCAAGTGAAACTCAGAGCGCTTTGCGATCTGTTGATGCAACACAAAGAGAGAATACTCTTGATCCGTTTTGGCTTAGAAGATATGCTCAGACAACTCAAAATGAGACGAGAATGTCATGATAATATTTTTGATATTTCTGCCCCTGCATCGGTGTTAGGAAACTTTATAGCTATTTTTAAAAGTGCAGGTTTTCAAGTAAGTGGAGGAGTTTACCCATGCTATAAAGACTTTAAAGGCTTTGTAGATGATGTTAGGCGAGATTTGAAAGAGGGGCTTATTTCAAAAACTATTATACACCCAAATCAAATTGACCTACTAAACAAAGAGTATAAAGTAAGCCAAAGAGAGTTTGATGAAGCCTTAGAGATTAGCACAGAGTTAAACGCTGTTTTTGCTCAAAATGCAAAGATGGCAGAGACTACAACAATGACACCGTGGGCGCAAGAAATAATAAAAAGAGCAGAGGTTTATGGAATTAAATAACTCTTTTATAAATTTTCTTTTTTCTTTCCGTGTATCATGCTTGAGACTATCCCTTTCTCGTTGGTTATATCCGCAATAATTACACCTGCTATATGGATAGGCGTAAAAATCATTATGATATTGAAGACGAGTTCATGAATATCTTTAATTTCATGTGCAAAATCTTTACTAAAGCCAAGTTCTGCATGAAAGTGTATAGCAAAACCACTTATACTCATAAATAGTAAGGTTATATAAAAAAGATAATAAAGAGAATGAACCGCTTTTTTATGGGTATCTAAAGAGCTAAAAGATTCCCGAATTGAATTGTCTTTAAAGTACAGGTAGATTCTAAAAATAATAGAAAAAGCTAAAGCATATCCTAAAATGATATGCCACTCCCACATCCCAGCACGGACAGCTTTTGCTAACATTTTGGCTTGCTCTACTGTTATCTCTATTCCAATTTCAGAGAGTTTTGTCATCAGTATCTCAGAGTTAGTTCTCCAACTAAGAAATGTTTTTCGTAAGAAAACAGTACCTAATAGTCCAAGAACAACTAGGGCATTGAACCAATGCCAAATTCTAAAGAGGGGAGTATATTTCATCGCTTATCCTTTAACAGCTATTGTATCACAAAAAAAGCCTCAAATTTTAATCTAATTTTTTAGCATAAAATTATATAATAAAAAAAGAAGAGTTATTAAATCTTAGGAAATTATGATGAAAAATGTATATTTGGGTCGTCAGCCTATACTTGATTCTGATGGTAGGCTTTATGCATATGAAGTTTTATACCGTGATAGTCATAAAGATAGTGAGATAACAGATGACAGGTTTGCGAGTGCTTCTGTACTTAACAGCATTTTAAGTAAGTTTGGAGTTCCCACACTTCTTGGAGGCTATAAAGCTTTTATAAAAATAGATAAAAAGTTTTTGTTAAATGATTTGATTTTTTCTATACCGAGTGAATTTTTCATTTTTTCCCTATTTGAAAATATTGAGATGGATTCAAGAGTTGTAGAAAGATTACGGCAACTTAAAGCAAGAGAGTATGAACTAGCGATTAATGATACAGTTGTAGATGGAAAAACGCTTGAGCGTTACGCATTAGTTCTCAACGAGATTTCATATATTAAGATAGATATAAAAGAGAGTGAAACATCTCACTTAAGAGAGAGAATTAGTTCGATTAAATCCAAAAGCATTAAAATAATTTGTACAAAAATTGAAGACCATGAGCATTATGAAAAAGCGAGAGATCTTGGATGTGATTTGTTTCAAGGTTACTATTTCGCTAAGCCAAAAATTGTAGAAAATCAAAAATGTGAAGCAGGGCAACTCAATGTTATAAAACTTTATAATCTTTTGATGCAAGATGCTAACATAGATGAGATTACATCTGCTTTTGAAAACAACCACCAAATTACAGTGCAATTGTTGCAGTTTATAAACTCTGGTGCTTTTCACTTTAGAAATAAAATATCCTCTATCCATCATGTATTGACGCTTGTAGGGCGTAAACCTCTTGCTCAATGGCTTATGTTGATGATTTATTCAAAGTCAGTTGCTAAAAGTAATGAGTTTTCACCTTTAATGCTTATGGCGGTAAATAGAACGAAATTGATGGAGTATATCTATAAAGTGATTAAGCCTGATGTGAGAAGCAATGATTTAGGTGAAGCTTATTTTGTTGGAATTCTTTCACTCATCGATGTTATCTTTGGTGTGGAGTTGGAAGAGATTTTAAAACATATTCATGTATCCAATGATATTAGTGATGCTCTCTTAAAAGATAAGGGTATCTTAGGGGAGTTATATGTACTCGTTCGAGATATAGAAACATTTAACATCAAAGCGATAGCAGACTTTAACCATAAATATCATTTGGACTCATCTGCGATAAATATAGCTGTTCTTGATAGTATGGAGCATGTTAGTAGTTTTACCAACCCATAAATATGAATTTAACAAGGGTAGCTGATATAAACGGGTCATCATTAGAGATATACCATAAGCTAAGAGATAATGCTTTTAGCGAAGATAATAGTTTTATAGCCGATTCTCCAAAGGTGGTAAACAAGCTTTTAGAATCAGATATTGAAATCAAAAGCATCTTGGCAACAAGTGAGTATTATGATGAGTTTAAAGAGTTAATAAAATCAAAAAATATACCATTTTTATACCTTGCAGATAAAAAAAAGATGCAAAATATTGTAGGGCATAAAATCCACCATAATTGTATGATGCATGGGATAAGACCTAAAGAAAACTCTTTGGATGCACTCGGAGATAATATACTTATGTTAGATGAGATATCTTCAACTGAAAATATAGGCTCTATTGCAAGAAGTGCTGCTGCACTTGGAGTTGACTCATATCTTTTACCAAAGCAGGGTCCACATCCGTATAATAGACGAGCATTAAGAGTCTCTATGGGGCATATATCAATGTTGAAAACTCATATGTACGATGATATATTTTTCACTTTAAAAGAGTTGAAAAAAGCAGGATATAAAATTTTTGCTGCTGAGGTTACCCCGTACTCCACAAAGCTGATGGATGTAAAAGTTCCAAAGAAATGGGTACTTTTAATGGGGCATGAGGGGAAAGGTATAAGCAAAGAGATTTTAGATGTTTGTGATGAGGTTGTAACTATAGAGATGCAAGAGGGGGTAAAAAGTTTCAATGTCGCCGTTGCGGCTTCAATTATGATGTATCAGTTTAAAAACAGAGCTCAGTAAACTTCGCGGTCATTTTTTTGAAGCCACTTATCAAAAAGTTTTACATTCACCTCATGGTCAATCTGTTTTAAATTTATTCCACCTTTCGTATCATCCATCATCTCATAGAAGTGGTGATCATCAAAACCACCACGGGCAGCATCGTGCTCAGTCGCCCCATAATAAACCGTTTCAATTCTCGCCCAAAAAATAGCACCTAAGCACATTGGACAGGGCATACAGGTGGTGTAAAGGGTGCATCCAGAAAGTTCAAAACTATCAAGTACTTTACTAGCTATTCGGATGGCATTTATCTCAGCATGAGCCGTTGGGTCTTTTGTCTTTAAAACCTCATTGTGAGCCGACGCAATAATCTCACCATTTTTTACAATAACCGCACCAAAAGGTCCACCATCATTTGCTAACATTCCACTTGTTGCTTCACTAAGAGCTATCTTCATCCATTTGTTCATGAGAGCATTATAAGATATTTTGACTATAATTGCATATAATAATTAAAAAGGTTCATTATGGACGGCACTAAAAGAAAAGATATAAAACATGGCATAAGTGTAGCTATTGTCCTCAAACAAGACCAAGATACTGGACTTTTGACGGATGGAATAGTCCGTGACATCCTAACAAAATCTCCCTCTCATCCTCATGGAATAAAAGTACGCCTCATGAGTGGTGAAGTTGGTAGAGTAAAAGAGATACACTCATGAGTAGTACAAAGTTTTCAAACCTTAACTTACCAAAAGAGATGTTACATAACCTAAATGAGATAGGGTACACAGAGATGACACCTATCCAAGCCGAGAGTCTTCCTCTTATCCTTGATGGAAAAGATGTTATAGCTCAAGCAAAAACAGGAAGCGGTAAAACAGCCGCTTTTGGGATAGGTCTTTTAAATAAGCTCAATGTAAAAAAGTTTAGAGTGCAATCACTCATCCTTTGTCCCACTCGTGAACTCGCAGATCAAGTCGCAAAAGAGCTTCGTGTTCTTGCAAGATACACTCACAATGTTAAGATTTTAACTTTATGTGGTGGTGCTGCTTTTGGTCCACAGCTTGGCTCTCTTCGTCATGGTGCTCACATCATAGTGGGGACACCTGGAAGAATTTTGAAACATCTCAATAAGGAAACTCTAAACTTAGAAAATTTAGAAACATTGGTTTTTGATGAAGCAGATAGAATGTTAGATATGGGTTTCATCGAAGAGATAGAACAAGTTTTAGAGTATGCTCCAAACAAGAGACAAACTCTACTTTTTTCTGCTACTTATACCGATGAAATCTTAGGTATTAGTGCTAAAATTCAAAATGATGCCATCAGTGTAAAAACTGTAAGTACTGAGAGTGTAAACAAGATAGTTGAGAGGTTTTATGAGGCACCCAATGATGATAAGCTTGAAACTTTAGTAAAAATTTTTAGTACCTACAAACCTGAAAATATCATCGTGTTTACAAACACTAAAATAGAAGCCAAAGAGGTAGCGGAAGCTCTACAAAAAAGAAAGATAGACGCTTTGGCAATTCATGGCGACTTAGAGCAATATGAGAGAAACGATGTGTTAGTGCAGTTTGCTAACAAAAGTTGCCCTGTGTTAGTTGCTACAGATGTAGCAGCCCGTGGGCTTGACATCAAAGAACTATCAATGGTCGTAAACTATGATATCCCCCATACAGAAGAAACATATACACACCGCATAGGGCGTACAGGTCGTGCTGGAAAAGAGGGGATAGCTATAACTCTTTATGGTGAATATGAGATTCAAAATGCACTTGATTATAAAAATGAAAAGCGTATTTTTGCAGAGACCGATACATTAAAAAGCACTCAGGGCTTTGAGATGAAACCGCAGTTTGTAACACTTGTTATAGAGGGTGGGAAAAAAGATAAGGTTCGTGCAGGGGATCTACTCGGTGCATTAACTGGGGATGCTGGACTTAAAGGCTCAAGTATTGGAAAGATTGATATTTATGAGCGTCAAAGTTATGTGGCAATTGAGCGAAAGTTCATAGGTGAAGCCCATAAAAAACTTCAAAACGGAAAAATAAAAGGTAAGAAATTTTCTGTTTGGATACTTGAGTAAAAAAGATGGATTTAATCCATCCATCTTCTAGGATCGTAACCATCTGTTGGGCGTTGTATCTCTTTTAACTCTAGTTTTTTAAGCATTGTTATAACATCTTTGCCATCAATTGGACTTTTTTTATCAGCGTTATCTACTTTTGTAAAGCCAAATTTTTCAAAAAACTCTATAGCTTTTGAATCTTTTAAAATGCTAACACTTAAGTTTTCAAACACTGCTCCCGCTTCTACAAGGAACTGCTCAAGCATAGCTGAACCCACACCATGAGCTCTATACTCAGGTTTGATGGCGATGTTTAGTATAGGTGTGTCCTCATCTACAAATCCATTGAGCTTATGCTGTTCACCTAGCTTTCTAACCCAGACAGCACCAACTATTTTTTGCTCAACTAAAGCATATAAGCCTGCATCACTATGGTAAATACCATAATTTTTTTCAAAAATTTCTAGTTCTGGAAAATCTTTGAGTGTTTTGTTTACTTCATCAAGACGAAAAGCGTAGTGAAGCATATCTTTGGTGATTTTTTGCTCTGATGATCTTAGAAAGTATAATATTGGTTTCATAAGTGCCATTATATCACAGTAGACTCAATCCAACTTTGCCTTTTTCCTTATCGATCGAGATAACTTCTATTTGGGGAAGGTATTGGTTGAGAGATAAAACCTCTAGTGGATGTACAATGCGTGCGGTACTCATTTTAGATATATGTATCATCCCGTCATTTTTAAGCCCTATATCCACAAATGCCCCAAAATCAGCAATATTACGAACTACACCTGAGACAAAACTTCCCTCTTTGAGCATTTTTATATCTGTAATGCCCTCTTTAAATGGGATAGGGGGTAAGTCTTCTCTAGGGTCAAATCCAGGTTTACTTAACTCATTGATGATATCTTTTAAAGTCTCCTCTCCAACGCTTAACTCTTTTGCTTTTGTATGAACATCGAGTTTGTTCAAATCTAAGCCATCAAGTTTTTTTGCTATCTCATAACTTTCAGGATGTACACCTGTATTGTCCAGAGTATTTTTAGCATCTTTTATGCGGATGAAACCTGCGGCTTGTTCATACGCTTTTTCCCCTAAGCCTTTGACTTTTAAGAGTTGACTTTTTGTTGTAAATTTTCCATTTTGTTCTTTGTAAGCGATGATGTTTTGAGCTGTTTTCATCCCGATTCCAGCTACATAAGAGAGTAGAGAGGCAGAAGAGGAGTTTACATCTACGCCAATTCGATTTACCAAATCACCAGTTACATCTGAGAGTTTTTTTTCTAAAAGTTTTTGATCAACATCATGTTGGTACTGCCCGATACCAAGAGACTTAGGATCGATTTTTACAAGTGCAGCCATAGGATCTTGTAAACGCTGTGCTATTGAGATAGCCCCGCGTATCGTTACATCCAAGTCAGGGTACTCCTCACTTGCAAGTTTTGAAGCAGAATATACGGATGCACCAGCTTCGGAGACTACAGTATAGTTTAGGTTTGCATTTTCTTCTTTGTTGAGGTGTGAAAAAAATTCTTGTGTTTCACGAGAACCAGTTCCATTGCCGATAGCAATAGCGCTAATGTTATACTTGTTAGCTAATGTTAGCACTTTGTTTTTAGAGGTGTTATAGTCATTTTGAGGTTGTGTAGGGTAGATTACATCCGACTCTAAATAAGTTCCGTTTTCATCAATGACAGCTAGTTTGCATCCAGACCTAAATGCGGGATCAACTCCTAAAATAACTCTCTTTGTAACGGGTGGAGTCATCAGTAGCTGGTTAAGATTTTTGCCAAAAACATTTATGGCTTGTCTATCGGCTTTTTCTTTTAATTCAGCATGAACCTCACGCTCTAAAGATGGAAGTAAAAGGCGTTTGAGTCCATCTTTGTAAGCACTAAAAAGGAACTCTTTAGAGGATGAAGCATGACGAGGGATTTTGTAGTGTCTGATATTTTCTTCTATTTGCTCTATATTGGTAGTGATTTTAACTGAGAGCTCTTTCTCTTTTACTCCACGCATAATTGCCAAGTAACGGTGAGATGGGATGTAGGCAAGCTTTTCGCTTTTGCCCGCAAAGTTTTTAAAGGTACCGTTTTCATCAAAATTTTTAGTTTTTTTAGTCTCTAAATTTCCAAAACGAAGCAGAGAATTGCGGATAGCTTCCCTTTCACGAGGTAAATCAGCATATCGTTGAGCTAAAATATCCTGTGCCCCTTTTATAGCTTCATCTACCGATGTAATTTTTCCTTTTACAAACTTCTTAGCTTCAGACTTAAATTCTACTATTGTAAGCCTCGCTCCTTGAAGTGTGTTAGCAAGGGGTGTCAAACCGTTTGTTATAGCAGTGGTAGCTCGTGAGCTTTTTTTCTCTTTAAAAGGGCGATAGACATCTTCTAAAACTCTCAAACTATCAGCTTCTTCAATACTCTTTTTAATAGTTTCAGTTAAAGTGGTACGCTCAGAGATAAGACGAGAGACCTCCTCTTTACGCTCCAAAAGCTTTTTAGAACTAAGATAAATAGTCTCAAACTCACGAAGAGTTTCATCATCAGCCCCACCAGTCATCTCCTTGCGATAGCGAGCAATAAAAGGGATGGTAGAGCCATCATCTAAGAGTTTTAAGATGTTTTGGATGTGCTCTTTTTTTAGTTTTGTTTTTTGTGCCAGTAGCGTTATGAGGTTTTGCATGGTTTTTAGTTTCTTTTTTTATGGAATTATACATTTTTAAACTTTAACACTAATCTATTCATCATTGAAACAATAAAAATTCTTTTAGTACAATTGTGGAAAATTATACGAAGGATATTTATGAAAACTATAAAATTATTAACTTTTTTACTTGGAACAGTTTTATTTCTGAGTGTTAGTGCTTCAGCTCTTAATGCAGAAGCTACAAATGCTACTTCAAAGAAAAGTTTGTTTGCGATGAAAGCTTTAGAAGAGAAGAGTGACAAAAACAAGACTGATTCTGAAAAATTTATACCTAATACTTCTAGTAATGCAGATTGGACAAGAAAAAATTATAACCAAAACTATTCACAAGGTAAAATTGAAACACACTAGCTTTATAGTGCTATAATGGTACCATAAGGAGAATGTTATGTAAGAAGTTTATGCCTCATTAAAGTGTAATGTCTCTTAAGGAGTGGGGTATATAAGTGCCTAGCATCTTCACACTATTGGCAAAGTATGCTAACTCTTCTAGTGCGTTTTTTACATTTGTTTCCTGTGGATGCCCGTCTATATCTATGTGAAACTGCGAGATTGTAAGGGTGCCACACCCGGCATAACTTTCTATCTTAATGATATTTACACCGTTAGTTGCAAAACCGCCTAGTACTTTATAGAGCGCCGCAGGGATGTTACTTACTTCGAAAATAATAGAAGTAATATAAGACTGCTTTGTCTGAAACTCAGGGATGAGATGCTCTTTTGATACAACTAAAAAGCGTGTGGTGTTGTTTTGTAAATCTTGAAATGCTTCTTTTAAAATATCTAAATCATAAATCTGTGCTGCCAAACTAGAAGCGATAGCTGCATGGGTTTTATCTTGCATATCAAGAAGTGCTTCTGCTGAACCTGCTGTATCAAATTTAGCAATAGCTTCTAGGTGAAGCTTTTCAATGTTGTTTTTACATTGTGCTAAGGCTTGAGGGTGTGATGATACACTTTTTATATCTTGTAGCTTTGTACCTTTTATAGCGAGCAGACAATGATTTACAGTTTCGTAATGTTCACTAATTATATAAAGCTTCATTTTGGGTATGAGTCTATAAATCTCCTCAACTCTCCCAGCAGTGGTGTTCTCCATAGGGATCATAGCAATCTCAGCTTCACCCTCTTCTACAAGGTACATTGTTTCATCAAATGATTTACATGCTATAGCCTCATACTTAGGATATGCATGATAACATGCTAAGTGTGAATAGGCGCCTTTTACGCCCTGGTAAGCAACTTTTTTCATTATTTACCTCTTGAGCCTTTAGGAATTAATATTTTTTACCCTCAATTTGAAGCAAATCACTTTCGCTTAAATCTTCTACTAAACTTTTAAAGTTTTTCAAGGAAAAAAGTTTTAGTTCAGCACTTTTAAGATTTTTAAGCTCATTTGAGAAACCATTTTTTGAGACAATAACGCAGATATCAGGTGTTAGCTCTGCTATTTTACATTGTTCTTTTAGCTTTGTAAGCTCATTTTTATTTGCTTTTGCATTTGAGTATTTACAAATCCCAGCAACTATCTTGCCAGACTTTGTTTTTGCTAAAATGTCTATCTCGGTATTTTTATCCCAGTAACTTCCTATCTCCACTATGGGGTCATCTGTGAGATTTTTTTTGATCACTTCAAGGGCGAGTTTTTGAAAAATGAGCTCTGAAAACCCTTGTTCAAGATTTGTAAATCTCTCTTTTGATTCTTTGTAGTCACCCACTTTAATGGTTTTAAAAAATGGTGAGATAAAGGAGAACCAAAATCGTATAAATGGTGCGGTAAAATTAACCTTTTGGGATGCACTGTCTCTCTCATTTGGTGCACTTTCTTGTGAATACTCAAGCTCTATAATATCGCTGTTATAAAGTTTTTCAAGAGCATCTTCACCCTCTTGTCTTCCGATACGAGCTCTTTTAAAAGCAGAATGAGTGCGGCGATCACCCATAGCAAGACCTGTGAGTACAGAGTGGCATATTTTATCGCTTTGGGTCACCTTAGTTACATCACTGTGGATATAGGTATAGTTGTTTAAAACCTTAGATTCTATCAGTTCTTCAAGTGGCTTGCTTGTATCAACATTCCAGCCCATTCCACCAAATACGGCAAAGTACTTTATTGCTTCCTCCACATTTTTAGGGTTATTTTGAAAATAAAAAGAGCGAAATTGTTCGAGGAGTGATGGATGTTTAGACATTGCTGAAGCCTTTGGTTTGTTTTTAAAATTATACATCATTTAGATGAAAAAAGGCTTGGATAGGTGTTTTTGTCTGCTACAATGGTGGGATGAAAGATTATATAAAAATATTGCTTATGTTAATTTTACTGAGCATAACAAGCAACGCTAAGGAAAAAGGGATGAATCTTTATGATTTTAATGTTACAACTATAGCAGGTGAAGATATATCAATGTCTAGGTACAAAGGGATGGTTTTACTCATAGTAAATGTTGCAAGTGAGTGTGGTTTTACTCCTCAGTATGAGGGCTTAGAAAAACTATTTCAAACATATAAAGAGAAAGGTTTTATGGTGCTTGGTTTTCCCTCAAATCAGTTTGGAGGGCAAGAGTCAAAAAGTGAAAAAGAGATTCGTTTCTTTTGTGAGGGCACTTATGATGTCCATTTTGATATGTTTTCTAAGGTGGATGTTAATGGTGAAAATGCTTTGCCACTCTATAATTATTTAAAAAAAGAACAAACAGGTATGTTGTGGACACAAGCTATAAAATGGAACTTTACAAAATTTTTAATAGACCGCGATGGTAAAGTTGTTAAGCGTTATGGTTCATCCACAAAGCCTCAAAATATAAAAGATGAGATTGAAGAGCTTTTAAATTAATTAAAAAATTTTATTTTCACCCATTCTATTTAGTGATATAATATATTATCATAAAAAAGGGGGAAGTTATGGATGTAGCTCGTTATACATTTCAGTCGCCTTATTCAAGCCAGATTCAAATTGGTAAACTTGATCCCAGTAGTGTGAAGCAAGATGAGAAGTCCAAACAAGAGGCTATAGGGCTTGAGAGTGCTAAGGTTGAACCATTAAAAAATACGCAAAAGCAAGATGTTCAAGCGGCTGCGGATTCGAGTGTTTTGTTGGATGTTTACGCGTAATTTTTATGTATTTGTAATCTCATGGAGCATCCAAGGCCACTCTCCATAATTACTATCTGCATTTATATGTCCCGCACTCTCTAAAACTTTCATCTCGATACCAAGTGCGTTTTGAAGCTCTTTTGCCTCTTGTGGGGTCATATATGGGTCTGTTGTAGATGTAATAAGCAAAACTTCTTGAGCGTATAGATTTTTAGGTGGAGTGAGAGGAAAAAAAGTTTGAAGCTCTTGTATCTCGCACTGAAGACTCGGAGGGGCTACAAGGTAGAGTTTTTTCACCTCTCGTATCGCACCTTCATTGCATAGATGAAACCAGAGGGTAGTTGCTAGGGAGTGGGCTATTACTATATCTGGTTGAAAATCTTTTAAATGCTTTTTTGCTTGTAGCATCCAGTCATCTTTATTTGGAAATTCACTATCATGAATTTTTGGAAAACTAACTGTGCCATACTCTTTTGCTATTTCGCCAGCTAGCCAGCTTTGCCAATGGGGAAAATCACTTCCACCCCATCCGTGTAAAAGTAAAATTTTTTCTTGCATCTACTTGCCTATTCTGAACATTTTTCTTATTTTAACAAGTCCTAGTTTCATTCCGCTGTATTTCATGATCTTAGCAGATCTTTTCCATTCAAGCCTATCATAACATGGCGTGGTACACTTTCTGCAGCTTGGTTTTTCTTGAAATGGGCACTCTTGGAGTTTTTCGTAAGAGTACAAAAGAGTATGTTCACACTCTTTACAGAGGCTATAATTTATTTGTATATTTAAATCTTCATCATTGTAGTTTAATATGAGTGCGTCGTCAATTTTATCTTTATTTTGATGCTTATGATCACAAAAGTACTGAATAAATTTTAAAACGGTCTCGCTATCGTGTATGAATTTTTCTTTTGTCATTTGTTTTCTTAATAATTATTTGTAAGTATTAAAAAATTATACAAGAAGTTAATCAACAAAGGAGAAACATAACAAATAATAATTTAGGTTTTAAATTCATCTATTGTTGATTGCAAGGATTTAGCCACTTGAACTAATCTTTGTAGATCGGCTTCTATATTTTCTACGCTTTTCCCATTCTCAGTAGAAAGCACTTCAATTTTTGAAATATCATGAATAATATCTTGAATGTTTTCTGACATCATGATGCTGTCTTTTTTGGATCTATTTGCAACATTGTTTGATATATCTATAGTATTTGAAGTTATATTTATCTTACTTTCAACATCATTTGAAATATGTATCAGGTTCTCTATATTCTTTGCATTGTCATACATTTTATCACTTACATCATTGATAGACTGAACAATTGTGCTTACGCTCATATCTATATCTGTTAAGCTTTTTTGAGTTCTCTCGGCTAGTTTTCTCACCTCATCGGCAACAACAGCAAAACCTCTGCCATGCTCACCTGCACGCGCTGCTTCTATGGCTGCATTTAGAGCAAGAAGGTTTGTCTGCTCTGCTATTTCTTTGATGATATTTAGTATATTTTTAACCTCATCAGCATCATTTTTTAGGCTTGATAGCTCAGATGACAACTCATTTTCTATCTCAACAAAACTGCTAACCTCTGCACTCAAAATACTAAGGGAGTCTTTAGCGAGGTTAAGTTCAGAGTTAGCTTCTTGTACATTTTTTTGTGTTTCATTTGTAGTATCTAGGCTTCTTACAAGGAGATCTTTAATTGACTCACTTTTCTTGATTGTAATGTTTACTATCTCTTGTTCTTGCTGAGAACTTTTTCTAATAACATGGCTTGATAGTTCAATCTCAGAAGCGATGGAGCTGTTGTTTGCACCAAGTTTTTTGATTTTATTTATAGTACCCTGAACCATTTCTATAAATTTATTTACTTCATTTGCTGTATCTCCAAACTCATTTCCACCTTTATGCTTTAGACGCTTAGTAAGATCTTTGTCTCCACTAACAAGTTCAGATATTCTGCTTTTAAGGTTGTTTAAAGGGGTAAATATCTCTTTTACAAAAAATATGGCAGTTATTGTGGTAAATATAGCAAGCGCAATTACAAGAGATATTGTAAGTGTTAGATTTGTTGCAGCTATGTCCGCATCAATTTTATCAAGTGAGATAACCAAGTCCAAAACACCAAGAGCATCTCCCTCTTGTACATTGTAATGACAGCTGAGACACTTAGCTTCTGCAATCATTGGTCGTATCATTCTTATGGTATGGTGGGAGTTTTCATTTTTTTCTATAATTTTCATTTTTTCATTTTTAAGAACATCTTGGATAAGTAGGTCTTTAGTAAACTCCTCTCCATGTCCGTAAACCTCTAAAACTGCTTGTGATTTTGTGATGTTAAGAGATTCTATTCCGTCAATTTTTTTAGCAGCGGCATATGCATCTTGCACAACTGCAGAATCGCCTATCATCATGCTTCCTGTCATGGTTTGAAAAATGGATTCACTTAACATCAAAAGAGATTGTTTTGTTGTTTTGTTTGAGAGTGCATGGAGTGTTGTTGAGAGAAAATAACTTATCCCTAGCAACCCTAATATACTTGCTGAGAAAATAAAAAATATAACCTTTGATTTTACTGTTTTAAGCATAGCAATTCCTAAAAAATAGATTAATTTAAGATTATAGCAGAAGTTTATAACTATATTATCACATCATGTATAAAATATATTCAATTTGCTCTAAGAGTTGTTCGTTGTTGATTTGATTTGTATTTGCATAGGCTAGGGCAGCTCCAGCACCAACCCCCTCTTTTGCTTCACCCTCATCATATTTGTGAAGCACAGGGATGCTTGCATTTTGAAATGAAAAACTTGTATAAACTGCATGAGGAGTGTATGAGAGAAGTGATAAGATATGGGTAATGTCGGAGTGTTCATCATTTGCCACCCAGCCAGTAGTAGCGAGTGTAATATTGTCACTTTTAGCTCGTATGAGAATATCTTCTCTCAATATATCAGCCACCAATAGGCAAGCTGCCATCTGTGTTCCACCTGCTAAAACAACATGAAATCTTCTTGAAGCTTCTACTAAAAATCCTGCACAAAAAATAAGCATATTGTCACTTACAAGAGAGAGCTTTTCAAAGTTATCCATCTCATCGTTTATAAGAGATAAGGCTTCTTTTAGAGTTTTATTTTTTATATTCTCAGGTACATTTTTAAAGCTTGAAGAGAAATCATTCTCGCATTTATATCCAAGAGCTAAGGCAGTTGCTAAAGCTGTTGTGGTTCCACTTGGGGTACTCTCTCCTAGAATGAGATAATTTCCTTTGAGTTCATAAGAACCTCCAGCATCCATCCCTTTTTTAAAGATAGCTTTTGCATCTATGTTTGCACCCTCTGCGATAGAGCTAGAGGGTGAAATATCAAAGTTATGAGTAATGGTGTTTTTAGGAACAGACACAAGTCCAAGGTTTAAAATTTCAACACTGCTAAAAGGGATAAGATTGTGAACTGCGCGTGTGATTATGGCTGGAGTTGGTACACCCTTTGGAGTCTCTGCAAGCTCTTCTAAAGAGAAAACTTTTTCATTTACTATAAACTCTGCATCAAGAGTAGGAGTGAGAGGTATCATGCCAGGGATACCAGCTTGAGTTATCCCCTCAATTTCACAAGTCTTTGTAACACAAGCCGCTAGTAAAAAGTCAGCTTTGCCCTGCGGAAGTGAATCTTTTTTGTTTGTAAAAATGTTTAATGTTTTCATAATGACTACTTTTTATGAAATTTTAGCCAATTAGTTCTAAAATTGTTATCAGCAATATAGGTTATAATTATTAACGATAAATAAAGAGGCAAAAATGGATTTACACAGTATAGAAAAACGACTTTATGAACTTTGCCCTTTTATAAAAGAGGTAGAGGTGATTTTGTGTGAAAATAGCCCTTTTGCACTTATACATCCAGACTTTGAAGCATTACAAAAAGCCAATATTATAAACATAGAGAGTGAACTCCGTTGGTATGGTGTTGAGCTTTACAATATGGAGGTGCAAGATAACCTCAAGATTAGAGGATATAAAATTTTAAGAGAACAAGAGATTAGTAAGCATAGTGAACCAGATGACGAGCTTTATAAAATTATTAAAAAATATCTTCGTTCTTTAAGTTCTAAAGAAGAACTCTCTTTTTCTTCGCATTTAGAACTTGATTTGGGGTTGGATTCCCTTGATTATGTAGAGTTGTTTGTGTTTATAGAAAAAAGTTTTGGATTGCCTATAGATGAATCAATTTTTTCAAAAATGATGATTGTTGAAGATTTATATAAGTATGTCAAAAAAAATTATAAGTATGTAAAAAGGGTAGATGTAGATATAAAAAATATTATAAAAGAACCACTCAATGAAAATCTAATACACTCTCCATATATGATGTGCTTTTACAAAACTTTACTCTTACCGTTTTTTAAACTCTTTTTTCGTCTCGAGGTGAGTGGTTTAGAAAACATCCCTAACTTCTCTTGCATTATCGCACCTTCACATTATAGTATGCTTGATGGCTTTTTAATAGAGTCAGTTTTGCCTTACGCTACTTTACGAGATACTTTCTTTTTGGCTTATGAAGCTGTGTTTGGAACGAAGCTTTTACGCCCTATCTCCGATCATGGACAAACACTTCTTATAGATGCAGATAAAAACTTAAAGCGTTCGATGCAAAGAGCAACGCTTCCACTAAAAAATGGGAAAAACCTTGTTATATTTCCAGAGGGAGCAAGGAGTAGAGATGGGAAACTTTTGGAGTTTAGACCTTTCTTTGCAATGCTATCTGAAGAGTACAATGTACCAGTAATTCCTGTTGTAATTGATGGGAGTTTTGAAGCATTACCAGCAGGTAAAATAATACCACGACCAAAAAAGACAACTATCAAATTTTTAAAACCGATTTACCCTGATGGACTTAGTTACACAGAGATAACAAAGTTAACAAAAGAGGCTATCAAGAAAGAGCAGTTTTAACATCTACTGCAACCTTTTTTTCATCTACAAAATAGAGTAAAATAGCTCCTAATATAAAGAAGATAGATACAGAGGCAATAGCTACTCGTGAACTCTCACTTAGTAGTGCAACCACAGCAACTAACAGAGGACCTAAAATAGCGGCAAACTTCCCTAAAAAGTTGTAAAAACCAAAAAACTCTGCGGCATTTTGAGGTGGAATCATCCGAGAGTAGTAGGAACGACTCAATGATTGGATGCCACCTTGAACAAGAGCTATCATAATTGCTAAGAGATAAAACTCATACTCCTTTTGCATTTGAGTTGCCCAAAGAATTATAAAAAGATAGATACCAATAGCTAAAAAAATCGTCTTTTTTGTATCCCAAAATTGAGCAAGTTTTGCAAAGGCAAGAGTAGCTGGAAAACCTACAAACTGAACTATCAAAAGAGAGGTGATAAGAATACCTGAGTCAAATCCCAGTGCCATTCCATAATCAACTGCCATTCTGATGATAGTGTCAACCCCATCTATATAGAGCCAGTAAGCTATCAAAAAGAGTAACAAGCCTTTTAGTTTTTTGATTTTACTAAAGGTGTTTTTGAGTCTAAGATAGCCCTCTTTTATGAGTTGAATGGTTTGCTTTTTATCCTCTTTTTTCTCTTGAACAAAAAGAAGTAATGGCAGGGAGAAAAGAGCCCACCATAGTGCGACACTTATAAAAGATGCTTTGATCGCTTGTGCCTCATCGCTAAAACCAAAAAATGTAAAATCTTGCAACATCCATACATTTAAAGCAAATAAAATGCCACCACCAAGATATCCAAATGCAAAACCAAGGCCAGACACATAATCAACATTTTTATCATCCGATACAGATGGTAAAACACCGTCATAAAAGGTGTTTGAACCCATAAAGCCGATGTTACCAAGGAGATAGATAAAAGCAGCTAATTGCCACTCCCCCTCACCAACTAAAGAGAGCATAGCACTCATCAAAATCCCAAGATATGCAAAGGTAAAAAGAAATCGTTTTTTGAGTGCACCAGCATCTGCGATAGCACCTAAAAGAGGAGCAATTAAGACGATGATAAAACTAGAGAGTGAATTTGCAATTCCAAGTTGCGCCGTACTTACAGTCGCATCAACATCTGCACTGTAATAAGCTTTGAAAAAAAGTGGAAAAAAACCAGCCATCACGGTGGTAGCATAAGCGGAGTTTGCCCAGTCGTATAAAGCCCAAGAGTATATGCTTTTGTTATTGTTCATACTTAATTTTATCATAATGTGCTAGAATTGAGTATGAACTTTTTACAACTTTTTAATAAAAAAAATATTATTGGGGCTCATAGGGGTGCTCGTAGAATAGCTCCGGAAAATACACTTCGTGCTTTGGATGCTAGTCTAGGTAGGAGTGATTTTATTGAGGTGGATGTACAGTTGAGCAAAGATAGGGTGGCTGTTATCATTCATGATGATACTCTTGAACGCACTACAGATGTAAAGAGCCTTGCTATGTTTAGTTCTCGTGAGCCATATTCGGTGTCGGACTTTACTTATGAAGAGTTATTGAGCCTTGATTATGGGAGTTGGTTTGATAGGTATGAGCCATTGTTAACGCTTGAGGGTGTGTTAAAGTT